>Ga0209988_10002550_pt1 | contig 12026 bp, 10 predicted proteins | sample N075metaG_FD_183115 | JGI IMG/M metagenome (GOLD analysis project Ga0209988, IMG submission 183115) | Deep subsurface microbial communities from Kermadec Trench to uncover new lineages of life (NeLLi) - N075 metaG (SPAdes) (version 2) | ecosystem: Environmental > Aquatic > Marine > Ocean trench... | reverse complement strand
TAGGTGTAGTGATTACTTTTGGGTTTACAGAAAACTGAACGGCTTCAAAGACATCCCTTCCGGCCAAGTCAATTGCAGTAGCCTGTTTGAAGGTCAAATTCATATTTGCTTTTTCTGCAGAAATTAACGCCTTAATAACATTTGGCACATTTCCACTTGCAAGGAAATGGGTTTCTAAATCAGAAGTAGTTACTGGAATTCCGGCCTTGTTGGCTGTAATTAATTCCCTTACGATTATTCCAGGGGGCACTTTCCTGATTCTCATAAAAACCAGTTCAAACAAACCAACTTTAACTCCTGAAAATACGGCCGTAATCCATAGATTTAATGGTACGAAATACAAAAATACAAATAGGAATACGATTCCTAATCCTAAAAAAATCAATACTGTCATTGGATCCATCTAATAATTATTTTAAAGGTTCTACATAAATTTTATGATCTTTATCCACATTGGTAACTTTTATTTTAGTTCCAGTCGTGAGATAATTTCCTAGTGTTTTCACTTCATAAGTTGAGTTATAAATTTCTCCCTTACCATATGGCCTTAATGCTGAAAGTGCAATACCTTCTGCCCCCAGCAGATGTTCAATTTTAATATCTTCATTAAATTTACTGCTGTTTGTGTTTTTTAATGCAAATTTTTTCCAAACTCCAGTTTTGAAACCTAGGACTGCAACCGCCCCACTAGTAACTACTGCGCTCACCAAGATAATTGTTCCGGTCAGTGAACCAAATTTACTATACCCAATTATTACCCCAAAAACCATAAGTGCGACACCAATAATGCCTACAATCGTAGTTCCGGGAATAAACATTATTTCAACTATGAGTAAAACAATACCTGCAATTAACAGCAATATTACAGTTATCCAATCCATTTTCAGGTTTTATGAAGTTTGTCAAATGTAATAAATTCTACTGTAAGAATCGCACATTAATAGGCTTTTGCAAATACAACTTTTTTACCGGATGGTTTTCCACTATAAACACATTTTCCTGACTCTTCCTTTTCATCCAATAAAATGCAACGAATGCTAGCTTTAGTCTCATTTTTTATACGTTCTTCGGTCTCTCTGGTTCCATCCCAATGCGCTTTTATAAAGCCACCCTTTTCCTTCAATACCCTTTTAAACTCTTGGTACGTATCTACATCCGTGGTATTGTCTTCACGATATGACAATGCTCTTTGAAAAATTGATTTTTGAATCTCTTTTAACAAATTCTCAACTAATTCATCAATATTATCAATACTGACAGTTTCCTTAGTTTTAGTATCTCTTCTTGCAATCTCAATGGTATTATTTTCCAGGTCTCTTGGTCCTATCGCTAGTCGTAATGGCACTCCTTTCAATTCATACTCGGCAAATTTCCATCCGGGCTTATAAGTATCCCTATCATCATAATGAACAGAAATACCACGAGCTTTCATCTTCTGTATTATTGATTCAAGCTTTTCATAAATCAAACTGTAGTGTTCTTTTTTCTTCACAATTGGTATTATCACGACTTGAATGGGCGCCAATTTAGGGGGCAATACAAGCCCATTGTCATCAGAATGAGCCATAATTAAGGCCCCTATTAATCGAGTACTCACTCCCCATGAGGTTCCCCATACTAAATCAAGACCTCCTTCTTTGGTGGCAAATTTTACATCAAATGCTTTGGCAAAGTTTTGCCCAAGAAAATGTGATGTCCCCGCTTGCAACGCCTTACCATCCTGCATGAGGGCTTCAATACAATAGGTATCGACTGCTCCTGCAAATCGCTCGCTTTCTGTTTTCACACCTTTTAAAACCGGCATACCCATATATTCCTCCGCAAACGTGGAATATATATTTAATATTTTTTTTGTTTCTTCCTCGGCTTCGATTTTCGTTGCATGGGCAGTATGCCCTTCCTGCCAAAGAAATTCTGTAGTTCGCAAGAAAAATCTTGTTCGCATTTCCCATCTCACAACATTTGCCCACTGGTTAATCAATAATGGCAAATCCCGATAAGATTGAATCCAATTTTTATAAGTATTCCAAATAACCGTTTCTGAGGTAGGCCTTACAATCAATTCTTCTTCAAGTTTGGATTCAGGATCCACAACAAGTCCACTTCCATCCTCGCTCATTTTTAATCGATAATGAGTTACAACTGCGCATTCTTTAGCAAACCCTTCGACATGTTCAGCCTCCCGACTCAAAAATGATTTTGGAATAAATAATGGAAAGTAGGCATTACTATGTCCAGTATCTTTTAACATTTTATCAAGAGCTCCCTGCATTTTTTCCCAAATGGAATATCCATACGGTTTGATCACCATGCACCCTCTAACGGCAGAATTTTCTGCCAAATCGGCTCTTTTTACCAATTCATTATACCATGCAGAATAATCATCTGCCCGCTTTGGCAATCCCTTACTCATCTTCTTAAAAAATTTGGCACAAAATTTGTTTAATCTTTTCCTTGTAATCGGTTCGGCAAAAATAAGTTTTTGCAGATATATTCACTAAGTATTTTAAAATATCGTTATCTTTATCGCAGAGTAGAATAGAAATTATAAAGAAAGGAAAGTTATGAAAACGCTAAAATCTATTAAATTTTTAACCTCATTTGTATGCTTATTAGGCATTACTGTTATTTTTTCTTCAGTAATCGCACAAGAATACGATGATATGTATTTCAATAAATCTGACCGAAAATCAGTGAAAATTGATAAAACAACTGTTTTGTCAGCCAATAAAAGTCAGAGTAATACGAATTACAAAGAAATTTCAAAGTCTACCGAAACATATTCCGCAAAAAATGTTAATCCAGAATATATAGCAAGGTATAAAAGTACTGAATCAAATCAAGTGACTGAACAGGCAGTTCCGAAAAATGATTCGTATACCAGTAAAGACTATTTTGTAGAAGGCTATGATCAAAGTGATTATGTGAGCGATGCAAATAAAAATGAAATCGATTATTCCGTTTTGGAAAAAAGAGATCAAATGAGTTACAGCAACTACAACAGAAGTTTTTCAAGTCCATCTTGGAGATTTAACCCTTATATGTCAATGGGAATGGGAATGGGATCTCCCTACTATGGTGGATATGGTTACGATCCGTTTATGATGGGTTACGGTTCTGGAATGAACATGGGTATAGGCATGGGAATTGGTTCCGGATTCGGTTATTCGCCCTTTATGTCTTACAATATAGGGATGTCATGGGGAACTGGATATAATCCTTGGGGAAGTGGATATCCTGGCTATTACAGTCCATATGGACGAAGAGGTTTTTATGACCCAATGAGATCAATGTATGGGTATAATTCTTTTAATAGGTTTGGTGGCTCCCCTTATTACGGTGGAGGATATGGCTACGGTGGAGGATATGGCTACAGTGGATATAGTCCAATAATATTAGCAACTGCTTCTGGCAGCGAAACATTGAACGGAAGAAATGTCAGTTATAAGCCAAGAACAACTAGACTAAGTGCTAATCAAAGAAATATTAAGAGAACAAATTCTGATAATTTGAGGGTTTCCTCTTCAGATTCGAAAATAAGAGTATCTAATAGAAATGTTTCTTCTTCTACCTCAAATGGAAGAGTTAGCAGAGATTATTCGAAAGTTCAAAACGAATATTACAATAGTGCAAGAAGAAACAGTTCTTCTACGAATAGGATATCATCAAGTAGCACAAGAAGAAATTCATACAATAGAAGCACAAATTCTGCATCAAGATATAATTCATCGATAAATAATAATAAGCCTTCAAGATCGAGTAATTTTTCAACAGGATATAATAGATCAAGTAATAATAAAAGTTCATCATATTCTGGAAACAGCGGTATCAGCAGAAGGTCATCTTCTAACTCATTCTCTACTCCAAGTAAGAGTAGTAGTAGTTTCTCTAGTGGAAGCAGTGGTTCCAGATCCCCAAGTTATTCTTCTGGAAGTAGCAGCAGATCCAGCAGTTCGGGATCTTCAAGATCTTCAAGTTCATCATCACGAGATGGTCGTTAATAATTTGCCAATAGGATAGATTGATTTAAAAAGGCAGCAATTTTCAACAAAATATTATGAAAACCCTTTTTTCACTTTTGCTAAGTGCGGGATTCTTATTGACTAATATTTCTGGATTTAGTCAATATATTCCGGGAGCATTAAGCTACCACGAGCAGGCCTTTATGTTTAGCAATTACAATTATACAGGAAGCGCCAGAATCCAGGGACTTGGAAATACTCAAATTAGTTTAGGGGGAGATGTAAGTTCAGCGCTTTCCAATCCTGCTGGTTTAGGTTTTTATAATAGATCCGAAATGAGTATTACTCCTTCCTATAATGTGTATTCTGCCAATAGCTCCTACCTCACAAATGAAACAAGTTCTTCTTTGGGAAATTTTAAAATAGACAACCTTGGTGCAGTATTTAATAAAACAAAGGATGATGCTATTCCTGGAAATTGGAGAGGTGGGTCTTTCGCAATCTCTTTTTCAAAAATCAATAATTTCAATAGTGAAATTAAATACTCAGGACTAAATGCAAATAATGACATACTCGACTTCTATGTTCAGGATGCTAATTTTCAAAATGTAGATTCTGATCAATTAGGAGGAATAACATACGGAGCCTTTTCAACATATTTGATTAGTGAATTTTTAGATGGTTATACGGGAAATAATGATACAACTTATGTTCCGTTTTATGAGCGAACCTTTTTTAGTGAATTTCCAACTGAACAATATCCAACAAACCAATCTGAAATAATCAGTACATCAGGAAGCCAAAATCAATGGAATTTTAGCTATGGAGGTAATTATGGCGATTTCCTATATTTTGGAGCTACTCTGGGTATTCAATCTTTGAAATATAATATTGTTAAACAATACGCGGAATTTTATCCAGGTTTGCAAGGTGATATTGTTGATAATTCGTTATTGATTGAAGAGCTGCAAACTGAAGGTATCGGTGTCAACGGCACCTTTGGTATAATTGCCAGACCTATCAACCAAATCACTATAGGTCTATCACTTATCACTCCTACTTATTTATCCATGAATGAAAGGTACTACTATTCCACTGAAGCCAATTTTAACAATTTCGATATGAATGATTACGGCGATTATTTTGATGGCAATTATGACTTGATTGTTAATCCATCGGCGGACTTTACAACCTTTTATGAGGACAATGCCATATTAGATAAGCAGATTTTTGATAATGAAGAAAACTTTTTTGATTATACGCTTACTACTCCCATGCGATTAAATGCCGGGGCTACGTTCTTCCTAAACAAGAATGGATTTATTTCTGCTGATGTTGAATATGTCGACTACTCAGCATCCAAACTGAAAGGTAATCAAGGTTCTCTGGAAAGTGAAAATGAAACAATAAAGGGTTTGTATAATTCTGTACTTAGTTTTAGGGTCGGTGGAGAATGGAGAATTAAAGCATTTAGACTGAGGGCTGGTTATAATTATGAGCCAAGTCCTTATAAAAAAGAAGATATCGAAAAGAAAACACAAACTTTCTCTGCAGGACTTGGCATTAGAAAAAATAAATATTTTATAGATTTGGCAGCATCATATAAGCAATTTAATAGTATTTACGCCCCATACATATTGGATAATCCAAATAATCCAGACCTCTATCAGACAAGCTTTGTCGAAATTGAAAATAATAATCTGAATTTCGCACTTTCAGTTGGGCTATTCTTTTAGATTTTTTATGGCTAAAATAACCTGATTGACTCGTTCATTGATATCTCCAAGATTTTGATCTATTGTAATCTTTGATTGCTGGTAATATTTCTTTCTAATCTTTAACTTGTCTGCTAATTCAAAATATAGACCATCTTTGGAAAGATCTTTAAGCAAAGGTCGCTTTTGCATGCCTTTATTCGATAACTTATTATATAGATCATCTAATGATATATTAAGAAAAATCGTAACTCCATTATTATTCATTTGGGTCATATTGTCAAAAAAGCACGGAGTACCCCCTCCAGTAGCCAACACAAAACCTTCCTTTCTATTTATTTGGTCTATTAAACATTTTCTTTCTAATTCCCTGAAATAATCTTCTCCTTCAGTTTGAAAAATCTCTGTTATTGCCTTTCCCTCATGAGCAACAATCTCCTCATCCAAATCAATAAATTTTAAATTAAGCTGTCTTCCAACTAGTTTACCTAAAGTAGATTTTCCCGAGGAAGGCATCCCAACTAAAAAATATATTGATTCTCGCATACAATTGAATTTGTGTTGACTAATAGAGAATTGGCCCTAGAAAAGTTTAATTCTCGGATTTACTGCTGCATACAATAAATCGACAATAATATTGATTATTACAAAAATTGTTGCGACAACTATGGTTACCCCCATAACTACCGGAAAATCTAAACTTTGAACAGCTTTTATAGTAGTAAATCCCAATCCCTTCCAGTCAAAAATATATTCGACAAAAAATGCCCCTGCCATAAGTGAAGCCAGCCAGCCAGAAACTGTTGTAATAACCGGATTCAATCCATTCTTTAGCGCATGTTTTAATACCACCTTATATTTATTTAATCCTTTGGCATATGCTGTGCGGATATAATCCAATGAAAGCACCTCCAACATAGAGCTTCGTGTCAATTGCACAATAATGGCAAGAGGCCGAATGCCGAGAGTAATAGCAGGCAAGATCAAATTTTGGAGTTGTAATTCTCGCCCTCTCAATGGATGATTCACCCACAATTGACCAGTTAGATTCAATCCTGTAAAATCACTTAAATAATATCCGAAAGTCATGGCAATTACTATAGCAGAAACAAAAGAAGGAATTGATATACCTAATACTGAAACGGAAATAAGCAAATGGTCCACTAAAGTATTTTGATTAAGCGCTGCAATTATTCCAAGCGTTATTCCAAGTACGCTGGCAATAAACATAGCAGAAAAAGCCAGCCAAAATGTGTCATCAATATTATCGTTTATTATTTCACTGACTTTTTTGTTAGTCTGAAAGGACCTTCTCATGTATGGGTATTTAATCACCATAACATTCTCACCAAATTTTATAATTTTCCAATACTCATATTTAATTTGATTCCGGGTGGTATTATCATGAAAAGACACAATAGAAAGGTCATTTATATACAGTAAGAATTGTACATGCAAAGGCCTGTCCAGCCCGAGCTCTTTGGTGATAGATTGCCTTGTACTTATGTCACTCCTTTGCCCGACAATTAATGAAACCGGATCCCCTGGTAAGGCATGAAATAAAAGAAACACTACGATGACTACACCAAACAAAACTAAAACACCATAGCTGATTCTTTTAATAAAAAATTTTAACATGGAGTTCTAATTTAACAATTCAATTATTTCTCCTTTTGTAGGAATGTCATTATTGTGCCATTTCCCGACAACAATACCATTTTTCATTAATATCAATCCAGGATTCGCACGAATCATTGCCTTAATTACAGTTCCATCAGCATAGTAATAGGGCAACGCGATTTGATATTCGTGCCTGAAATTTTCATATGTTGACTCATCATTTGCAGTAATTACCCATGATTTCACAATATCATCAATCTCATCAACAAGCATACTGATTTCATTCACTTTTTCAATTCTCGATTTTTTTACATCGGCAAAAAGGATTAAAAGTTTTGCTCCCGTAAATGATTCCTCTGTAAAATCGCCATCATCATTCCACAAATTATAATCAGTAATTTTTGGTTCAGCTTCAGGATTTAGAAGCACCATTTCGATAAATTTATAACTGGTATCTGTGGGATATTTCTCAAATTCAAAGATTTCATCCCCCTTCTCCATGATATATTCATATTGAAATTCTTCACTCGGTAGCATTGAAGCTTTTATATCAGCGCCAATTTTATATGGCCTGAAATCAATAGGCGGTAAATGTTCAATAGCATAATAAGCAATTATCACCGTAGAGGCTAAAACTAATCCAATAATACTGTGTCCAGTTCTTTGGTTGAAGATTGGTTGATAGCGCTTTTTTCTTATAAAAATGAACGAGATTAAGATTAACAGAATGATATCTTTAAAAAATGACTGCCAAGGATTTAAAGGGATCGCATCTCCAAAGCAGCCGCAGTCTGTAACCTTATTGAATGCAGCAGAATAAAATGTAAGAAATGTAAAAAAAACAATTAACAATAAAATAATCCAGGACGTCATCTGCATTTTATAATTAATCAAAATAGCAACTCCCAACAGCACTTCAAGTATTACTACAAACAAACCAATTAAAAGTGCGAAAGGAACTATATAATGAAAAACAGAGGATATATCACTAGAAAAAACCTCAAAATATTCCTCCAATTTTATAGCTGTACCCACAGGGTCATTCAACTTTACCAGTCCGGAAAAAATAAAAAGTGCACCAACAAACCATCTTACCACCTTATCTACAAAATTCATTTTTAGGAGTTTAATTTTATTAAACAAAAAACCGCATAATTCATCATATCCTGATAATTAGATTTAATTCCTTCAGAAATAATTGTTTTACCTTCATTATCCTCAATCTGCTTAACTCTCAGAATTTTCATCAAAATTATATCCGTCATTGAACTCACCCTCATTTCTCGCCAAGCTTCATCATAATCGTGATTTTTATTTTCATGAAGTGTAATTGTTTCATTCACTGTATTATCATACAGTATATCAATCTCGTCAAATTTCATTTCCATCTCTGCATCGGATGGTAATTCCAATTGGATGATTGCCATGATGCAATAATTTACAATTCCCAAAAACTCATTAAGTATATCATCGTCTACTTTTTGAAATCCCTTCTCCTGAATTGATCTAATTCGCTGGGCCTTGATCATGATTTGGTCGGTAATGGATGGGAGCCGTAAAATCCTCCAGGCAGTGCCATAATCCCTTGTTTTCTTCTCAAAAACTTCTTTGCAGACCTTTATAACTTCTTTATATTCGCTGATTGTTTTGCTAGCCAAAATGTTGTTTTTCTAAGTGTAGAATTAAAAATTAAATAATTAATTGGCCTCGAAAGATAAAGTATTTTATTTAAAAAATACATTGAATATAAATGGAAATCTTACTGATCTATCCACTCCAAAAATTATGGGGATTCTCAATGTTACAGATGACTCCTTTTACGATGGTGGGAAATTTTTGAATGAAAAAGAGATTTCTATTCAAACTGAAAAACTCATATTGGAAGGCGCGCATATAATTGATATTGGCGGATACTCTTCACGTCCCGGATCAAAGCATATAGATGAAAAACTAGAAATAGGAAGAGTATTAAAAGGTATAAATATAGTGAGAGCTATATCAAAAGATATTCCTATTTCAGTAGATACCTTTAGATCCAATGTTGTTGAAAAAGCTATTGAAGCAGGCGCTGGATTAATCAATGATATCTCAGGTGGAAATCTTGACAAAAAAATGTTCCAAACAATTTCAAAATATAATGTCCCTTATATCTTAATGCATTTGGTTGGTACACCACAGAATATGATAAAAAATGTATTATATGATAATATCAAGGTAGAAATCCTTAAATATTTTAACAAAAAACTATTAGAATTAACACATTTTGGCATAAAAGATGTTATTATTGATGTAGGCTTTGGATTTTCAAAAACAACTCCTCAAAGTTATAATTTATTGCGTCATTTGGAGTGTTTTCGATTTTTAAATGTTCCTCTTTTAGTTGGAATATCCAGAAAATCAATGATTTATAGTGTTTTGAAATCCAATCCTTTCGAAGCCTTAAATGGCACTTCCGTATTGAATTCAATTGCATTGCTGAAAGGAGCTAGCATTCTCAGAGTGCATGATGTGAAGGAAGCAAAAGAAGTAACGGACCTAATTAAGTTGATTTCCAATTGATACTACTTTTTAATATCGGTTTTCTTGAAATAAGCTGGGTAGATATTATTGATATCATAGCAGTAACTTTGCTTTTGTATCATGTGTATAAACTCATGAAGGGAAGCATTGCTTCCAAGGTATTTCTTGGATTTTTATTTTTATACCTAACATACCTGATGGTAAATGCAGCAGAAATGGAATTGCTGTCTGCAATATTAGGGCAATTTATGGATGTTGGAGTTTTGGCGCTTATTATCCTTTTTAGTCCTGAAATCAGAAAATTTCTCTTAATTATTGGAAAATCTACCACTTTTAGTCGGGAAAATTTTTTAAGGAACTTGCCATGGAAAAAAACTGGAAATGGAGATCAGTTTGATGTAAATCCTATTATTGATGCGGCGAAAACTCTTGGAGGATCTTACACAGGTGCGTTGATTGTATTTTCCAAAGAATCTGAACTTAAATTTTATGTGGATTCAGGAGATCGTATTGATGGCGCAATATCAAAAAGGCTCCTGCTTTCTATATTCAATAAAAATAGCCCACTTCATGATGGTGCGGTTATCATCTATAACGGACGTATTTCAGCAGCCAGATGTATTCTTCCGGTAAGTGATTTGGAAAATCTCCCTGCTCAATTTGGTCTGAGGCACAGAGCCGCAATAGGTATGAGTGAAACAACCGATACGCTTGTTCTCGTCGTTTCAGAAGAAACAGGACAGATGTCCATAGTTAGAACGGGAAAAATCCATCATAATATGTCCATTCAAGAAATAAGGAATATGATTAATGACTACTTCCTTGAAGAGCAGATATCAAAGGAACATTCACCTAAAACTAAATTTGAGACTTTAGTTGAAGAAAGCGAATCACTAAAAGACACATCCCAAGAAAAAACTAGTTTGATATAAGCTCATTATTATCATGACTATAATATTTTAATAAAATTAGACGATTTCAAAACCACTCAGTTCATCTATTTAGATAGTACTCATTTTGAATTTCGGAGTTCTGTTTGGGGTTAATTATTGTAACGTAGAGTAGTAAATTCTCAATACAATATCATCTTTGACTGTTGCGAATTGATTGACAATTGAAACTGAATTCCATAAATTTGTCTGACCGATTAGCAACAGAGTATCTGAAGATGTGCCACTTGCTAGTGATTGAATATAACTAGTAATATTTCCAATAAATTGCCCTTTGTTTTCTGACTTTTCCTTTTCATATACTATGCGTCCCACAGTAGCATAAGAAATCGACATTCTAGCCGAATCATATATTTCTATGAATTTATTATTTTCATCTGTGACATATAAATCAAGTGAACTTGGCGGTTCAAAAAAATTATTATAATTCTTGACGGGGATAACTAGCTCAGCCCTGTTTATGACCAAATGATCAATGGTATCTAAAAAATTTAGGTATGGCCTTAGATTTAATTTTGTAAAAACCCCGGCACTTGCCTGTAAATAAGAAAATTCATTGTTTGTTTGGTATTCAGTATGATAATCTGGAATTCCCTCAATCGGGGTCCCTGTCCTATTTAAAGTAATGTTGTTATAATACCTTGTTATATTAACTCCAGTGGTATCCCATCCCTGAAAAATAAAATTAAAAAAAGTTGTATCCACAGCATCATGAATATACATTCTCATAAACGTGGATTGACTTTCTGCCGGAATTCCAGCAATGACATTATTCCCATCCTCAGAGATTAACGCTATTCCATCAAAAAAATTTCGAAAATCCAAATTGTTATTAAACACTATTGTATCTGTTTTGGCTTTGTCAAGAAACCTCATCCCTAATTCATCAGAAAGCCGTGTTGTATAAACAGTATCCACTCTTGCAGAGTCATATGCAGAAATATCAATATTAAATTCTCCAATTGGCTGCTCAATATATGAGGTAGAATTTTTAGTGAGATATAATGAATCAATTTTAATCTCTTCAGCAAGTTCATGGACATAAATCCTTTTATTACCAGCGAAATTATCGCCATATAGGTAGTCAACTTTTATGCTTAAAACGAGGCTGTCAAAAATAAATCCTTCATCAGGAGTAAATCCTGATTTACTTAAATAGATACTTGTAAATCCTTTTGATTGAAATTCACCAAAATCTGTGGTTGAATAATTACCTGTGAGCAATCTCCCACCAGAAACTGGACTTTGATTCAAATTGT
>Ga0209988_10002548_pt1 | contig 12038 bp, 11 predicted proteins | sample N075metaG_FD_183115 | JGI IMG/M metagenome (GOLD analysis project Ga0209988, IMG submission 183115) | Deep subsurface microbial communities from Kermadec Trench to uncover new lineages of life (NeLLi) - N075 metaG (SPAdes) (version 2) | ecosystem: Environmental > Aquatic > Marine > Ocean trench... | reverse complement strand
CGAACGTGGATTCCATCAAGTCTGTATCAACTCCAATGGTATCAAGCTGGCCCGGCCAGCTTTTGCCGAACGCCTGGCAAAATGCATGAACCGGCACACCGATGACCGGATTTTTGTCTACCTACAATTTGACGGATTCGAGGACAGCACTTATGTTCGTCTGCGCGGCCGCGAAGACCTGCTGCAGATCAAGCGTCGGGCTCTGGACAATTGTCAGGCCCACGGCATCCGTGTTCACCCGGTAATGACACTAACCCGGGACATCAATGACCATGAAGTGGGAGCCTTTGTTCGGCTGGCAGTTGAAAATCCGGCGCTAAAGAATGTCGTGATCCAGCCCGCCATGTACTCCGGGCGTTATGATAATGCGCGGCGCCAGGATCGCCTGACACTGGCAGACACGATTACGCTGATCTGTGATCAATTCGGGGTGTTCTCACCAGAGGATTTCGTACCGATACCCTGCTCGGACCCCAACTGTTTCAGCATGGCTGTCGCCATTCGAACCGGCAACGGTCTGCTCCCGGTATCTCGCTATTTTCCTCGCTATGAAACCTGGGATAGCGATGAGGCGCGGGATCTGATCGACAGATTCTCCAACACGATCAATGGCCCGCAGGCTATCAGCGAAGCCATTCGTTGGGCCAGCTCGGTCGACCGAGCCCAAGCGCCGCTACAGGGCCTGGATAGTCCTGACATCGACCACCTGCTCGATGCGTTGATCGAACATCAATCCGGTGCCGTTGATATCTGGGATAAGGTGCTCACCATCAGCATCAAGCCTTTCATGGACGCCTGGACGTATGACCAGGACCGCATAGACAAGTGTTGCGTGCACATCCTCGACAAGGACGGCAAGCCCGTATCGTTTTGCGAATTCAACGCGATCACTCGACCACGCATAGCCCGTGCCAAGGCGATCAATGCGTGAAAGCAATCCGTTTTTGCATACCCCTGTTACTGGCTCTGTTTGTGCTTGCAGAAGTTGCCGCTGTGCCGAGCGACAATACGACAACGATTGAGAAGGCCGCAGTGTACTCCGATGGACCGTTCCTTGCGCTGGTCCGGAAATACACAATCGATGATGGTGAAAAAGTCGATTACGCGGCCTGGAAAAATTCAGCAGAAGACCTGGTGACGCTGGACCGCCACGTGCACCTGATCGCCCGTGTCAGCCCGGACAGCCATCCCGAGCTGTTTCCCACGAGCGAGGCGCAACGCAGTTATTGGATCAACACGTACAACACGTTGGTCCTGCAGGCGGTATTGGACTATTGGCCGCTGGAAAGCGTGCGTGATGTGAAAATCTCGTTCACCTCCCGATTGGTTCCCGGGAAAGGCTTTTTCTACGACCGCGAGGTAGTCGTGGGTGGCAAGCAAACCAGCCTTTATAAATTCGAGAAACAAGTACTGCAAAACCAGAAAGATTCGCGAGTGCATTTTGCCTTGAATTGCGCCAGCAATTCCTGCCCGGTGCTGCGGGCCTGGGAATGGAGCGATGAACAGCTCGACGCGGCAGCACGGGACTTCATCAATGACCGGGCAAATGTATCGATAGACGATAACACGCTGACCCTGTCGAGTATTTTCAAGTGGTACAGAAAGGAATTCCCGGACGATATCCACAGTTACCTGCAGCAGTACGCGGAACCTGGCCTTGGGCAACAGTTGCAAGCTGCGAAAGACGACAATTACCGAATTCGCTACCGGCCGTATGACTGGTCGCTAAACGATAGTGACAGGGAAAATACGAATGACGACGGCCACTGAATCGATAGGACAGGATGCCGTGTCGTGTTGCTCGACATTTTATGAGCAGGACTGGGTTCGCAATCTCGCGGAAGACATCTTTCATCCGGGCGGCGAGGATCTCACTCGCAGGACGATCGCTGCAATGCACCTGCCAGCCCATGCCACGATGGCTGACCTGGGCTGCGGCACAGGGACAACGGCTTTGATGCTAGCGCGGGACTCTGATCTACAGGTCAGCGGGGTGGATCTTAGCGCTGCCAATATTGAACGGGCCATTGAAAGAACAGATATCAACAATGCAGCCGTCAGATTCATCCAGGCCGATGCACAGGAGCTGCCATTTGAAGATGACAAGTTCGACGGCATCCTGGCCGAATGCTCCTTCAGCTTGTTTGCCAACCAGGCGGCCGTGCTAGCTGAGATCAAACGGGTGTTGAAACCGGGCGGTAGTCTGGCTATCACGGATATGGCCGTCGGCGGCCCACTGCCCGCCGATATTGCCGAAGTTATCTCGCCCTGGACCTGCCTCGTCGACGCAAAGGATCAGCAGACCTACGCGCAAGAATTTACGGCTGCGGGATTCGCAGTCCGGATCATCGCAGATGAGAGTGCCGGCCTCACGAGCCTGATCCATCTGCTGAAACGCAAACTATTGCTGCTGGGCGCCGGCGGCGTGCTTGCCGGAGGCTCCACGCCGACCTTCGACCTGGCGACTATCAAGTACTGGCTGGACCGGTTCCAGGCAGTGGTTGAAAAGGGAACGATACGGTACCTCAGATTTAATCTGCGAAGCCCGTAAATCATCCAACCCTAGCCCTGTGCCGCCGTTCGTCCGGCGATGCGACTAAAAACGGCGCCGGAGGTCAGCCCGGAGCCGCCGGGGTAACCCGCAGAAAATACGTCGCCCACCATTTCACCGCAGGCATAGAGCCCGGGTATTTTCTCTCCATCGCGATTGAGAACCGCTGCGTTCTTGTCGATACGAAGTCCTGCATAGGTAAACGTAATTCCACAAGTGACCGGATACGCTCGAAACGGTGGCGCATCCAGCGTGTTGGCCCAGTTCGTCTTATCGACCGAGAGACCGGTTGTACAGCGACCATCCAAAATAGTTGGATCAAACGCGTTGGCCGGGTCAACTGCCTTGTTGAATTCCTGAATTGTGTGCAGTGCCTGTTTTGCATCAACACCGTCAAGCTTCGATACCAGTTCAGACAACGAGTCCGCCTCGACAAAGCTGGCATGCGCAAACCGGTATTCATCATAAAGGAGGTCGTCCACCTGGCTGTCAAATATTTGCCAGGCAAACCCCTGCGGCTGGTTGAGGATTTTGCGGCCAAACTGTGCATACGTGTAGTTTCGAAAATTCTCACCTTCATCAACGAATCGTTCCCCGTTCGCGTTCAGCATTATTCCGAGGAAGTAACAGATCTTCCGGTATTTTTTTCGCTCAATAAAAGGCAATTCTTAAAGAGCAAAAGATCAAATCCGTATTGGTATTGGGCGAAGGTAGAACATGCAGAACACAGTTAGCCTCGATAGCAAGAATTTTAACAGAGTGTGGTTTCAAAGACGTCAGACTTGTAGGCCGGCAAAAAGATCTTTTCACCTTCAAACAGCAAACTGTTAGTGGATATAAAGTTCTGGCGAAAGGATCAAATGATATTTTGGGATGGCGATTACTGATTGATGGCCTGGGGGATAATGGATTGAAGAATGATTTAATCTTGAATCACTACAGTGATGCGGAAGGATTTGTCAAAAATATACCGAAGGAATTCAAAAAGACTGCAGAGAAGAATTGCAGTACATTGCACAAGATATTGAACAAATCAGAATCTGAGAGAGCCAAGATCGCTGACTCGTCTATTGAAAGATTGGCAGGCAAAATCGTTGAAGATGAAAAGGAGAAGCGGAGTATTTTTGTCAACCAGTTAATAGATGAGAATGTCCATTTACCTCGACCGTTAGCAAATTTGAGTATTACAGTATGCAATATTTTAGGTGCCAAAGGATTGTCGGCAGATGTCGTCTTCCTGATCGGATTCGATCAAGGCAAATTGCCGATGGGCAGGGATGCCGAAGATAGTGAGATTTATCAGTTTCTGGTGGCCTTAACGAGAGCAAGAAAAAGAATATATCTCATCAATACAATGGGTCGCCATGTATCTCAGTTTCTGGACAGCATCGATAAAAATTGCATCGAAAAGCTTTGAGTACGACAAAGAGCCGCCAACAGGTTACCGTCTCCTATATACAGTCGTCGCAGGCAGATTTCTCCCGCATATTTCCCGCAATCGATGCCTAAATTGTTAATTCCAGCATCGAAACCACTGCCTGAGTATGTCAGGGGCTCAACAGACGAGCGTCCGCTTTTCCCGAAAGCGGACGCTCAGATACAGCAAAAACCGCTAAAATTAGGGTCCGCTAACGGCCAAAAGCGGACATTGGTGGACGGCGGAACTGCGATTCGGCATATATCTCAGCGAGCGCCCGCGTTCTCTTGATAAAATGGATAGACACAAACCAGCAATACAATTGCTGGTGCCGAATAGCAGTATCCAATCAATACTTTTCTAACTCTTTACCGATTTTTACGACTTCGTTGTCCAGATCCTGGATCTGTTGCAGAAGTGAAGTGATCTCTTGGTCTGAAAAGGCTTTTTCCGGTGGCTCCCCATCGATAATGATTCTAGTGTAGATGATCGATCCCAGCCTTGAGCTCGTGGCCTCTCGCTGCGCCTTTAGTTTTTTAACTTCAATCTTGTGCTTGTACTTATCCGCATAATCGCTTGCAGCGTGATAGGCTTCCCGAACCAATGTGGAGCTGGCCCCATAAGCCACAGATACACCTTTCTTGACTTTATGGAGGACAACGGAGACCACTTCCGGCGCTTTTTCACCGACGAATTCCACACCTTCCCCGATCGCTTTCGCCGCTCCCACCAAAGCACTGGTTTTCGTGCTGTCTCTTTCAGTGTCTTCTGAAACGACAGGTTCCTGCAGTTTCTCCGTCTCTTCCAATGACTGTATTGCCATCTGCTCCTTTTCCTGGGGCTTTTCTTGAGCAGCAGCTTCCTGTTGAGTCTTACGCCCGATCTTCGTTTCTTTCTCAGTCATTTGGCGCCTCCGCAGAGTTTGATGTTCATGCAAGAATGAGGGAAACACGCGGTCAAAGTCAATGTAGTGGATATGGCAGTGGTCGTTCGGTAACGAATTTTCAAAAACCAGAACCAGAACGTCCGCTTTTCCCGAAAGCGGCCGCTCAGATCGGCAGAAATTGGGTGAAATTAGGGTCCGCTAACGGCCATTAGCGGTCATAGAGCGAACGGCAAGAATCAGCTAGATCCAGCCACTGACGGCTAACGTGCGCTAACAAGACACAGACAGTGACCGGATGTTACGCTTTTGCGATACATTGTTGTCAGCAGGTCAAAAGTCTTCGTCAGACAGAAAAAATCATGAAGTATTCAAAAATATTCAGCAGTCTCATGCTGCTTTGCATTTGCGTCGCCCATCAATCGTTTGCTGACACAATAATAATCCGTGCAGACAGAATGATTGATGTGACGACAGGCAAACTTATCAGTCCCGCATCTATTGTTGTAGAGGGCAATAAAATTGTGGCTGTTAATCCAAAAGCATTACCAGCAGATGCCGAAACTATTGATCTTGGAGACCGCACGCTCTTGCCCGGCCTTTTCGATATGCATTCTCACCTGACGCTCGACTTTTTCACAGGCGATCACTGGACGACTGCCGCCGTCAGGGAAACCCCCGCAGACTGGGCTCTCTATGGTGTCGCCTTCGGTCGGCAGACGCTTGAGGCGGGATTTACCACGGTAAGAGAAGCAGGAGCCTGGCCTGGTTTTCCTGATGTCGCCTTGATGCGTGCGGTAGAAGCCGGGCGCGTCACGGGCCCGCGTATTTACCCTGCGGGTCATGCTCTTTCGATCACCGGTGGTCACTGTGATGTAACCGGATTTGCACCAGGCGTCATGGAACTTGGCCCCAATCAAGGTATTGCCAATGGTGTCGATGAAATTCTGCAAGCAGTCCGCTATCAGGCAAAGCACGGCGTCAAGGTTATAAAGGTCTGCGCGACATCCGGCGTTTTTTCAGCAGGCCAGCAGCCTGGTGCTCAGCAATATTCTGATGCGGAACTTCGAACAATCGTCGAGGAAGCATCAAGGCACGGCCTGAAAGTCATGGCCCACGCTCATGGTAGCGAGGGAATACTGGCTGCGGTGAAAGCCGGGGTTGCGTCGATTGAGCATGGTTCCATGCTGACACCTGAAATCATAAAAGAGATGAAAAAGCGGGGCACGTATTATGTTCCCACAATTTATTCGTGGGACATCCTCTTACCGGAAAACACACCGCAAGATACAGTCAACAAATTTAATTTCCTTAAGTTATTCGCAGACAAGAGTTTTCGAATGGCGGTTGATTCCAGTGTCAATATCGCTCTTGGTACAGATTCGGGAACCTTTCCTCACATTGAAACCGGAAAGGAATTTTACGCGATGGTTCGCCGCGGTATGACTCCGCTTCATGCATTGCAGGCGGCAACAATTAATGCCGCCGTTTTGCTTGGCGTTTCCGATCGGGCGGAACTCAAGGCGGGCAAACTTGCTGACATTATCGCAGTAGACGGAAACCCCCTTAACGATATAAGGGCCATGGAGCGAGTTGTGTTCGTGATGAAGGATGGCGAAATAATCAAGATGGATTAACAGGTCAGTTGCAATTCAAATCCCCGCTGCTGCTGACAAATGATACAAACCGCGGTGTTGCTTTTCGCATAGGTAGAGTCCATGTAATCTATTCTTCGATCCACGGCGAGGGCTTTTCGATAGTTTACTGCTGGCTGAGAGTGGACCTTTTCCAGGCGGCAAGACTGGGTCAGAAGTTGCCGGTCGAAATGTCCGCTTTGGGTCATTAGCGGTCGTTCAGTACCCTACCACGCTAATGTCTGCTTTCGAGCGTATAGCGGACACTCAGAAATGATTTTCCAGAAGTCCCTGGCTGAACGTCTGCTTTCACCGATAGCGGTCATTCAAGCAGCTGGAAATCTAGTCAGTCGAATGTCTGCTTTCGGCCAATTCCGGACGTAGGTGAGTTCGTCCCCTCACACCGAGTTCCGGTATAAGCAAAGTTCTGCAGCAGGCTCCTGTACGCCGGTAACGTAATCATGCACGGACTGTAAACCTTCCTTGAGTCCCCGATAGTTAACCCGTTCCAGGCACTCGTCGACCGTGTACCACCCATAGTCAGAATGCTCCTCGGGCTCAAGCTGAATATTGACCTGTTGAACTTCAGCTGCATACACGCCAATTAACTGCATTTCCCGAAAACGGCGGTTATATATGATGTAGGCGTGTTCCCCGGCCCAGATCGTCGTCGCCGTCAGTCCAAAGAGACCCAAGCAATGAATAATGGCTTCCTCTATCGTTTCGTTATCTCTTACAAAATTGCTCGGGATCTGCCAAAACCTCCCACCGTTGAAGTGTCGATCCGCTTTAGTCTGTGACGTGTAAAGGAGCAAGAACCTGATCGCATCCGAGTCTCGCCGAAATGTCCATACGTCGAATACGCCAGCTGCAAGTTTCATCGTGAATCCTACTTCTATTATTTGGGCCGAAGGACCGCTTCGGGTCATTAGCGGACCTTTTCAGCAAGTTTAGCTGAATGTCCGCTTTCACCGATACCGGTCATTCAGATCGCTGATAATCGAGTGATATGAAGGGCAGCTTTCGGCCAGAAGCAGACAATCGCCAACCTGTGCGTACTCGACAAAATTCCTTACATGCACCATCATCGGTCGAGCCAAAGCAGGGGCGCAACAGAATCCATGTCCTTATTCAATGAACTCAAGCGCCGAAACGTCTTTCGCGTAGGGGCCGCGTACATCGTCGCCGCGTGGCTGGTGATTCAGGTGGTGGAAACCCTGTTCCCTGTCTATGGCCTGTCTGACGCTGCAATCCGGATCGTTGTTGCAATTCTTGGCGTGGGTTTCATACCGAGTCTGATTCTTTCCTGGGTATTTGAATTTACCCCGGAAGGATTGAAGAAGGATGCGGATGTTGACTCCGATAAGTCGATAACCCAAACCACCGGCAGGAAACTGGATCGCATCATCCTGGTTGTGTTGGCGTTGGCTCTGGGGTACTTCGCTTTCGACAAGTTTGTGCTCGACCCTGTCGAAGATGAGCAAATTGCCCAATCGGCGCGTCAGGAAGGCCTTACTGCCGCTCTAACCAGATCATACGGTGACAGATCCATTGCTGTACTGCCCTTTGAAAACCGCAGCAACCGCGAGGAAGACCAGTTCTTCACCGATGGCATCCATGACGATCTGCTGACCACCATCGCCAAGATTGGCTCGATGAAGGTGATCTCACGCACCTCGGTCATGGAGTACAGGGACACCATCAAAAAGATTTCGCAGATTGCACAAGAGCTGGGGGTCGCTCACATTCTCGAAGGGGGCATCCAGCGCTCCGGCAACCACGTTCGCATCAATGTGCAATTGATTGATGCTGCAACCGATGACCACCTTTGGGCAGAAACCTATACTCGTGAGTTGACTGCGGAAAACCTGTTCGCCGTACAAAGTGAAATAACAAGACTAATTGCCGATGCCTTGCAGGCCGAGCTTTCCACCGATGAGCAACGTCGCATTGACGCAAGACCAACGGACAATCTGCAGGCCTATGAAGCCTATATGCGAGGTCGGCAATTGATGGCTACCCGAGACAGTACCAGACTGAAACTGGCCACTGAGGAGTTTAGCAAAGCCACTAGTTTCGATCCTTTGTTTGCCTTGGCGTGGGTGGGAGTGGCAGATAGCAACATGTTGTTGTCCCGCCATAGCGCTTATCGTAGTGAAGATTTACTACCCATTAGGGAAGAGGCTGTAAAAAATGCATTGGCTATCGATAATGACCTGGGCGAAGCCTATGCCTCACTGGCCGGAATACACGCTTATTACAATCGGAAAGGCGAAGCAGAAACAGCCTATCAAAAGGCCATCGAATTAAGTCCCAACTATGCCAGCGCATATCAATGGTACTCAGGCTTTCTCGGCCAATATCCACTGCGGATACAGCAACAGGTTGAGCTGACGCGGAAGGCTGTCGAACTGGATCCAAGGTCACGCATTATCGGCCTTAATCTGGGTTCAAAGTACCTCCTGCAGGGGCTTTACACACTGGCAGAAGGCCAATATAAGAAAGTTATTGAAGTTAACCCCGATTTCGCGCCGGGATATTCAAGTTTGGCATGGTTATACATGTTTCATATGGGTCAATTTGACAAGGCACTACCCTTGTTCAACAAAGCAGTTGAACTCGATCCGGTAAACCATGGATATAATATGGCCCTGGTCTACCTGTATACTGGTTTAGGCTATCTGGAAGCTGCTCAAATAGTCCGTGAAAGAATGGCCAGCCTTGGAGCATCGGAGTCGCGGTTGGGTTTTGCCGATGTACTAATAAATTTTGCTAAAAGCGTAACCACACAAAAACCGGCCGACACGGCCGACACCCTGGAATCCATCAACAGGCTGTTGCCCAAAATTAGACATTCCCAATTCGAGTACGGGCTTGTTGGTTTTTTTGCGCTTGTCCAGGGTGACATTCAACTTTCACGGGAAATATGGCTGACGAGCATTCCAGGCTGGCTCGAACCCGGTCAATGGCCGGAACTGGTTGAACGCTGGAGAAGAGGTGCTTGTATGGTTGCCTGGGTGTTGATGAACACTGGGGATCAGGAGCTTGGTACAGCATTGTTACAGCAAGCTACAGCCTACATCGAAGACTCTCTGCCTTTGGTGACCGAACACTTTGACTGGGACCATCCGGAAGTATGCTACCTGACTGCCGGCGACACTGAGAAAGCCTTGCTCAGCATCGAAACCGAGCTGTCTCATAACCATTTGTATGCCTGGTATGCTGTTCACCGACTGCCGATGTACGACCTGATCCGCCACGAGCCCAGATACCAGGCGGCATGGGCGGAGTATGAACGGCGAATGAGTGTTCAACGCGAAAACGTCGAAAAAATGGCAGCGGACCAAGTGCCCTCGGGGCAAACACAACCCTGAACTTTCGGCCAGGCAGCTGGAGACGCCCGAATTAGAAAAGCTAAACCACGGGTCGCGTTTGACCTTTAAATGCTGGTCTTATCGCGACCGGCTGCTTTGGGTCATTAGCGGTCATTCAAGAGCCTATCACGCTAATGTCTGCTTTCGAGCGTATAGCGGACACTAAGGAACGATTATTCAGAAGTACCTGGCTGAACGTCCGCTTTCATCAATAGCGGTCATTCAAGTCGCTCGGATCGAACAGTTTTCAATGGCTGCTTTCGGCCACAAGCGGACATTCAGTTCCGATGAGGTTTGTCTGAACGGTCGAGACCTCACGCATCAGGGTCAAGGATGGCCCATGACGTTATAATCCCTGTCGGACAAGGAGTCAGCGGATGACAGATTCTGATCACGGCTGGATTGAATATTGGGCGGTATTTACTGACGCGGGCGGCATTGTCCAGTCAAATGGATATTATTCTGAGTGGACAGCACGGCAATTCAAACGCGTGATGAAGGACAAATTGAAGGCGGCAGGAATTTACGATACAAAGCTTTGGATTGAGCATGGCTACAATGAGGACATAGTTGACCCGAATCACCGCCAGAACATGAACAACTGGGAATTACCGCCAGACTAACAGCCGCATGCATGCCTGATAATTTCCGACGAGTCAGCAATAGACTCGACACAAATTGGAGTGGGCCGGTATCGATGTAACTCTCGAAAGGCCCTCGCCTGTGAAACAACTTGTCCGCTCCAATCTTTCCCATTCTGCTCATCAGTGAATTGCTAGTTTCTACACGAATAGCCAATATCAAGGTTAAGCAAATATTCCTTGAACAGGGGCGCGTTCGCAATTACGTCTATAGAGGAAAACAATGAGATATCCAGTCATCAAACCACCAACAAGACAAGAGCAAGCGCTGATACGCCGGAAAATCAAGGAAGTAGTGAAGGCGCAGGGCGGTTTGCGGCCAGCCGCCCGGCATTTGAAAATCAAGCGTAGCTATCTAGGCGCACTATTGGATGGCACCAAGAAAAACCCGGGCGATTGGTATCTTCGCAAACTCGGCTTGCGTCGAGTCACTTACATTGAGGAAATCTGACAGGCCGCTTTCGGCCACTTGCGGTCGCTCGTATCACTGGACCGGGCCAAGAGTCGGCACTGGAGATTTTCTTGATTGACCCTGGCGCACTTCAATCCTGAGGGTCCTGTACTATTGTTAGCCTCACCTACGCGCTCACTTCAGGAATACGATAATGCATAAAAATAGAAAGATTGTAGCGATAGGCTTGGCGTTTTGTGGGCTGCTTGCCGCGGGCCTGGCTCAGACTCAAATGCAGACGGGGCCGATGTCCTTTTTCCTGACCAGTGCGGGTTCCAGCGACGGTGGCGACTTAGGGGGACTTGAAGGGGCCGATGCCATCTGCAAGAACCTGGCGGAAAGCGTCGATCAGGGCGACCTCAACTGGCGCGCCTATCTCAGCACACAGGGGGACGATGCCGTAAACGCTCGGGACAGAATCGGACCGGGTCCCTGGTTCAATGCCAACGGCGCCCGCATTGCCGCTGACGTCGATGAACTTCACAGCGTGCTAAATCGGATGAGCGCCTTTACTGCGATCGACCAACGTGGCCGAACAATACCTGGCAGCGGTTATGCGCCCAACCGGCATGACATCCTCACTGGCTCACAAGCCGACGGGACAGCCTATCCTGCTGGCGAGGACATGAGCTGCAAAAACTGGACGAGTAGCAGCGACGATGGCAAGGCCAGGGTCGGTCATCATGACTATGCCGCCTGGAACTCAGCCCATAACTCCAGGGGTTGCAGCCAGGCTGCACTGATCAGCTCGGGTGGTGATGGTTTGTTTTACTGCTTTGCAGTGCAGGAGTAACCCAGCCAACACGTGACTCTTTCGTAGGTACACGTGTTCTAGATTCCCTGTCACCGTAGGTCGTTGGCAGCCTACGCGTGACGAGTCAGCTGCTGTTGGCGATCCCGCTGGCTTTTGGGCCCCGGCGGATCACGCATACGCTCGATCGGACAATGACCGCTTTGGATTGCGATTTCAACCGGTCGATGCAACACCTAATCTCTAAGTATAGAGAGGAGGATGTTGCAAATGAAGTATCCAACGAGAATCTATTACACCGATGCTGATAAATCGTTGATGTGGGATCGCTGGCAG
>Ga0209988_10002545_pt1 | contig 12042 bp, 12 predicted proteins | sample N075metaG_FD_183115 | JGI IMG/M metagenome (GOLD analysis project Ga0209988, IMG submission 183115) | Deep subsurface microbial communities from Kermadec Trench to uncover new lineages of life (NeLLi) - N075 metaG (SPAdes) (version 2) | ecosystem: Environmental > Aquatic > Marine > Ocean trench... | reverse complement strand
TTCATTGAAGTCTCCCTTCTCTACTACTATCATACCATAGTTGTTAAAATAGTGTATAATAAGAGTAGAAAGAGAGGTAATATGTCAACTAAAGCTAAAGCTAAGAAAAAGACCAATGTTAAGAAACTAATCATGCCGAAAGTGGAAGTACTTGAGGATACGGAGAAGCCAGTAGAAAAGAAAGTGATCGTTAAGTCAGCCGTTCAAATTAAGGCCGAGAAGGAAGAAGACGAGCGTGTTAACCCTATACCAGTTAATGAGGTGGCAGAGGCTATCGAGATTAGTGTGGTTGTAATTCCGCTGGGAACCAATCACAGACAGGTTAGACTCGCGTTTGATGTTCGAACGAATAAGGTAAGTGCTTCAGATATCTCTGCTATCGTACAGACTGTTCTTACGAAGGCTGCACCTATGATTGGTAATAAGCTAGTTGAGATTATCGGGGTAGAGAGTAACCTCCTCAATGCAACCAGACAAAAATAGGTGGACTACTAAGATACGACTACCTTCCCTAACAAAAGAAAACGCTACCATCTTTTTGAATATGTCATATAGAGTGGCGCGACTGTATGGGGTTACAAAAGATGCTGAGTGGTCGTGTGTTCCTATTGGAGATAACTACTATGAGTTATGGGCTGAGTATGAGATCAAGGAATTTGTTTCTGTTACAAGGAAGACTAGGCCTATTAGGATAGTGCCAAAACCGAAACGATAATTCCTTGTGTGCCCACAACTAGGGCCAGAATAAAGTTACTCAGGTTAAGGAAGGCTCTCTTGCCTTCTTTCTTCTCACCCTTTCGCATGTCGTCGTAGTCCTGTATAGTTTCTACTGATCGAAGCCGTTCGTCAAACTCACCGAACGTTCCATTGATATTCTCTAGGTGTTCTTTAATCTCTAACTGATTGTCGTTGATAGCTTCCAATTGAATTGGAAGAATCAATAGCGTGTCCTCTATTGATCTTACTTTCTCCTCTATCGTCTTTGGCACGGTATATCCTCTTCTTGGGCCTGATTACATCGGAGATGGCTCTCGTCTCCCAGCCACCTCCCCGCTAGATATCAGACCACCATCCTTCCTATGAACTCGAAACTCTAACTAATAGTCCATCTTCTTTGAACTCTTTTCAACTTGCTTAAAGCATTCACATCCTCGTGTATGAGGAATAGTTGATGCAGCATCTACGCTGATATGTCCCGGCAGCTTACGCTGCGAGAGCTTATCTGTTTGGTTTCCAAGAGCGCCGCCTTTACTGACGTTCCCTTTTCCACCGCTATATTTACGAGATTCATAGGATTTCTCGAACTTTGAAAATTTACGCATTAGTATATCCTTTTCTTCCCCCGCGAACGGGAGGCTTGGCCTTACCAGCCATCTTCTTGTATCTTTTAGACATTGGGGGAAACTTCTTCTTGGAAGTGCCCTTTCTTACTTTACTAGAGAAACCCATTATTTATTGCCCTTCTTGTACTGCGGGCTAGTCTTACTGAAGAACTTACCGAAGCCCTTTCCTGACGTGTGTACGCTGTAGTCTTCAAAGACTCCTACACCCGCCGCTTGGAACGCTGCGATCTTCTTCTTAGAGGCCTTCCGAACTTTATCCGGTAGCGCGTTAAACGCCTTCAGATCAGCAAGTGTGAACTTAGGTTTCGTCCCACTACCACCAGTAGTAGTTTTACTAGCACCACCAGAAGATGTACTGGAGTTTCTCCGAGTACTCTTGCGCGTAGCCCTTCGAGCCGCAGTACCTACTGATAATTCTCGTGCAATATTACCAATACTGTTAGCCATTATCTTCTTCCTGTTGGCCGTCTTCTTACTACTCTTCGGCCCTTATACATGGGCCTCTTATTAAATTGAGATTTATAATCCCTAACAAACTTTCCAACCTTGCCCTTGGGGTCTATTACTCTAGCCGTTTTTTTAGCCCCATAGACAATACCTTTTTTAGCGTGTCTTCCAGCACCTTTTCTAATTTTTTTAACACGACTTACTCCGGTAGTTGCAAGTTTCTTAGCAATGTTCCCAATACTAAAACCCATTATTTACGGTACGCATCCTGCTCTTTGTTGTGCTTGCGTCTAGTATTTCTAGCAATCATCATCTTTTTCTTTTTCTGCTTGTTAGCGTTATTCTTACGTAGAGTAGCGTCAGCAGTACTATAACTTGAGCTTTTCCTTGTTTTCATCTTCGCCATCTTTTTTGCATAGAAACTCCGAGCCATCTTTGCCATTCCTGCTTTTTTCCTTCTCAAAGTTACATCAGCAGAAGTACGACTTGTTGATCCTGCTCTTCCTTTTCCAAACCTCTTTTTTGCCTCACTAACGACCCTCTTCCCAACTTGATAAGCGGGTTGATAAGTTGATAGTTTCTTAGCGATGTTTCCAATTGATCCACCAAGACCCATGACTAAAACGGGTTCTTCGAGTGCTTGCCGAGACCGACTTTAGCAACACGATCCTTGATACGGTTTGAGCTATAGCTACCACGACCTTTGACACCATGACCCACATCGGGGCTCGGGGTTAGAGGGCCATTAGCTGGCTTTACTTTGCTTTTGTGGTTTCCTTTCATTAGAAAAGACCTCCTTCTTGTATTTAGGCCACTATGACCTGTCTTAAGTATACTACATATTCGCCTATTAGATAATTCTCGACGAGGCCATTATGAGGAAGTAATATGGAATCTATTTCTACCACCAACTGAGGGTTTACTTATTGTAATGACAGGAGTACGAGTGTAAGTATTGAAAATTGTACCTTTGTTTGTGACGCGAAATTCTATCGTGTCGGCGTCCACAACGTCAGCACCAATGATCTGAATACTATAGACCAATTCGACCTCTCGACCAGATAAAGCAGGAAAGTCTAGACTAGCGCCACCAGTCTGACCAGCCGTTTCATCTGCACCAGCATTAGGAGTGACGTTAGTAGCTCCACCGATACGTAGGGCTGTGTCAGCATTATCTGTAAGAGAACCAAGAGTAGCTATCGCAACCGTAGAAGCACCAGTGACAGAAACCCATGAAGACACGGGGTTAAGTTGACGTTGAAGGTCACAACGTAGGTTAGTCTCGGCAAATGCTGTTTCATTCTGAAGAAGAAATCGCATGTGGAAAGTAGAATCAACTAATTGCGTCCAATTCGTATTGGCATCCGCAATTTGAGTAGCAGTATCATGGTCTCCATCATCATTGAAGCCTTGGTACGAGTCTTGGTCGAAGGTAGCAGTATCCATAGCTCCCATGATTGGGGGCAGACCATAAACCCATAGTCCAGTATTCGGGTCTTGATACCAGCGTAAGTTAAGCAGTCTTCTCATCTTTTCCTGCGTAGGGAGCTACGGGATTATCGAGGCCTTGCTTCTCTGCCTCAGTTTGTGAATATGAATTTAATGTCATAAGAGCACTTGTAGTGGGCATTTCAGAATCATTCAAAGCTTTTATGTAAATATCATGGAACTCTTGTCGAGAGACCCAACGACCAGCCTTAGCGACACCTAACTCTAGAATGTCGAACCAAATATTGGGACGCTCTGTAGGTTGCCACTCATCATCTAAAAGAATTTCAAACGTCACAGGTGAGCCAGACCTACGTAAAAGGTTCATGTCTACTAATTGGTCAAGTAGCCCAAATTCATCAGTACCGAACCATGAACCATCTCTATAGATATACCAGTCGGCCCCCTTCAACGATACTTTTCCAACTCTCGTGTCAACATACGAAACGACCTGAATATCACGAGATGGAGCCTCTTCTGGCGATCCATCATCCGAAGAGAATGTGGTGTTGTCTCCGTAGTAAAGCTTCCAGTTAACCATTATGTAGTTGTATACCTAACTGTAACGTGGAATTCTGTTGGTGATCCTACTACTGCTGAAAGGTCGATGAAGAGAATATCATCTGCTGCAATTGCCGCAACATTAGGAGTATCTCTAGTCATTGCAGTACCAGCAGTAATTACTGGGTCTGATGTAAATACATCAGTTGATTCAGTTGTACGAGTAGCATCCATGTAGAGGTTAAACGCAACACTCGTACCACCTATACATATTGAATGAACTTCTTGAATTGTGGCACCGTGATTGAAGTGTCTCAAAGTAATATTATCATCTGCTGCGGGATTTTCAATAGTAATACTTACTGTTTGTTCAATTCCCTTATAGTCTGGGTTATTTCCTGCACCTTTAGCCTGTAGAAACTCATCAGCAAGAGTATCGCTACCGACTGCTCCCGCATCAGTAACTTCAAATGCACCAGTAGTAGCACCAATCAAGACACCACCATCAGTAGCAGTTTCGATACCTGTACCACCAGCCGCTACTGCTACAGTTGTTGCATCCCATGTTCCTGTAGTAATTGTACCTACATCTGTAAGAATAGATACCGTAGAGGCAGCATCAAGAATTGCATTTCCACCAATTGTAACAAGCGCATTTAAGTCAGCGGTTACAGTGTCATTAGAGGTAATTGTAAATACATCTACATATACAGACCCATCTACATCTCTAGCTCGAAGTTTAAGTACATCTGTTGCTGTCAGGCCGGAACTAATAGTTTCAAACCATGTATCCTTCCATCTTACATCTCCTGTACCTAGATCATCAGTAATGTCTGTATCTGATACAAGCGTTGTATTAATCTGAACTGAAGAAAGATTATCAAGGGCAGCAGTAGCACCAGAAGCCGCATGATTGTGGAGTGTTGTTGTAGAACCATCTGCTAGTTCTGTAAGCTCGGCACCTGTTGTATCAGTATCATGTGAAACTACCGTTCCAGAAGTAATATTATCGTGTGCAATATCAGCTTCAATTGCCTCTCCTGTCGTTGTATCAATAGCGTCGATATTACTTAGGGACGTAGTTCCTGCCGAGTCCGATAGAATAGTGATTGCTCCAAAGGATAGAGAACCACTAGCCACGATTTCAATACCACCATCGTCAATTGTGAATTTTAGGGTTCCATCTACGTTAAATCTAAATTCACCATGATCTGCTGTACCTGACTCTGTTAAGGTTTCGAATTCTGCATATTCAATAGTTTGAGCGCCCGAAGCAAAGAAAGCTGTAAGTGTAAGTGCTTCGGCAACAGCAGAACCAAGTGAGAATGAGGGACTACTGTTATTAGTTGCATCAAAAAGCACAAGGTCTGCATTATCTGATAAAGTAGTTGTAACATTGCTGTTATCAGTATTGGGCGATTCAATGATCTTACCTGTAGTACTATTGAACCTAACTAGTTCTTTATCAACAGATGCCGTATCTCCTACTACATCTCCACCACCAGCTACAGCAGCTACTAGTTCAAACTCTTTATTGGTGTCGTTATAATTAACAGTATGTCCATCTTCACTTGCCCCCGGCATCTCAGCAGAAGCAAGACCCACAGCGGTCATTTGACTAACATTACCCCACCACACAAGCGTATCATCAACAAGTGCTGCTGGTGGTGTAACGTCGATCATAATTTCACTCTCGCCTGTTACTCCTTGTGCTGTTAACTTAACTCTAGATGCTGCTACGAAGTTTACAATACCAGAAGAACCAGTAATAGTACCAGATGTAGCAAAGTTAGAAGATGCCGCAGTCCAGTCAATGTGATCGTTTGCCGGGATTGATCCAAGATTATCGTGAAGAATTACACTATCAATTGAAGTAGCAAAGTTAGCAAGTGTAATCTTACCAGCATTGTTATCAGTAACATCAATCATATTAACAAAGTCAGTACCAACCATAGTAGTTTCTGTATCGTATCCGAATGGTATATCCTCTGCTAGAATCTTCTGTGAACCAGAGTCAGTAGCATCTACCATTGCGATGAAGTCTACTCCTGCATCAATAGTTGTTTCTGTTCCAAGTTCATTAAGGTCTACAGTAAGAGTAATGCCAGATTCAATACTACCACCACCAGAAAGACCAACACCAGCAGTAACAGTTACTCCTGTGTGGTCAATGTGATCGTTTGCTGGAACTGATTGAAGATTATCATGTACAATATCTGCTTCAATAGCTGCACCAGTTGTAGAGTCGATAACGTCGATATTCTGTAGAGTCGTAGTTCCTGTCGAGTCTGATAGAATTGTGATTGCCCCAAATGAGAGAGAACCACTAGCCCTTATTTCTATTCCGCCATCATCTATTGTAAGTTGTAGTGTACCATCTACACTAAATCGGTACTCTCCCGCGTCGGCATCAGAACTAGAAGTATCAACGGTGAAATCCACATAATCTATGAATTGAGAGTCACTCTTATAAACAGTCTGAATAGCAAGATCATTTGATGCCGCTGCTCCGAAACGAATAAAGATGTTTCCATTATTGGTAGCATCATAGAGTGTAAGGTCTCCACTATCCGTAAGGGTAGCAGTAGTTGTAGCTACATCAGTATTAGGAGACTCAATAGTTTTACCTCCTGTACCATTGAATCTAACGAGCTCCTTGTCTACCGAAGCAGTATCTCCTACAACGTCAGCAGGCATGTAGGTTTTTAAGTCAGATAAAGCTACCTGTACCATAACACCGCCGTCGTTGATTACCATTCGGTCTGCATCAACCAGAGTTGTCCCTGTGGCTGATGTGCTACCATCTATGATGTTTAGCTCTGTTGTAGTAACTGTGGCTCCGTCGAGGATTTCTAATTCAGTTTCAGATATTTCGGCTGCTCCAATAGTGATAGTGCCTGTTACAGTTAAGTTACCTGTAGCAACTGTTCCAGATGTAGAGAAGTTACTGGCAGTACTTGTCCAGTCAATGTGATCGTTTGCTGGAATTGATTGAAGGTTATCATGTACTACGTCTGCTTCAATAGCTGCACCAGTTGTAGAATCAATAACATCAATATTACTTAAAGTAGTAGTTCCTGCTGAGTCAGTAAGAATATCTATGGCCCCGAATGAAAGAGAGCCACTAGCTTTGATCTCTATTCCACCATCATCAATTGTAGCAATAAGGGTATTATCTACAGAAAATCTTATTTCTCCAAAGTCGGCAGTACCACTTGTACTAGTAGTTTTAAATGTTAGATACTCTAAATTCGTAGTGCCAGACTGATATCTAGTCTGAATAATAACATCATCTGGTGAATCTGCTCCCATACGAAAGAAGGGGTCTGCATCATTTGCGTTACTAAATAGGGTTAAACCGCCATTATTATTTAGATTAAATGAAACTGCTGAATTCTCTGTTCCCGGCGATTCAATAATCTTACCAGTCGTACCATTCCATCTAACAATTTCCAAGTCTATTGATGCTGTATCTCCTGTAACATCTCCACTGCCCGCTGCGTGCGAGTGAAGAGTTGTTTCAGACGCATCTGTAAGTTCAGTAAGATTTGTTCCTGTTGCAGTTGTATCGTGACCAACAATTGTTTTATTCTGTAGATCAGTATGAGAAACAACAGCCTCAATAGAATTAGCAGTTGTAGCATCAACTACATCTATATTCTGTAATGTAGTAGTCCCCGACGAATCACTAAGAACATCTATCGCACCAAATCCTATAGCACCACTAACCTTAATCTCTAATCCGCCATCGTCAATTGTTGCTTGTAGTACGCTATCTACAGTAAATCTAAACTCACCATCATCTGCTGTAGCACTTGCAGTAGTTGTTTCAAACAAAATATAGTCTAGTGTTTGAAGGCCACTATTATAAGCAGCAGTAATAGCAAGTTTATTTGTTCCTGATGAACCAAAGGAGAATACGGGATTTCCATCATTTGTAGCATCATATAGCGTTAAGTCTACATTATTTGATAGAGTAGCTGTTACGCTGTTATTATCTGTATTGGGGGATTCAATAGTCTTTCCACCTGTTCCATTAAATCTAACCAGTTCATTCTCTATTGAAGCAGTATCTCCTGTTACATTTCCACCTGATCCCGGCACCATCACTTCCCATTGGTCACCAGTAGAATCCCAAATAGCTATAACCCAATGCCAATCCTCACTAAGAATATAGTCTGCTTCACCATTGATAGCAAGTAGTTTACCTGTTGAACCACCCGCAGTTAGATGCTTAAGAGTAATATCATCACCATCATCAGGATAAATGTAAATTATTTGACCATTAACTAAACCAGCCCCTATTTCATTTAGGTCATCAGCAGTACCAGAGAATGCAGAAACACGAAAACGTACATCAGTAGGAGTTACTACATCTCCATTAGTATCAATCGTTACTGGATGTCGTGCGTGTGAGATTGATCCTATTTGAGTAGTATGGTCATCAGCAGCACCTATAACAAGACCACTAGGAGCACTTAAAGTTAGTGTAGTTGAGCTACTGATAGTGGTCGAATTAAGAGTAATACTATCAATTATAAGAGCACCTGTAATAGCTAAAGTACTACCATTCCAAGTAAAGGTTGAATCACTATCAATAGTAGTACCATTCGTAAATACAGCTATTTCATTATTTAGGGGCGATCCTGTAGCAGATACGTCTCCACTACCCGCAGCAACTAAATCTACATCTGTTCCTGCATCATCTGTAAAGATTAGAACCGAAGGAGTATCGTTCTTAACCCATAGATATCCAAATGTATCAGTTGGGGTAGAGATATGATCTGCTCGCTCTGTGAACTTAATTTCACTAACAATATCAATAAGACCACCAGTAGCCTCTAGTTTAACTCCTGCATCATTAATAGTGAATTTTGGTACAGTATCTACAACGAATCTAATTTCTCCTTTATCGGCAGCAGCATTAGAAGAGTCAGTAGTAATCGAAAGATAGTCAAGTGTTTGTGCTCCTGAATCAAACGCTGCGTTTATTTGATAGAAATTTGTTGCTGATGAACCCATCCTAATAAATGGGTTTCCATTATTAGAAGCATCGTATAGTACTAGAGAACCACTTGAAAGGGTAGCTGAAACAGCAGAATTCTCTGTATTTGGGGATTCAATAATTTTACCTGTAGTACCATTCCACGTAACTATTTCGGTATCAATAGAAGCAGTATCTCCTGTAACATCTCCACCACCCGCAGCATGCGAGTGAAGGGTTGTTTCTGATGCATCTGTTAACTCTGTAAGATTGGTTCCTGTTGCTGTAGTATCGTGAGCAACAATATCAAATATCTTTTTTGTTCCTACTTCACCCGTTAAGCTAGTCTTTGATCCATAATATACATTATTAGAACCAGCGTCAATGTCAATATCATAGTCAGATGGGTGGTTAGGCCCAAAAACAGAGTTCTCAAATGATCCCTTAAAGATAGGATACTCATCGCCTGCTCTGAAGAGATTACCATTTGCGGTTACTGATAGATTTGTATTATCACTTTTAATATAGGGATTAGTCTCACTACCCTCTTGGCGGAAGGTACAACCAATGATCTTCATTACTGAATCAGCAAGGCAGGCTTGTACATAGATTATGCCATTAGTACTGTCTGGTGACGGAAACTCGCAACTAACGAAGGTTACATCGAGTAATGAACTACCAGCATTATAGCTGAACTTGGTTGTACCACCAGCTTGATTCCCAGTACCAAAGTTACAGCCAACGAAATATATATCATCACATTCTGCTGTAATTACAATGTTTACTCCGTCTTCCCAATGGCAACCAATAAAGTAGTGTTCATCAATAACATCAGTCCAAACACAATTAGTAGTAAGGAAAACGCAATCAAGAAAACGTACATCTCTAGGAGTAACTGATGCTCCTGTATTATACCCACCTTGGAATATACAACCAATGTATTTACCCCCGGCATTATCCATTCGAACCTCATCATTAAAGGTAACATTGGTGAAGTTCACTATTCCCTTTACTGTTGCAAAAGCAGAGGAACCGCTGTCCTGTCCCCTAAGAGTCAAGTTACTTATGTTTAGAGTAGACCCCGCATCTGCGTTTGTAAGTCCATCATCAGAACCCGCTCCTGTTGGGCCAATAATTACAGAGTCTTGTCCTGATCCGACAAGATCAACAGCCGCATTGATTGTTGTAGGGAAGTTTAGTGTTTCATTATAAGTACCGGAAGTAACATAGATACTAAAGTTTCCTCCTGCACTATCACCCGCAGTAATTGCTGTTTGAATTACTTGATATAGAATATATGTGCTTCCGCCTGCCAAGGTAACTGTTTGTCCATTATCATTAGACGCATTGGCATCAATAACATAAGTGAATGTTTCAAATCCTGCTACTTTTCCACTCGCATCAATATAAGCCTTAACTGACTGTTGGGTAGCAGCTTGTGTATTACTGTCTGTTGTTAAATCATCTTCATCCAGCATCGTGAAGTGTTCACCTTGGGTGAAATTAGCAGATGTGTCGTGATCGACCACGAAATCCATGTCATCAGTACTATCTTGGTATGTAATCGCAATTCCGGTCTTAGTTCCTCCCGATGCTACTAATGCACCAGCAATATCTTCTACTTCCTCTGTTGTGAGTTGACCACCACCAGCATGAGAGTGTATGCTTGTTTCTCCACCATCTGATAGGTCTTCTAGTTCAGCACCCGTAATTCCAGTGTCAGACCATGTTGTGGGGAATGCTCCATCATTAGGGAAGTGCTCTTTAGCCTCGAAATTGGCTGCTGTATCGTGATCTACAACATAATCCATGTCATTGTTAGGATCATCATAGGTAATAGCAATTCCGGTCTTAGTTCCACCCGTAACTATTAAGTTTCCCGCGATATCCTGTACTTCTTCGGTTGTAAGTTGGGAACCACCACCACCTTGTCGTGTCCCATCTATCCAATAATCGGTTACATTGCCCGTACCAGACGCCGTAACGTCTCCTGCATCAACATCAAACTCCAAAAAGGCCCAACCAGCCTGTCCACCATCGGAAATAAGCTTCGTAGAGGCATTATTTACTAGTCTAGTGCTCATTCCCATGCCCAGAATCGTCACATTGGCGATTGAGCGGCTAATTGTGGCTGCTAGGGTGAATGTGCCCTCGGAGAGCACCACCATGCCTCCCCCAGAAGGGAGGGAATCGACTGCTGCCTGTATTTCTACGTCATCTGCCATCCCATCACATAGGAAGTCGGTCTCTGTCTGAGATATTTGCTGTGCACCAGTAGCAGCGACGAATACTGTACCTGTTCGGGTCGATCTAAACATTCTTTAAGTCTTCCATTACTCCTGCTAGTGTCCTTTCAACGGCTCCCGGCCTATATGGGGTACTAGCGTTGAGGCTAGTGATCTTGTTCTTGGCCGAAACCAACTTATTGTATAGTTTGTTGTACTTATTCTCTAGTGTAGTGATCTGTAGGCTCTCAGGGATGATCCGTTTAGCCTCTTTCTCTAATTTTTCCCGCTTCGCTGTCTCTGACTGTAGCTTAGCTTCGAACTCACCAGCTTGAACGTTAGCTTCTTGTAGTTCTTGCTGTAATTTTTTGGATAGGTTGTTGGCTATCGCCCAATCTGCCTTTGTATTGTCATATTTCACTTGTAGGATTTCAAACAACTTAGTGTTATTCTTGATCGTAGCGTATAGCTCTTGTGTTTTGTCTTGGTGCATAGTCATAAATGACTCATGTTCCTTTACCATTCTATCACGTAACTCGTCTGTGTCCGCGCTAATGGTAAATTCCGCTGCTTTCAACGCCGCCTGTGCTTTAGTGGTTCTGTTCTCTGCTATTTTTTTGGCCTGCTCAGCAGCCTTAACCTTATCTACTAGGCCCTGTGTGTTGATAGAGAGTTTCTTATGCTTTTCTACTAGTGCTATGTGATCGCCCTTCAAAGTGTTATATTCTGCCATACGAGCATTATTGGCATAAGTAAGTGACATGTGTAGTATTACCTCCTATAGTCTTATTATAACAGGTAACTGTTGTATTTTGTCCAATGTCCAGCGTTAAGTACCTACCCACCATCATATATATAGTAGTGGGAGTCACGAAGGTCTGATGCGCACATCCGTTCTGATTGCTTTGTGCCTCTTAGTATGTACCTGTTCCTTTATAGCGCGGGAGTGAGCAATCGCTACGATACATTCCCTTTGCGCTGTCTGTATACGTAGTCACTAGCCACAGTCATAAAACATTCCACTCACGGGGCAATGGCATACGGTAAGGTACAC
>Ga0209988_10002541_pt1 | contig 12057 bp, 10 predicted proteins | sample N075metaG_FD_183115 | JGI IMG/M metagenome (GOLD analysis project Ga0209988, IMG submission 183115) | Deep subsurface microbial communities from Kermadec Trench to uncover new lineages of life (NeLLi) - N075 metaG (SPAdes) (version 2) | ecosystem: Environmental > Aquatic > Marine > Ocean trench... | reverse complement strand
ACACGCAGCCAGAAACGAATTGGCAAGGCTAGCTTATCAAATTAACCATTCTGGAATGAGTGTCTATGAAACATTGCAATATTGCTCAAATATTCTAATAGCAATCAATCTTGATGAACCAGATGATCAAGAAAATTTAAAATTAACAGCGGACACTCCTGATGAATACAATACATGGCAACGATTGATTGGATTTTATCCCATCACAGCGCTGGTGTTTCGTTCTGGAATCAATCGTTGGCATAAATATACCCGACAAATTTTTGCATTACCGCTGAATAATTTACCTGTATCTGGCAGCCTGATCCAATATGCACCACCGCTGTATTCAACACAGCTGACATCATTGCAGGTTTCTAAAATCATAAGCAGTTCATTCAATAATGCATTGGGTATTCCTGAACCCGTAGAGGAGGATGTAAAGAGGCTGTTTGACAGCTTCGCACCCATTTTTGAGATAGATGTCGTCACAATCGATGATAAAATTGGGGCAGTAGAATGGGATAATAATGATCAAGCAGAAATTAATATTAGTTCGCCAACCGTATATCAGCATATTTCGTACACACGCATCAACGAAAATATCTTATTGCAGCTGAACTATACGATCTGGTTTCCTTCCCGACCTAAAACATCAACTTTTGATTTACTTGGGGGTCATCTGGATGGTATTACCTGGCGGGTAACTCTGCTCCCCAACGGCGAACCATGGCTATACGACACAATTCATAACTGCGGATGTTACCATCTTCTTTTTCCTACGAAGAATGCATCTATATTAAAGCAAGCTCAAACCTTCAATGAGCCTGTTCTTATTCCCCAAGGTTTGCTAGATTTTCAATCTAATCTCAGACCTATCCTGCGTATTGCACATGGCTCTCATTATATTGAACGAATCTATTTCGAATCTTCGCGCTCGACACAACTCATAAACTATCAATTTACGAATAGTAAAGAACTGCGTTCGTTAAAATTAAATGACGGAAACTACCGCAGTTTATTTGGCCAGGATGGAATTATAAAAAGTAGCCTACGCAATGAACGTTATTTATTCTGGCCAATGGGTATCCCAAGTCCGGGCGCCATGCGACAATGGGGGCATCATGCAATCGCCTTTGTAGGACGACGCCACTTTGATGACGCTAGATTATTTGAGCAATATTTCGAATATCCAGACATTAGATTAATTAATGAATAGGTCTTTTTCAAAAATAATATTAATACTTCTAGGTCTGCTACCAGTCACTTCCCTATGCGCAGAAATAAATTTCGTCGAAGTCAGTAGAGAAAACAACAACTATCATCTGCACATTAATGCGACTGTGAATGCTGACGTCAATAACATTATAAGAATTATTACAGACTACGAAAATCTCCCTTTAATCAATCCTTACTTAAAAGAAAGCAAGTTGCTAAATAACCCGGAAGATGGACGAACCACCGTGAGTATGCTTACTGAAACATGCGTATTATTTTTGTGCTACAACATCAGACATGTCCAGATATTCCATGTTATAAAAAATGGTATTTTATTTTCCCGCATCATTCCTGAAAAGAGTAATTTTCAAGCTGGATGGATGCGTTGGGAGATTAAGGAACTGGATTCAGACAAGATGCATCCAGTTACACAAATAATACTGGATATCGAGATGAAACCTGATTTTTTTGTGCCCCCAGTGATTGGACCGTATCAAATCAAAAGGAAAATGCTTGAAATTACACATGCAACGATTAATAACCTGGAGAAAAAAGCAATGATTAATTCCCCTGGCTAAAACGCAACGTTTTCCTGTATTCGGCATAGATCTTTATACATCTATCACCCAACTCTGAGTTTTCATCAATCATATCCACGTAAAACCGAATTAATCCACGCATACATCCCTCTACCCGGCCATTGGTTGTTGGTGGATTTGAACTTTTTTTTATTTTCCTGAGATACTTTAAAAGAAACCACTCTGTAGATTGATACTCGGGACTTTGTGCCTCAATCGCCCTGATATGTTCAATAACATAAATTCGAAAATCACCGAAGTAGATTTCTCTCATATTTAATCAGAATGATAAAAAAACAATGGACTATGCGAACAATAGCTCCTGTGAAGTTAATTCGGGAAAATCACTTCTCATAACAAATACAATTTCTACCGCTCTCTTTTGCCTTGTATAGCGCTGCATCTGCGGCTTTAAATATATCATCATAAAAAGCATCTGGTTTAGCTTCAGCTACACCAATTGAAATCGTTACAGAAGGCAGGTCTGTAGACCGGCTATCTTTAATCTCTGTTTTTTCAACTTCATCCTTGATTCTTATTGCAATACCTTCACTTGCCTTAATATCAGTATCTGGTAGCAGAATAACAAATTCCTCACCACCAAACCTGCCCAGCATATCACTTGGACGAACGCTGATTCTTATAGCTTCAGCGACTGCTTTTAAGCATACATCCCCTGCCAAATGCCCATTGTCATCATTGTATTTTTTAAAATAATCAATGTCGAGCATCATCAGACATAAAGGTATTTTATCTGCGATACAGGCTTCTAGTTCCTGTGGAAAACTACTATCTATCCAGCGTCGATTATGCAGGCGTGTCAATGCGTCAATATTCGCCCTGCTTTCATAATGCTGTTGAATCCGGCGACTATTTGACATCGTGATGTTACTAGTACGCATACGGCTAGATGCTAAATGGAGAAAATTTCTAGCGAAGCCTTCACAATGATCTATCATGTCCCAGACCATCTCACCGCTCATTTTTAATATCCTTGAATCATCCGCCGCGATAACATAGGCAGATGGTGTGCCTTCATCAAACAGTGACATTTCACCCGCACATTCACCAATATTGATTGTTGCAATCAAATCAGAACTGGGTGAATCCAGATGTACAGACAACACACCACTCAGCACAACATACAGATCAACATTCTCGGTACGTGGTGATAGCAATATGTCACCTTTAAGCAAAAGATGATGTTCAGCGTTATTCAGATATTTTTTCGCCGTGGGGACGTCAAGGCCCTGGAAAAGTACCAGTTGGTACAGCGACAAAGAATCCAGTGTACTTTCATCTTCTAACATGATTCGATCTCATGGAATACTTCTCATTGGATTTTTTATTTTAATATGTGCATATGCCCAAAAGCGCTAGATTCTATCAGATATTCTCCAATATTCTCCATTGGTTAACAATATTACAGAATAATTCTGCTGTTTTCTCAGTGTCATATCGTGCCGAGTGAGCCTGTTCATGATCCCACTCGATACCTGCAGCAATGACAGCTCTAGATAACACGGTTTGACCATAGGCAAGCCCGCCCAGAGTTGCTGTATCAAAAGTGCTAAAAGGATGAAACGGGTTTCTTTTTATGCCAGACCTTTCGACTGCCGCATTAATAAAGCCGAGATCGAAAGAAGGATTATGACCTACGAGTATAGCCCGTTTACAACCATAGGCCTTCATTCTTTGTCGCACCATTTTGAATATATCCTGAAGCGCATCTTTCTCAGGTACAGCAATCTGTTTTCTAAAAGGATGTTCAGGATTAATTCCTGTGAACTCCAGTGCCGCCGGATCAAGATTGGCACCTGCAAAGGGTTCAACATGTCTTGATAAACATTCATCCATTGTCCAGATACCACTTTCATCAATTGAGAATGTCGTCGCAGCTACTTCAAGTAACGCATCAGTCGCTGAATTGAATCCGCCTGTCTCTACATCAATAGCAACCGGGTAATAACCTCGAAATCGACCCGAGGCAATTTCTTTCTGTTTTTCGCTGACTTCTGTATGGCTAGGCTGTTCCAAGCTACTTTGTTTCTGCCGGGCTATTGTTTCATTTTCCAATGACAAGGTTCTCCTGCACGAAATGGAATAATTTTTGATTCACCGAAAGGCAGATAATCAGGAATCTGCCATTGATTTTTTTCTAGGGTAATGGTGCCTTTATTTCTCGGTAAGCCATAAAAATCCGCACCATAATGACTTGCAAAGGCTTCTAGCTTATGCAGACAAGCTGTCTTTTCGAAGACCTCCGCATAGAGTTCAATGGCATTATGTGCAGAATAAACCCCTGCACAGCCACAGGCTGATTCTTTTGCCTCTCTTGAATGTGGTGCACTATCTGTACCTAGAAAGAATTTTGGACTACCGCTGGTTGCAGCATCAACAACTGCGCGTCGATGTTCTTCCGCCTTTAACACAGGCAAACAATAATGGTGCGGGCGTATACCTCCGACAAACAAGGCATTACGATTTAATAAAAGATGTTGCGGAGTAATCGTAGCGGCCAATCTATCAGAACCTTCTCTGACATAATCAACAGCATCTTTGGTGGTGATATGTTCAAAGACAATTCGTAAATCAGGAATATTTTCCATTAACGGAGACAATATCTTCTCAATAAAAATTGCTTCCCGATCAAAAACATCTACGTCTGTATCGGTCACTTCACCATGCATCAGCAAAGGAAGATTTTGTTCAGCCATGGCTTCCAAGACCGGATAGACCTTGTCGATGGCAGTGACGCCACTATCTGAATTTGTAGTTGCTCCCGCAGGATAATATTTTACAGCATGAACATAAGCACTCTGACTTGCCTTAGTGATTTCATCAACTGTCATTTTTTCAGTCAGGTAAAGTGTCATTAGTGGATTAAATTCACCTCTCGCTTGAATATCTTCAGACAAGCTTTCAATAATACTTCGCCGGTAATCCAATGCCTGTTCGGTTGAGACCACTGGTGACTTGAGGTTAGGCATAACAATCACACGTGCAAACTGTCTGGTAGAATCGGCCAGAACATCACGCATCACATCGCCCTCTCTTAGATGCAAATGCATGTCATCAGGTTTCGTTAGTGTCAATGTTTCCACGCGTTTTAAGGTATCATATGCGCTATCTTTTGTCTGAAATTGTACATACCCAAAATGCTTGAAGATGCAGTGTTCAGGGTGCGTCAATTTTTGTTTATGACAAGGCGCTTGAGTACAGAAATATGTCAATATTTCAAGCTCAAGCAACGCAGTCATGGACAAAAATGGCCGTGCTATGGATACTGCATCTTCGAGTATATTGGGTATAGACACTATCATGGAATATAGACGACTTGGTCGAACTGATATTGAAGTGAGCTTGATCTGTCTCGGCACCATGACCTGGGGTGAACAAAACACCGAAGCTGAGGCCTGCGGGCAACTGGACTACGCTATTGATGCGGGAATCAATTTTATTGACACCGCAGAACTTTATCCTGTCGCACCCAAGGAAGAAACACAAGGCAGATCAGAATCCTATTTAGGTAACTGGTTAAGTAAACGCAAAGACCGCGATAAATTAATCATAGCGTCTAAAGTTTGTGCCTCTGCAGACTGGATACCTTACCTCAGAAACGGTGACGCCAGACTGGATCGAAAAAATATTGAAGCTGCTTTAATTGCTAGTTTAAAAAGATTACAAACAGATTATCTTGATCTTTACCAACTGCACTGGCCAGATCGAGATACCAATTATTTTGGCAAGCTGGACTACTACCACGCAGCCGATAAAGATGGTGTGCCGATTGAAGAGACACTCGGTGTGCTAAATGATCTGGTGCAAGCTGGCAAAATACGTCAGATTGGTATTTCTAATGAGACGGCATGGGGCATGTCAGAATATTTGCGAACATCAACTGAAGAGAACTTTGCAAGAATTGTATCGATACAAAACCCTTATAATTTATTAAACCGTAGTTTCGAAATTGGCTTGTCAGAATTTTCGCACCGTGAGGATGTTGGGCTACTGGCCTATTCACCTTTGGCCTTTGGCGTGTTGAGCGGGAAATATCTTAACGGTGTCAAACCTGAAGGAGCGAGAATTACACTGTTTGAACGGTTCTCCCGTTATAACAATGAGAATGGCGTCGCCTGTACAGAGGCCTATGTCAATCTTGCAAAAGACAGTGGGCTGGATCCTGCACAAATGGCGCTGGCCTTCGTCAATTCTCGCCCATTCCTGACCAGTAATATCATCGGTGCGACTGATATGTCCCAGTTAAAATCAAATATTGATAGTCTGGACATCAGTCTTCCGAAAGATGTTGTACGTGAAATTGAAAATATTCATAACCGGCAACCAAATCCGTGCCCATAAACAACAAAAAGCTTATACCTAAACTACCTGGAAATACAGGCTTCAAAGTAGTTTGGGTATAGAATAACCATCCGAAACTCATTTGCCTGTTGGACTTTATAGGAAGCTTATAAATGAATTTGACCAACCTGACCGCAATTTCGCCAATCGATGGTCGCTATGGTGACAAAACTGCTGAACTAAAACCCATATTCAGTGAGTTTGGTCTGATGCGTTTTCGTGTTCGGGTTGAGATTCGCTGGTTACAGGCACTTGCAGTCCAGAATGATATAGAAGAAGTGCCTGCTCTCTCAGATGAAGCTAACGCCTTGCTGAATAACATCACTGCTAAGTTCTCAGAAACAGATGCCTTACGCATTAAGGAAATCGAAAGTACCACCAACCATGATGTCAAGGCAGTCGAGTATTTTGTTAAAGAAAAAATAACAGGAAATAAAGAGCTGGAAAAAATTTCTGAGTTCATTCATTTTGCCTGTACTTCAGAAGACATTAATAATCTTAGTCATGCGCTGATGCTCAAGGAAAGCCATGATTCCGTCATGCGTCCAGCACTTATGGAGATCATTAACGCCATCACGACATTGACTGTGAAATATGCGGATCAAGCCATGTTGGCAAGGACCCATGGCCAAACAGCATCACCCACGACCCTGGGAAAAGAAATGGGCGTGTTCGCTCATCGTCTCAATCGTCAGTTATCACAGCTTGATGAAATCAATTTTCTGGGCAAAATGAATGGCGCTGTGGGTAATTTCAATGCCCATTTATCTGCCTACCCAGATGTAGATTGGCCTGCTTTATCAAAAAGTTTTGTAGAAAATCTGGGGCTGCAGTGGAATCCTCATACAACACAAATTGAGTCACACGATTATATGGCTGAATATTTTCAGGCCATGAGCAGATTCAATACTATTCTGGTCGATTTTTGTCGAGACATATGGGGCTATATATCACTTGGCTACTTCAAACAAAATACTGTCGCTGGAGAAATTGGATCTTCAACCATGCCGCATAAGGTTAATCCTATTGATTTTGAAAATGCTGAGGGAAATCTCGGCCTATCAAATTGCATACTCACTCACCTGGCTGAAAAACTACCTATTTCGCGTTGGCAAAGAGATTTAACTGACTCAACGACCATCCGTAATAACGGCACCGGCATCGCCTATGCATTACTTGCCTATAAATCCTGCTTGAAGGGCATCTCCAAACTTGAAACGAATCCGGATGTACTGGCAAGTGATCTGGAGTGTGCCTGGGAAGTGCTGGCCGAACCAGTGCAGACAATCATGCGTCGATACGGTATTGAAAAACCTTACGAGAAACTGAAAGAACTCACGCGAGGCCAGTCTCTTAATGCAGAAATACTACACAACTTTATTAATTCTCTGGATATCCCAGCAACAGAAAAAAACAGATTACTAAAGTTAACGCCAGCTACTTATATCGGCAATGCCTCAGAGCAGGCAAAATCTTTTTCATCCAGATAAGCAGACACATTTAAAGAGTACTTGATATGTACGATATTGATGATTACAGACTTGGGGAAACAGACAAGTTATTACAGCTTGAGAAACGCGCTGACAATATTCAGGTTACTAACCATATGGCAAAACAATGTCAGAGAAGCCTGAGCATTATCAGTAGAAAGCTGGATCCTGTTGTCTTTGACACTGAAGAGTTTGTCGATGCAGTTAAATATCTGGCACTTCGTCACAGGCGTGCGCAAATTCAGATTATCGTATTCGAACCTGATGTGATCGTAAAACGCGGGCATCGCCTGCTTGAATTATCCGGCAAATTAAGCTCTTTTATCGAGTTACGAAAGGCACATTATTCTTTTGATGCTTATAACGGGTGCCTGATGGTGGCAGATGCGGCTGGTTATATTCACAGGAAAAATGGTGAACGCTACGAAGGATCATCAAACTTTAAAGATCGCCGGCAGGTCAGAATTTTACTCAAACTATTTGCAGAAATGTGGGACTTGGCAACACCTGATCCAGATTTGAGAAAAATTATTCTATGACAATTTTCTATGGCAAAAGATTTCATAAACTGATTATTTCCCTTGCTTTGCTACTGCCGCAATCCGCCTTGGCGGAAAATATGCGGTTGGAAGTGATCCCGCTTCAACATCGCATGGTTGATGATGTGATTCAGATTATTCGTCCGCTGGTCACCCCGGGTGGGACAGTCACGGGAATGAATAATCAACTAATCATCAAGACAACACCTTCCAACCTTGCTGAAATAAAACGGATCCTCAAGAGTATTGATCATGCACCGAGACGGTTAATGATTACCGTCAAACAAAATATCGGTGGCAACCTTAACATTCGTGAAAATACACTGACTGGAAAATACGGATCCGGTGACGTGCAAATCAGCGCTGGCCATGATCACTCCAACGAAGGCTTGACTGTGACCGCTGGTGATAAAGATTCACATATTCGTTTTCGCACGCTTGACAACACCTCACGCACTGATGACAGGAATACATTTAAAGTTCAGGCCCTGGAAGGTCGCCCAGCATTTATCAATCAGGGACAATCTATTCCTGTCAATTCATCTACTACCATTATTACTGAGAACGGCGTTGTTGTGAATCAATCAACTGGTTATCATGAAGTGCGTTCAGGTTTTTATGTTTTGCCAAGACTCAATGGTGATCAAGTAACGCTGATTGTCACAACTGATTTATCCAGTGTACAACTGGGTCATCATGCAACCTCAAATGTGCAGGGCATTGAAACGACTGTCACAGGCAGATTAGGCGAGTGGATGGAGCTAGGCGGGATTGATCAAAGCTTTCGTCAGAGTAACCGTCAAAACTTTGCTTCTTCCAGTCGCCGAGGACAGGAAATACGCTCTGTATTGATTAAAGTAGATGAAATAAACTAGCGACGGCCACGATACCCATGATACTTGGAAATTCAGTGTTCAGAGTGCGTCCATTTTCATTCAGGGCAAGGCGCGACGATGCCGCATGGCCGCGCCCCTGCAAAGAGGTGCAACACCGCCGTGGATGAAAACGGGCGTGCTATGGATATTGCACCCGTCAAGCGGGGGATTGAACAGAACATTTCCAAGTATCATGGGTATACACACGAATTTACGTTTTATTTAATCATTAATTAATTAGATGCATATTCTTCGCGGCAAGACCGCACTTTCTGACTTTAGACTGAATAAATTACTTCTTGCCTTAAAACAGAAAGTGCCTGAGATCCAAACTCTAGAATGTCAATTTATTTATTTTATTCACTCTCGTGCTCAGCTTGATAGTCATGAAATCAATCAGCTGAATACTATCCTGGGGAGATCTGAACAAGAAGACACCGCCAAAAATAATAAAAAAAACAATAGTTCGTTCATTCTGGTGACACCGAGACCTGGAACAATTTCACCCTGGTCAAGTAAGGCAACCGACATAGTGCACAACTGTGGTCTGGAAAACATCTTACGTATAGAACGAGGTGTTGGCTGGACGCTTTCAGGAATAGATGGTTATGTGATCAACAAAACAGACATTAACCGGACTGAACCATTGCTTCATGATCGGATGACCGAAATAGTCATGGATGACATCAAGGAAGCAGATATCCTGTTTCAAACATCAGATCCAGAACCACTGAAAACAATTGAGCTATTGTCACAAGGTAAAGCTGGTCTGGTACAGGCCAATATCGATATGGGCCTTGCACTTTCGGAGGCGGAGATTGACTACTTGTTTGGACATTTCACCAATATGGGCCGCAATCCCACTGACGTCGAACTCATGATGTTTGCTCAGGCAAATTCTGAACACTGCCGCCACAAAATATTCAACTCCGAATGGATCATCGATGGAGAGAATAAAAACAACTCTCTCTTCGCTATGATTCGACAAACGCATGAGAAAAATCCTGGTAGGGTATTATCTGCATACAGTGATAATTCTGCTGTTACCAGAGGTTATTCCGCATCCAGGTTTTTTCCTGATCCAGAATCACATCAATATCAAGTGAGTCAGGAAGACGTTCATATTTTGATGAAAGTAGAAACCCATAACCACCCCACAGCCATCTCACCTTATGCAGGGGCATCGACTGGTTCTGGCGGTGAAATCAGAGACGAAGCTGCGACAGGTCGTGGTGCAAAACCAAAAGCAGGTTTGGCCGGTTTTTCCGTATCAAATCTTAAAATCCCTGATTTTCATCAGCCATGGGAAGTCGATCATGGCAAACCTGATCGAATAGTCTCTGCTCTGGACATCATGCTGGAAGGTCCCGTTGGTGCGGCATCATTTAATAATGAATTTGGTCGACCTGCACTTGCTGGCTATTTCCGCAGCTATGAACAAAAAGAAAATGACATCATTCGTGGCTACCATAAACCGATTATGCTCGCGGGTGGTTACGGCATGATCCGAGATGTACATGTTGAGAAAGAAAGCATCCCGGCAGGTGTAAAAATCATTGTTCTTGGTGGGCCAGCCATGCTTATTGGCCTTGGAGGAGGTGCAGCTTCGTCTATGGCCTCTGGCGAGAGTGGGGAGAATCTTGATTTTGCTTCTGTGCAAAGAGACAACCCGGAGATGGAACGCCGCTGCCAGGAAGTCATTGATGCCTGTTGGTCGCTGAATGAAGCGAACCCGATTATCTCGATACATGACGTCGGCGCAGGGGGTCTTTCAAATGCACTTCCGGAACTGGTTAATGACAGTGACCGGGGTGCGACATTTGAATTACGCAAGATCCCCAATGATGAACCGGGAATGTCACCCATGGCCATCTGGTGCAACGAATCTCAGGAACGTTATGTCCTTGCCATAGCAGCAGAGTCTATCTCGCTGTTCACAAATTTTTGCGAAAGAGAACGGGCCCCCTTTGCAATTCTTGGTGAAACGACCAAAGAACAACATTTAACCTTGAATGACGAATTGTTTGGAAACAAGGCTGTCGATTTACCCTTGTCAATATTGCTAGGCAAGATGCCTGGTATACAGAGAGACGTTCAAACACAGACACAGACTTATGATGAGTTCAAAACCGAAGGCATGGACATAAAAGAAGCAAGTCACCGCATTCTGCATTTACCTGCCGTGGCAGATAAACATTTTCTCATTACCATTGGTGATCGTTCTGTCTCTGGTCTGGTCGCTCGAGATCAAATGGTTGGTCCCTGGCAAACACCCGTTGCAGATTGCGCCATCACATCCAGTTCCTTTGATGCCTATACAGGAGAAGCTATGGCCATAGGCGAACGTGCCCCTATTGCATTAATCGATGCTGCCGCTTCCGGGCGCATGGCCGTTGGTGAGGCGATCGCAAATATCGCCGCGGCAAGAATTCTTCAGCTAACAGATATCGTTTTTTCTGCCAACTGGATGGCGGCATGTGGGCAAGGAGGAGAAGATGTAAAACTCTTCAATACAGTTCAGGCAGTCAGCGAACTCTGTCAGGATCTTGGAATATGTATTCCAGTAGGCAAAGATTCTTTATCAATGAACACGGTATGGTTAGATCGAGATTCTGATTCACAGAAACAGGTCATCTCGCCACTTTCATTAACAATCACAGCATTTTCGCCTGTCGTTGACGTCCGCCAATCGCTCACCCCAGAACTTAAAACTAGTCAAGGTGAAACACGATTATTATTGATTGACCTGGGTCTTGGTAAAAATCGCCTGGGTGGTTCTTGTTTGACACAGGTTTATCAGAAAATTTCCGGAAACACACCCGATGTTGAAAGTGTTCGTGATCTAAAAGTGTTCTTTAGATCGATTCAATTATTGAATGAAGCAGGTATCATTCTGGCATATCACGATCGTTCTGATGGTGGATTATTTACCACACTATGTGAGATGGCTTTTACAGCGCGTAAAGGTATTAATATTAATCTGGATTCTTTAGATCCGGATTCTTCATGCGATATA
>Ga0209988_10002540_pt1 | contig 12058 bp, 14 predicted proteins | sample N075metaG_FD_183115 | JGI IMG/M metagenome (GOLD analysis project Ga0209988, IMG submission 183115) | Deep subsurface microbial communities from Kermadec Trench to uncover new lineages of life (NeLLi) - N075 metaG (SPAdes) (version 2) | ecosystem: Environmental > Aquatic > Marine > Ocean trench... | reverse complement strand
TCTGCTCGTGGTCGCAGCGACTCTGCATTTTCAAGGTTCTTTGCATTGATTTCAAAGCGGGGTTCTTCGACCTTGGGGGATGACACCAACTAGATCGGATCGGAGCAGCGACCTCTTGAGGGTCATACTCAACCCACACCAACTGACTAGACACCCTGCTTTCGAGCCGCACATAACGGCACTTATGGGCGGCTGCATACTGATGGATCGAGGCGAGAACCCTGCTTTGCCAACCCGCACTCAGCGCGACGAATGGAGTCCGCTGACCGTCAGGCTGCTGCTTCGATGACGAACCTGATCGCGGGCACATAGCGACACGGGTGCCTCAGCCCCTCTATGCAAGCCTCGCCGGTCTGAGACTGGCTTTTCCCTAAGAACGACAAGGTGAAAAAGGAAACCAGGCGAACCGTCCAAGCGACAACCGTTAGTCAGCACATGCCACTGTCGGATGTGCCAGCGACCCACCCATATGCATGTCGATTTTCAGATGATCGTCGCATCGCTAGGCTGCTGGCGATCGTGTCCAACTGGTCATTACTTATCATGGTGGCCGTCGCGGTAACGGTTGGTTTCTTCAGCTATCGCCGGGGCCGTGCCGCGGAGAAGGAAAACACGAAGCAGTCTCTCGACGATTGGGTCCAGTTGCACGCCCAATGTGAGCAGTACCACGAGGCATGGCTGGCTCTGACTCAGGTGAGCGGCCCAGAACGCACCCGCGAGAACGAGATGATTACGCCTCCGGCTTGGAATTTCCAGTTGGGAGACGGGTTGCATCCCGAATCTCAAGTGCCGTCTATGCGAGACGCCGTGAAGTGGTACAAGGAACGCCTGGCCAAGCTCTATCCTGATCACCCTCTCCTCGACGCGCACTGGTCTCGGATGCACAAGGCGTTCCTCGCCGAGCCCGACATCTGATACCCGAAGGCTCTCAGACAGGACTCATAGAGCCGTCCACCCTATTCCTCTTTCAGCCTGAATCTGAAGCCGCGAAGGTTGGGGGGCTGAGGGGCCTCAGCGCCTCTGTGCGAACCTCACCGACTTAGGGTTCCCCTGGAAGTGACTGCATGGCCACGCAGTATGCCGGATCGGGTGCGGTCTCGCCTTGAGATCGCGCGATGTGTGGCTGAGCCCCGATATCGGTCATTCTTCTAGACACGGAGCGTCCGGACAACGCAAGGCTGCGCTACGAGTTGAGATATTTCAGATTCGTGGGCCCCTTGTGCGACATACCCTTGTGTGTGAGACGGGTGCCTCAGCCTGTGATGCTGCGCCCCGTCGACAGCTGGAGGTCGAAGCCAAAGAAATCGTTGATGAAGAGCCGCGCGGCCTCCAGAGCGTCCGCCGCGCTCTTCCCACTCGGTGCGTGAAGATCGTGGAGCCACTTGTTCCGCGCTTTTCAAGGAGACTGCAATTTGATGTACAGATCGAGGGGTAACTTGCCCGAAAGCTCTAGCACCTCGCTCATGATGTTGGCAGTGATGTTCCCGGATGTTAAGAAGCTACGGCGGGAAGAATTGATAGCTGTGATCGAGTTGCCATCCTGTTCGCGCTGTTTCTGCTCGTCGAGGTAACCATTCCACTTGGTGTTGAGCAGCGCCTCACACACGGTCCAAGCGAGCACCGTCGTCAATGAATAATCGTATTCCTGATAGGCGACATGGGCTTGGTGAAGAAGGACAACCAGGTCGAGGGCGAACTCGAGGTCATGTGTAAGGATGGCGTCGAGTTTGTTTAAAGAGTCGGTCAACACCACCTCGGGCACCACTAGGGAGGCTCCTATAACCTCCAGAGGGTTGAGTCCGGTGAAAATCCTGGTCGCTGCACCACCGTGGCCGCCTCCCCCTTGGCTGAGCAGGTCACGAGGCGCGATTCTTTGGGTCTGCACAGAGAGTGACTCGGTAGTCAAATAGGTGCTGTGCACACACAACAGATGAGCGTTAGCCACTTTTACTCGTTGAGACTGTGCACGGACTCGCTCGTCGAATGAATCGTCGGTTACGACGCCGCTTGGCCAGTTCGAAAAGTTGAAAACCATCAGCCCAGCACGCAGAGCTGTGATGTCGATGCCCGCTGCGAGCGACATGCTGAACACCTCCTCCAACTGAAACGACACCACAGTTGCTGCTGACTGCTGCATGAGCTCGAGGGGCTCGTCGGGTCCCTTGATCAGCCACACCCACGCCGGAAGCATGAGTCGATAGGCGGAGGTGTTGGACGCCTCGTTCTTTTCTGGCTGATCCCCTTTCAAGGCGTTTCTTCCTGACGCTTCGCGCAAGGATACCCAACGGTGGAGTCCCAACCTTATGGCGTCCTCTGAGCCTTACGCCGCCGCCTCGATGACGAACCTAACCCCGGGCACATAGCGACACAGGTGCCTCGGCGCCTCTTACTTCACCCACAACTATGAGATCGGGCCGCATCGCCAGGATCACTTTCACCAAGTCCCGGAGACTGATCTCTCCCGAGCCATCGAGGGAGGGCGGACGGGACTCGTAGTACGAACCGTGGACCAGAGGCACGTGAAGCTCACGTACTTCCTCGCACGAGCGAATGCAGTGATCTGCCGGAACCGCCGCGATCAGGGCCGACAGGAACGACGTCTTGCCGGAGCCGGGGGGTCCCGAGATGATTACCGATGCCGATGCCCTCATCGCCGCTTCGAGAAAGGCGGCCGCTGCAGGCGTCAGAGAGCCCAAACCCACAAGTTCGTCGAGAGTCTGGCGACGAAGGGCATACTTTCGGATAGTCGCGGAGAGTTGGTCGCCTACCGGAGGTATCACAACCGTCAGCCGGGCGGACCCGTCGAGCACACGCGCCTGAGCGATTGGATTGGACGTATCGAGTCGCCGATCGGAGGTGGAGATCAGCTGATCGATGGTTTGACGGTTCTCCGCCTCGGTGGCTGGCAGGTCGGCACTGCGGAGCACACCACCCGCCTCCAGATAGGTGACGGCGTCGCCCTCGATGAAGATCTCTTCGACATCGGGACGATCCAGAAGACGGCTCAGAGGACCGCGCCCGGTAACCGACTGAACCAACCGATTGACCGTGGCCCGGGGGTCTGCCAATGATCTGCCGTCTCCGAGGTGAGCTCTCCGCTGATAATCCTCAACCGCCAATTCCAGCAGTTCGCGAACCTCCTCCAACTGATTCTCGGGATCGATCCCGGTTCCATCGATCCGAGCCAATGCTTCTCGGCGGAGTTCCTCGTAAACATCAACCGTCATAGCTCCAACCTCTCAATGATCAGTGAGGCCATTTGACCCACGGATCTGGAAAAGGGTCCTCGCGGCGCCAGCTGGCCTTCCCACAGCGAATCGCTCAACCGCTGATCGAATGGCAGGACCACCACCGGGAGTTTGGGGAACGACGATTGCAGCTCCCGACGAATCTCGGACTCGTAGTACTGCCACCGAAAGGTCTTGTTGGCGACCAGAACCACGGCTTCCGCCGGGATCTGTTCCATCGCACGCTCGGCGCTGTGCAGAAGACGGGTGATTCCAATGGGATCTCCAGTGCCTACCAGGGCTATCGCGTCGAGCCCCCGAAGGACACCTCGCACCGAATGCCGTAGCGGACCAAGATCCGCAACCAGCACATCCACCGACTCAGCGAGCGCGTCGAAGAGCATCACCACCTCTGATTGGGAGAGTGGCGAGGCCGATCCCTGATCGGCAACTCCCCCAACGACCGTCATCTCACCTATCAGGTGAGTCGCTGTCGTGAGATCACCAGAACCATGGGAAACGATGTCAAGAGCTGTCCGGATGTTGGGATGCAGAGGGAGATCCAAGCGTTGGGCAATACTGGGCCAGGTCGGATCGACATCAACTAGAGCAACCTTCAGTTCGCTGGAGATCCCGCGTGCCAGGGCCACAGCCACTTCGGTCACACCCACTCCATCTGACACACCGGTGACACCGATGGACCAGCCAACTGACCCGGCCGGCGTCTCCACGGAAACCGGGATACGGTGCGCCAAGGCGGCCATCACCTTCTCGAGGTATTCCTCCGGAGCAGCGTCAGTTTCGATGACATCACTGATGCCACACTCCAAGAGTCGCCGCTTTGCGTCGGACCCGTCGATCGGGGAGAAAACGCCGATTACCTCGGCGCCGGACTTCTTGATGACCGATACCAGACGGGGTGTGAGAAACGAACAGACGTCGTCGATGAGAAGTGCGTCAAAGGTGGCATCGACGGTCTGCTCCGGGCCCATGACCCGAGCCACGACTCTCCCACCGCCATGCTCGAGCAGATGACGATGCAATCGATCGGGCCACTCTCTCGCTGAGGCAGCGAGGGCGATGTCAGGAGTCATTCGCCATCTATCCCGGCCTCGATTTCTGGGGCACCCGTCGACCGAATGATCTCCAGGGAACCCGACTCGATCGCCTCCGCGAGATCCAACGCCTGCCGGGCGTCGACCGCCACAACGATGTGATAGTCGCCGATGCTTCCAAAGGACCCGCCATCCACGTCCGAGCTGCCGATCACTTCGATGTCGGTTGCCACGTAGGTCGCCGAGCCATCCAGAACAGAGATCACGTCGACACGATCGCCAGCAACAATCGTGCCGCCGGCCGCATGAGCGACCGCTATCGGAATACTCATCGACCGCAGTCCCGATGGTGCCCCCGGCTCGACGAATACCGACAGGTTGAGCAGGCCACCCACCGGAATCGATCGTTCGACAACCCAACCCTCGAAATCGGAGAGCTGAGCCTGTTGAACCAGCGACTCGAGTCCCTCAAACCCTGCTGTCACCGGCACCAGTCGAACACTGTCAACGGAGAAGGCGGAACCTGCACTGATCGGACGATCTGCCACAGCGACCAGCGTGGTGGCTGTTCGATCTTGGAGGGCAAGGAAGTTGAGAACAAAAGCCAGCACGACCACCAGGCCGATGAGGAAATGGGACGTCGATAGCCGTCGTTTGACTGACCGGCGTGCCGGCTGTGAGGTGCCCGCTTCCCTCGAAACCTTTGAGGGGGCATAGGTCACGGTTTGGCAACCTATCTTGTATACATCACTTGATGTCGAGAGCGCGAAAAGACATGAACTCGAACCCCGATCCCAATCTGGCTGCTGAGCTTCGTCAAGGCGCCGGGCGCGAATGGGCCGAGGAAGCGGCCGAGGACGAGCGACTGACCGAGCTTCTCCGCCGGCGGAAGCTCGAGCTCGCGGACGTGGTCAAGGATCTCGCCCACCGCGGCGGACGGGTATCCGTCGAGTTCGGTGGTCACAATTTCAGCGGGGCCGTAATGGGCGTCGGAGTGGACTACGCAACCATCGACAGCACTGATCAGACCGCCCATATCCGGTTCGATGTGGCGAGGTGGTCGATCCTCGCCGCTAGTCGAACAGACGAGCCGAGAGTGGACAGATCCAAGTCGTTCAAAGCCCTTCTCCACGAGTATTCGGCGTCGGAGACGGCCGTTCGACTGGCGCTCCCGGGTGGAGAGATGGTGTTTGGAGCGATCGCAGTGGTCGCTGTGGATCACGTAGAAGTCGACGACGTGGACGGCCGACAGATCTACATCCCAAGCGCATTGGTACTGGCAGTTATTCGGTCGATTGAACTTCACTGACCCCGTCTTCCCCAGCGGTCACCGGATGAGATCGGACGAACTCGTAGATCTCGTCTCTGAAGAACTTGAAAGTGCGGCCGCCGGGAAGCTTGTAGGCGGGCAACCGCCCTTCCCTTGCGTAGCGCCGGACCATCTGCACGTTCATTCCCAGTAACTCCGCTACCTGCGCCGCGTCGAGGATTGGGGGGTATTCCTCAGCCATCTGTCGCCCTCATCGTTACTCAAGGTGATAGTACGACAGAAAGCGGGTCGGTTGATAGGGGGTCGTGGAGCCGTGTACGACCTTTCTACACGGCCAAAAGATCAGATACGACGCGCCATGCATTGGGAACGGTTAAGTCTCGGTGTTGGCGTGACCCTCCTGGCGATGTTCGTACCACCAGACCAGGGCGATGCCCACGGTGGCTCCTACGGCGTTGGCCACCAGGTCGAGAGCGTTATTGCCGTAGTCTCCGACGCTGACATCGCTCAGAGTCGAGCCGATCAGCTCGGCGATCTCGACAGCTGCTCCTCCCCCCATCACAACCAGCCAGGTGAAAAAGAGCATCCCGCCACGGTGGTAGCCATCACCGGCCCACCGCTTCATCGCTTCCCAGGCAACGATCGTGAACGCCGCAGCTGCAAGGGCGTGGAAGATCTTGTCGTAACCAAGGTTGCCGATCAGATCCGCGGAGTAGAGAGGAACTCCATCGACCAGCATGACGCCACCCAGCATGTTGCCCAGCCCAACCAACGACATCGCCCAGAGGGAATGTATCGGCCACTCCGCCCATCTGTGCAGAACGGCGAACAGGATGAACAGCCCGATGTTGATCCCGGTGTAGAGATTGGCCAGCGGGCTTTCCACGATCTGGCCATAGACGAAGAGAGCCACCGTGTAGGTGATGGTGAAGATCAGGACGGTTCGCATCGGGCTCAAGGCTGGCATTCGACGGCGACGGTGCCGAGCATTTCTCGACATTGGAAATGGTTATAGGCTGGAGACAATGGAAGATGCCCTCAAGCCAGACTCTGTCGAAGAGTCCGACGCACAACGCGAGAACACCGAGGAGGAAGTGCCGGCAGTCAGCGAGCCCACCAAGCTGATCCGCATCGCCTCAATGACCCGTGCCATGCTTGACGAAGCCCGTCAGGCACCACTCGACGAGGGCGGCCGCGAGCGTCTCGCCACCGTGCACGCCAAATCGGTGGAGGCGCTCAGCGAGGTCCTCTCCCCGGACCTCCAGGATGAATTCAATGAGATCATGATTCCGCTGAACACCGAAAACGCATCGGAGTCGGAGCTACGTGTTGCTCAAGCACAGTTGATCGGGTGGCTCGAAGGCTTGTTCCACGGGATCCAGGCGTCGCTTTGGAGCCAACAGATGGCTGCCCAAAACCAGTTTCAGGAGATGCAGAAACGTGCCCTGGCGCCGCCTCAGGGTCAGAAGGACGACTCCTCCGGGCTTTACCTATAGAGCTTTTCTAGCTGACCCGACGAATGGCCCGTTCGCGACGCACCCGGCGTCGTTCCCGCTCACTCAGACCGCCCCAGATACCGAACTTCTCGCCCATGTCGATGGCGTAATCGAGACAATCGACCTTGACTTCGCAGGCTGCACAGATCGCCTTGGCTTTCCGTGTCGAGGCCCCCCGCTCGGGGAAGAAGAGATCGGCGTCGGCGCCACGACAGCTGGCGTAGTCCTGCCAGGAAAGCTCACCAACGGCAAGTGCTTCGACGAGCTTGCTCTGCATTCAGGTTCTCCTTACAAGCGTGTAATTACATGTTTGACATTATGCCAGTTGGCGCGCGTCGTCAAGGGCAAGGCTGTAAGCGGGTGCAGGAACAATCGACTGAGGCCACGTATCCGCACACGCCGAATCGACACTCGCTGCGAGTTGCCATAATGCGCCACAGTGACCGCGTCAGTCGAAAAAAAGCGCGCCCCGTTTCCGATCGAGTTCTATCGCTCCGCGATCGGGAAGAAGTGGGTGATGGGTCTCACCGGGCTGGCGATCATCCTCTTCGTCCTGGCCCACATGATTGGCAACTGGAAGATCTTCCTCCCCGACGTCGGTGGGATCCCCGAGATCGATCTCTACGCCGAAGCGTTGCGATCACTCCTCTTCCCGCTCGTGCCCGAGCAGGTTGTCCTGTGGATCATGCGAACCGGTCTGATCGTGGTCTTTCTCCTCCACATTCACGCCGCATATGCCTTGACGATCATCAACCATCGTGCTCGCAAGGAGGAGTACCAGGGCCCCCACAAATACCTGGTGGCCAACTACGCGAGCCGAACCATGCGGTGGAGCGGCACCATCTTCCTCGCCTTCCTCGTCTTTCACATTGCCGACACCACCCTGGGCGTCCAACCGATGGCGCCCGAGGCCTGGGAGCACGGCGAGGTCTACGCCAACTTCGTGGCTACTTTCAGCCGGGCACCAGTCACCGCCTTCTACGTCCTCTCGATGGCACTGCTCGGCCTCCACCTCTATCACGGGGCCTGGTCGATGTTCCAAAGCGTGGGAATCAGCCATCCCCGGTTCAATGCATGGCGACGCGGGTTCGCTGTAGGGCTTGCTGTAGTGGTGTTCGCCGGCAACGCCATCATGCCGCTGGCCGTTCTCTTCGGATTGGTGGGTTAGGCCGATGTCACTACGGCTAGACGCCAAGGTTCCCGACGGTCCCATCGCCGACAAGTGGGAGAACCACAAGTTCTCTCTTCGCCTGGTCAACCCGAGCAACAAGCGGAAGTTCAAGGTCATCATGGTGGGCAGTGGACTGGCCGGCGCCTCGGCCGCCGCCTCCCTCGGCGAGCTCGGCTACGAAGTCGAGGTTTTCACGTTCCACGATTCGCCGCGCCGCGCCCACTCCATCGCAGCCCAGGGCGGAATCAACGCCGCCAAGAACTATCACAATGACGGCGACTCGGTGTACCGCCTGTTCTACGACACGGTGAAGGGAGGGGACTTTCGGAGCCGGGAGGCCAATGTGCATCGTCTGGCCGAAGTCTCGCTGAACATCATCGACCAGGCCACCGCCCAAGGTGTGCCTTTTGCCCGCGAGTACGGCGGGCTTCTCGACAATCGCTCCTTCGGAGGTGCCCAGGTCTCCAGGACCTTTTACGCGCGGGGCGCCACCGGACAGCAACTTCTGCTTGGCGCCTACTCGGCCCTGATGCGCCAGGTCGACTCCGGCAAGGTGACGGTCCACACGCGATCCGAGATGCTCGACATCGTCGTCAAGGACGGCCGGGCGGTGGGGATCGTGGTCCGAGACCTCATCACAGGCGAAGTGACCAGTCACTCGGCGCACGCGGTCGTCCTGGCGACCGGTGGGTACTCCAACGTGTTTTACCTATCCACCAACGCCATGGCTTCGAATGTGACCGCTGCCTGGAGAGCCCATCGACGCGGAGCGGCGTTCGCCAACCCATGCTTCACCCAGATCCACCCCACCTGCATCCCCGCTTCGGATGAGTTCCAGTCAAAGCTCACACTGATGTCGGAGTCTTTGAGGAACGACGGCCGAATCTGGGTCCCCAAGAATGCAGATGAAGCCCGACCGGCCAACCAGATTCCTGAGGAAGACCGCGACTATTACCTGGAGAGGATCTACCCCGCGTTCGGCAATCTCGTCCCCCGCGACGTGGCCTCGAGAGCGTCGAAGCGCATGGTCGACTCGGGAAGGGGTGTGGGGGCGCTCGAGAACGGGGTCTATCTCGACTTCAAGCATGCCATCGCCCGTGAAGGCCGACACGCCATCGAGGAGCGCTACGGCAACCTCTTCGAGATGTACAACCGCATCACAGACGAGGACCCGTACAACGTCCCGATGCGGATCTACCCCGCCCCCCACTACACGATGGGAGGGCTGTGGGTCGATTACAACCTGATGACCACCGTCCCTGGCTTGTATTCCATCGGGGAGGCGAACTTCTCCGACCATGGAGCCAACAGACTGGGCGCATCGGCGCTCATGCAGGGGCTGGCCGACGGCTACTTCGTTCTCCCCTACACCATTGGCGACTATCTAGCCGAAAACCTGAATACCAGCCCCGTCCCCAATGATGACCCGGCATTCAGGGAGATCGAGTCTGACGTCTCGGACCGTGTGGCCGGGTATCTGTCGACCAACGGCACCCGCTCCGTGGACTGGTTCCACAAGGAGCTGGGCAAGATGATGCTCGATCATTGCGGCATGGCTCGCAACGAGTCCGGTCTCCAGAAGGCGTTGTCAGACATCCCGGCGTTATATGAGGAGTACAGGAGCGATTTACGCTTGCTTGGTTCCGGCGACTCTCTCAACCAGAGCCTGGAACGGGCCGGCAGGGTCGATGACTTCTTCGAGCTTGCCCAGGCCATGTGTCTCGACGCCCTGGACAGAGAGGAGTCGTGTGGCGGCCACTTCCGTGACGAGTACCAGAGTGCAGATGGCGAGGCTCTACGCGACGACGAGAACTTCACACACGTCTCGGCATGGGAATGGACGGGGGATGCCTCTAATCCCGAGCTAAATATCGAACCACTCGAATTTGAGAATGTGGCCTTGACGACCCGGAGCTACAAGTGAACGTCATCCTCCAAGTTTGGAGACAGGACAATCCCGATTCGCAAGGAGGCTTCCAGACCTATCAGGTCGACGAAGTCTCGGACGAGATGTCCTTCCTCGAAATGCTCGATCTCCTCAACGAACGTCTGGTGAGACAAGGGGAGGATCCGATCGCTTTCGACCACGATTGTCGGGAGGGGATCTGTGGAACCTGTGGTCTGATGATCAACGGTCTGCCCCACGGACCTCAACTGGGCACGGCCACATGCCAGCTCCACATGCGAAAGTTCGAGGACGGAGCCACCATCGTCGTCGAGCCGTGGCGAGCGTCTGGCTTCCCGCTGGTACGAGACCTCGTGGTTGATCGGTCGAGTTTTGACCGGATCATCGAGTCCGGCGGGTACATCAGCGTTGACACCGGGTCGGCTCCCGATGCCAACCTCATCCCGATCCCAAAGGCTGTCGCCGATGTTGCGTTCGATGCTGCCGCCTGCATCGGGTGCGGAGCCTGTGTCGCGGCCTGCCCCAACGGTGCCGCCAGTCTGTTCACGGCGGCCAAGATCAGCCATCTGAACCTGCTCCCCCAAGGTCAGACGGAACGGTGGACACGCACCGAACGAATGGTCGACGTGATGGAGGAGTATTTCGGATCGTGCACCAACCACGGTGAGTGTGAGAAGGCCTGCCCCAAGAACGTGTCTATCGACTTCATCGCCATGATGAACGCCGATTACGTCAAGGCAAAATTCAAGAATCGTCGGCTCGTTAGCCGGCAGGGTTGAAGCCACGGGTCCCGCCGACCCGAATCACACGGTCGAACCCATTCCACTGCTGGCCAGCCTGTTGGTAAATCCCTCAAGAATTCCAGGGAAACAGCCGATCTTCGGCTCTGAGCAATCAGCTGGTGCTGACTGCCATGAGAAAACGGTAGGTGGGGTGGTAGGCGCAAACGTCCACTCCGACGACCAAGAGGTAACTTGTGCGGAGACTGTTGAGAAAACGCGGGGAGAAGGGTGCCAGTCTCGTCGAGTTTGCGATGGTCGCACCATTTCTGATTCTTCTCTTGTTTGGGATCATCGAGTTCGCCTGGGTGTTCGCCACCAACCTCGATGTGAAACATGGCGCAAGAGAGGGTGCGCGGATCACCGCGGTCAACACGCCCGACACCGGAAACGTCGATCTGGCCGCTGAAATCTGCAGCCGTATGGAGCTGGTTGGCTCGAACACCCTCACCAGCATCACCTGGGCCAGCGACGGGACGCCGGCAGTGGGTGAAGGTGTCACCGTCACCGTTTCCACACCGCTAACCACCCTCACCGGAATCATGGACTGGGCTTTTGGAGGTGTGCCCACCCTCGATTCGACCGTCGAGATCCGGATCGAGCAACCACCCGACTGGTCAGACGGTACTGAAAACTGCCCATGAGGATCCGAGAGTTCACAGCCATGATCACTCGTGTTCGTGAAGCGTGGACAGGGCGGAATGACTCCGGTGTCACTGCAGTGCTGGTGGCGATGATGATGTTTTTGCTGATGGGCTTCGCGGCAGTAGCCGTCGATAGCGGCATTCTCTTCAGCGACCGTCGCCAGCAGCAGTCCGCCGCCGACGGGGGAGCTCTCGCCGCAGTGCAGTTCGCCAGGACCACATTGCCGACCACAAACTGTGGAGCCCTCTCCGGCATCGACTACGCCGCATGTCGCGGTGCCGAGGAGGCCATAGACGTGGTCGAGGGCACCCTGCCCGGTCGTTACGCATTGGTTGGGGACTGGGACACCTGCGTCGACGCCGGCAAGCCTGCCGAGTACACGCAATCGTCGACATTGTCGGACTGCATCAGCTTCACCGACAACCTCCAGAAGGCGAGAGTCGTTCTCCCCGGCACCGACGTCGACACTTCGTTCGCCCGTGTGATCGGGATCAACACGGTTCGGGTCG
>Ga0209988_10002536_pt1 | contig 12069 bp, 8 predicted proteins | sample N075metaG_FD_183115 | JGI IMG/M metagenome (GOLD analysis project Ga0209988, IMG submission 183115) | Deep subsurface microbial communities from Kermadec Trench to uncover new lineages of life (NeLLi) - N075 metaG (SPAdes) (version 2) | ecosystem: Environmental > Aquatic > Marine > Ocean trench... | reverse complement strand
TTCTCCGTGGTCGCTGGTAAACACGATCATGGTGTTTTCGTAGCCACCGCTCGCCTTCAGCGCGGCCACGATGCGGCCTATCTGGTGATCGACCTCGGATATCATCCCATAGTAGGTGGCGCGCTGTTGGCGCATGGAAGCCTCGTCATTGGGATGCATCGCGGGGTCGGCAGCCTCGCGTGAGAGATGTTCGCGCAGCATGTAGGCCGTATAGGGGTGGGACCGCGCCTCCACCTCCGGCGAGGCGGCGCGCCGGAAGTCGGGTACCGCGTCGCGGTGGTACATGGTGTTGTAGGGCTCGGGCGCGATGAACGGCGGATGCGGGCGCAGCAGGCTGAGGTGCAGGAACCACGGCCTACGCGACGGCGTCGCGATCGCCGCAATGGCGCGGTCGGCCATGTACGCCGTATCGCTGTCCTCGGCACGGTAGATTGTCGGCGCATCGCTCGGTCCGCGCGTGTCCGCACCCAGGTAGTCAGCGACCGGTCGGTAAATATCATCCCTACGTACGGGAACCTCGTAGCCCTTCGCAGCGAGATCGCGCAACCAGGGTTCCGCACCGGCACAGCCCGCCTCGCTACCCGGCACAAGCTGCGTAAACCCAGGCAATATGTTGTCGTATCGCTCGCGCGATGGGTCCCGTTCGCTCAAGTGGCGCGGGTCGTAGCTCGTATCGGTATAGCCGATCAGCCCCGGGTCGTAGCCCAGCTTGCGGGCTTCCAGCGCCACGTTGGTGAACCGCGCGTCGAGTGGCGTGCCGTTGCGCACCGAGCGATGGTTCATCATATACATGCCGGTGAGCAGCGATGCGCGGCTCGGCCCGCAGGGCGAGCACTGCGCGAAGTGATTGCGGAACAGCACGCCGTCGGCGGCGAGTGCGTCGAGGTGTGGCGTTTTCAATACGGGGTGCCCGAGGATCGAGAGGCAGTCCCCCCGCCACTGATCCACGGTGATGAACAATATGTTGATCTGTTCGGTCATGATGTCCGGGGGTCTGTACTCATGATGGCCCTTGTTCGAGCGCGCCCTTGAGAGTCAATTCCCCGGCACGATGGCAGGCGACCAAGTGGCCCGCCTCGTTCTCCTGCAACGCCGGCTGCAATTCCCGGCAGATTTGCGTCGCGTAACGGCAGCGGGTGTGGAACCGACAGCCCGCCGGAGGGTTGGCCGGACTCGGCCGTTCACCCTCCAGCAGCACCGGCTTCATGATCTGCTCGGGATCGGCCTCGGGGATCGCCGACATCAGCGCTTCGGTATAGGGGTGTTTGGGCGAATAATAGAGCGCCTCGGTCGGCGCCACCTCGACGATCTGACCCAGATACATCACCGCAACCCGGTCGCAGATGTAGGAGACGGCGGCCAAGTCGTGGGCGATGAACAGGAAGGTCAGTTTGAGCTGCTGCTGCAGGTCCTTGAGAAGATTGAGGATCTGCGCCTGGATCGAAACGTCGAGCGCCGAGACGGGTTCGTCGCAGACGATGAATTCCGGGTGCAGGACCAGCGCCCTGGCGATCGCGATCCGCTGCCGCTGACCGCCGCTGAAGGCATGGGGATAACGGCTGAGATGCTCGACGTCGAGGCCGCAGCGTCGCGCTATGTCTAGAACACGATCATTGAGCTCCGCCCCCTTGGCTAACTTGTTGGCGATCAGGGGCTCGCTGAGCACGTCGCGCACGGTCATGCGCGGATTGAGCGAGGAATAGGGGTCCTGGAAGATCATCTGCATATGGCGCCACATAGCCCTCAAGGCGCTTCGGTCGAGACTCATGATGTCGATGCGGGCACCGTCGCGATGATAGATGATCTCCCCGCCGGTCGGCTCGATGGCGCGCAGCACGGCGCGGCCGAGCGTGGTCTTGCCCGAACCGCTTTCGCCGACCAGGCCAAAGGTCTCGCCGCGTTGGATTTCGAAGCTCACCCCGTCGACCGCCTTGACGTAGCCGGCCGGCCGGCCGAGCATTCCGGTCTTGCCATACGGAAAGTAGACCTTGAGGTTCGACACCGTGAGCAGGCTGCTCATGACGCGGCCTGCCCGCTCGCCGTCTCGTGCAGGAAGCAGCGCACGTCGTGCCGAGGCGCGATCTCGATTAGCTCCGGGAGTCGGGCGTCACAGCGCCCCGCCATGAACGAATCGCAGCGCGGGTGGAACGCGCAGCCGGCCGGGCGCTCGAACAGACTGGGTACCGCGCCGCGGATCGGCGCCAGCTGACGCCGCGCGCGCAGGTCGCCGAGTTTCGGAATGGCGCGGATCAGATTGACCGTATAAGGATGCTTGGGTTCGTGAAATATCTCGCGGACCGGCCCCTTCTCGATGATGCGACCCAAGTACATGATGGCGACCTCGTCGGCGATCTGGGCGACCACGCCGAGATCGTGGGTGATGAAGATGATCGCCATGCCGAATTCGGCCTGAAGGCCGCGCATCAGTTCGAGGATCTGTGCCTGGATGGTGACGTCGAGGGCAGTCGTCGGCTCGTCGGCGATGAGGAGCGAAGGGTTGCAGGCCAGGGCTTTGGCGATCATGGCGCGTTGGCGCATGCCGCCGGAGAACTCGTAGGGGTACTGGTCGATGGCGCGGTCGGGGTCGGCAATTCCCACCTTGTCGAGCATCTCGATGACCAGGGCGCGGGTCTCCGTCTTCGAAGTCTTGCGATGTAGGCGGATGACCTCGCCGATTTGGTCTCCCATGGTATGAAGCAACGAGAACGAGCTCATCGGCTCCTGGAAGATCATGGCGATGTGGTTGCCGCGGATGTTTCGAATCACCTTGCCGTCCTTGGGCAGAGAAGAAAGATCGACGGGAGAGTGCGTTTCGGGATCCCTGAAGTCGATTCGGCCGGACGCAATTCGGATCTCGCGAGGCAGAAGGCGCAAGAGCGACTGTGAGGTCACACTCTTGCCGCAACCCGATTCGCCGACCAGCGCGAGCACCTTTCCCGGGGCAATACTGAAATCGATTCCATCGACGATGGGAACGTCCTCACCATCGGCGTCGAGCACGATCCGGAGATCGCGAACCTCAAGCAGCATACCGTCTTCCATGCCGGTCCTCTATTTCGTGTAGGGATCGGCGGCATCTCGCATGCCGTCGCCGACGAAGTTGAAAGCGAGCACGGCGAACACGACGAACAGGCCGGGAATCAGCAGCCACGGCATGTGGGCGATCGAGCGAATGTTCTGTGCCGCGTACAACAGCACGCCCCAACTCTCGATCGGCTCGCGCAGGCCGAGTCCGAGGAAACTGAGCGAGGTCTCGGCGAGCAGAACCTCGGGGAATGCGATCGTCACATCGACGATCATGTAGCTCATGAACGCCGGCAACAGATGGCGCAGGATGACTCGCGCGTCGCTGCAGCCGGACAGCCGCGCCGCCAGGGTGAAATCCTCCTCGCGCAACGCCAACAGCTTGCTCCGCACCGTGCGCGCAAGGTGGGTCCAGCCGGTCAGGGCGAGAATCATCGTGATCGCGAGATAGACTTGCAGCGAAGTCCACTCCCTGGGCAGCGCCGCACTCAGGGCAAGCCACAGCGGCAGAGTCGGGATCGAGCGGATGAACTCGATCAGGCGCATGACAATATTGTCGATCATGCCGCCGAAGTAACCGGCGATGCCGCCGATAACCGCGCCCAGAATGAATGCGATCGAGACGCCGACGGCGCCGACCGAGAGCGAGACACGGGTCGCGAACAGGGTCCGAGTGAACAGATCGCGTCCCAGGGTGTCGGTCCCGAACAGGTGTACGAAGCCGCCCTCCGCGCCGAACAGGTGCAAGTCGGTCTCGATCAGGCCCCAGAACTTGTAGCTGGCGCCGCGCACGAAAAACCGGACCGGCCAACGGGTGCTCTCGTCGATCACCGAAAGCTTCCGTAGCGTCACTGGGTCGCGCTTGGTGGTCCGGGCATAGACGAAGGGCCGGATATGAAAATTGCCCTCGGCGTCGAAGAAGTGAATTCCCATGGGCCCGCCGGAGAGGTAACTGTTGTTGCGGCTGAACGGGGCCTCCGGACCGATGAACCCGGCAAAGACCGACAGAAACACGAGCATGGCGAGAACGCTCATGCCGATGAGCGCCAGGTGGTGGCGCTTGAACTTCCACCACATGAGCTGCCACTGAGTCGCCAACTCGGGGCGCCTGAGGCGGCCCGAGCGCCGCGGTTGGGTTTGCGCCGTCGACGCCATTTCAGTCTTTCCCTTCCATGCGGATGCGTGGATCGAGGGCTACCAGCAATAGATCCGATACAAAAGTACCGATGATCGTAAGCGCGCAATAGACCAGGATCATGGCGCCGGCCAAGTACATGTCCTGGTTGAGCAGAGCATGCAGGAAAAGCGGCCCGGTGTCGGGCAGCGACATGACCACGCCGACGATGGGCGCGCCGGAAATGACATAGGTCAACCGCCAGCCGAGCGTGGCGAGAATCGGGTTGAGCGCCATGCGCACGGGATACTTGAGCAGCAGGTGCATCGGCGAGAGTCCGCCGGCGCGCGCCGCCATGACGTACATCTTGTTGAGTTCGTCAAGCACCGCCGCGCGCATGGTGCGGATCAGGTAAGCGGTGCCCGCGGAGCCGAGGACGATCACGGGAACCCAGAGATGCCCGCCAAGATCCTTGACCCTGGCCCAGCTCCACGGCGCGTCCTGGAACTCTGGCGAGAACAACCCGCCGACACTCTGCCCGAACCACTTCTGGCCCAGGTACATGAGGATCAGGGCGAGCAGGAAGTTGGGCGTGGCCAGCCCTATGTAGCCGACCGCGGAGAAGGCGTGATCGGAAAATGAGTATTGGCGGACCGCCGAGTAGATGCCGATCGGCATCGCCACCGCGTACATGAAGAACAACGTCGAGAACGCCAGTATCAGGGTGAGCGGCAGGCGCTCGGCGATGACGTCGACCACCGGCCGCCGCCACTCCCAGGAGTATCCCATATCACCCTTGAGGACGATGGCCGAAACCCAACTGCCATACTGCACGTACCACGGCCGGTCGAGACCCAGGCGCACGCGAATCGCGGTCAGCTCCTCCTGGGTGATCGGCGCGCCCGCCTGCTGGCGCTTGTTGGCGTAGGCATCCGCGTAGTCGCCCGGCGGCAGCTGGATCAGGACAAAGGCGACGACCGAGACCGCCGCCAGGGTCGCCACCATGTACACCAGTCGATGAACGAAAAAACGAAGCATCGCGTTCCAACCTAGACCACACCAAACGCCGCCCAACGCAACCCATGGCGGCCACCGGGGCGAACCTTCGGGAAATTAATTGCCGGGGAGCGGGTGGCTTCCGCTCCCCGGCCAATATGCTGAATCTAGCTTATTTCGCGAAGTACCACTGATCGGGCCGGAAGGGATAGGTGCGGCCGTAATTGAAGTTTTGCACCGTCCATTCGGTGACGTTCCTGAGCTTGTTCGACACCACCGTCGGTCCGGGCAATTCGGCGACGGTGCCGATGATCACCATGTTGTCGAGGTTGATCCGCACCATCTCGCGGCCGATCTCCATGTAGCGATCGCTGCCCGGCAGGACGGTCTTCCATATTTCGGCAAGCTCGAACAGCCGCTTGACCCAGGCCGGCGGCTCCTCGCCGGTCGTGCCGTCGGTATCGTACCAGTTGCGCCACTGGACGCCCGTCAGCGGACCGATGTCGCCGTAGGGCGGAATATAAAAGTCGATCTGGCTGATCAGGTTGGGCTCGAAGGGAACGTCCCACTCCATGTTGATGTCGCTAGTGCTGTTGGTCGCCTTCTCGCGGATCAGCTGGCTCGTCACTTCCTTGAGGGTGACGTTGATGCCGACCGCCATCCAGTATTCCCGCACCAGGGTGGTGAACTCGGTCGAGCCGGTGAACTGCAGGGAGTATTGCCACAGTATGTTGAACGTCTCGCCGTCGGGGTGAAGGCGCATGCCGTCGGAACCGCGCTTCATGCCCATCTCGTCGAGCAGCTTGTTGGCCGCCGCAGTGTCGTAAGCGATCATGTAGTTGCGGTCGGCATCGGTAACGAAGGGCACGCCCAGGGGCAGCGCCTGCTGCGGCTTGCCCAGGTCGAACCACAGGACATCGTTGAGCTCGGCGCGGTTGATCGCCAGCGACATCGCCTTGCGGAACCGCACGTCGCCGTAGACGGCGCGTACCCTCGGGTCCGCGTGGGTCTGACTGAAGACGATTGGCGGGCCCGTACCTCCAGGCGGAAGCTGTATATAATAGTCGCCCTTCTCCTCGCCCTCCTTGAGCACCGAAAAGTTGCTCAGGCCGACGGTCTGGGCCTTCTGATCAACCTCGCCGTTGAGGATCGAGAGCACGAACAGCTCCTGGTCGAGGAAGCGCTCGTGCTGCCGGTCGATGTAGGGCAGCTGATTGCCCGCCGTATCGATCTTGAAATAGTAGGGATTGGCGACATATTGCCTGCGCTCGGTGTTGGTTTCGAGCTCGATGACGTGACTCTCGAGCGTCGGCCGGGTCAGCGCGTGCGGCGTGATGTTCTCGGCATCCTTCCACTTGTGCCAGATTAGCCCGAAGCGCTGGACCCAGCCATCGAACCCGGCTGTCTTGGCCTCTTCATCAGCCTTGGGATTGTATTCGATGTGATACTTCATGTAGTGATGTTTGGGTGCGTAGGCCGCGAAGTACGATCCGCCGGTCGCCAGGTAGTGCAGCAGGCCGGGGTAGGGCGCGGCGAAATCGAAGCGGAACCTCTGGTCGTCGATCTTGGTGATCTCGACCGACTTGCCCCCGACCGTCCAAACCGCCGGCGTGACGCTGTGCAGCTCCTTGTTGTTGATGATATCGTCGATATAGAAGACGACGTCGTCGGAGGTGAACGGCGTGCCGTCCGACCATTTGTGGCCCTTGCGCAGGGTCATGGTCAGCGACGTGAAGTCGTCGTTCCATTCCCACGACTTGGCGACGTTCGGAACCAGCGTCTGTAGATCGTCGCTGAGCCGCACCAGATTTACGTGGCGCCAGCTCAAGATCTCGGATGTCCCGGACTCGAGCGCCTTGGACAGCCCACGCAGCATACCGCCGTAGCTGCCGCAGTCATCGTACGGCAAATAGACCAGGGCATCCTCCGGAAGCCGCTCCGCGACCGGCGGAAGCGCGCCAGACTCGACCCGATCGGCAAACAACGGGTTCTCATTGAGCGCCAGTTTGCGGCCGATTTGAGTCTCGTAATCGGCTAGATCGAGCTGGTAGGGCTGCGAAGTCGTGATGCCCTGCGGATCGGATACGCTGGGGCAAGCTGCCGCCAGCGCGCCGTTCGGAACGGATAATGTAACGAGCAACGCGGCGCCCAGCGTGGCGACCATGGCAGCGCCGCAAACGGTTTTTCCTGACCGCAACCAATCGGAAAGCAGCATCGGATCCTCCCTAATAAATTTTTTTGGCACGATCAACCGCATGGTGATCGAGCGTTCCGTGCGATGGCAAATAAATTAACACGATCACTAACGATCGTCCATCAGGCTTTTTATGATTGTTTCGTGACGCCACATGACCGGATGGCTTCCTCTATGATCGTAGTTGTTGTACGCTCGCTAAAATTTGGAATATTGAAGCGTGAGGCGAGCCAGAATGCGGGAACAACTCGGAAACCCGAAAAACGATACTGGCCAAACCTGCACAGTCGCCCTCAACTGAGCCTTTAATGGCCGCTTACGATAACCTCGAATTACGGTGAAATTTGTAAGTAATTGACGTATTGTGATGGTTTAATGGATTTTATTGATTGATAATATCTTTATGACTACGCAGAAACGAAACCCGATTGTCCGACGCCGCGCCCTGCGCCGCGAGATCGTCATGCGCGGCGCGGTCTCCGTGGCCGAGTTATGCGATCTTCTCAAGGCCTCGCCGGCGACGATCCGCCGGGATCTCGCCGCGCTTGAGCAGGACGGCGTGGTCAGCCGCGGTTACGGCGGCGCCTCGGTGCGATCGCTGCGGCCGGCCGAAGAGGCCCTGGCGGCGCGTGAACAGAAGCATCTGGCGGCGAAGCAGGCGATCGCTAAGGCCGCCATGGGGATGATCCGTTCGGGGGACACGCTGTTCCTGAACGATGGCTCCACCATACTGACCCTGGCGCGTGACATTGCCTCGACCGATCTTGAACTATTCGTCGCCACACCGGCGGTGAACATCGCCCATATCCTCTCCAACAACCCGAATGTCACCGTCTGCCTCCTGGGCGGGTTCGTGCGCCAGACCTCTCTGGCCACGGGCGGCCATTTCGCCGAGGCCATGGTCGACCAGATCAATGCCGACCTGGCGATGCTGTCCTGTGATGCCTTCAGCGCCGCCGACGGCATGTGTTTTATGCACCCGGAGGACGCCGCGCTTGCCCGCAAGATGACGACCAAGGCGACGCGTACAGTGGGCCTCATTCACAGCGCCAAGTTCGACTGGCGGGCGCGTATTTCCAGCGTGCCGCTCAACAATATCGACGTGCTGGTGACCGAGGCTCTGCGTCCCGATATGGAGAGCGAGCTCAGGAACGCGAGCGTGGAAATCGTCACGCCTGAAGACACGCCCACGGGATCGTGACCGCCGATAGCCTCGACAGCCGAAAGCCATACCAGATCGCGGTCATCGGTGGCGGGGTGGTGGGCTGCGCGGTGCTGCGCGCCTTCGCCTTGGCCGGCGCGCGGGCGATCCTGCTCGAACGCGGCCCCGACATCCTCTGCGGCGCCAGCAAGGGCAACTCCGCCCTCCTCCATACCGGCTATGATGCGCCGGCGGACAGCCTGGAACTCGCCTGCGTGCGCGCGGGTTACGATGAATATCTGGCTGTCCGCGAGCGTCTCAACCTGCCGCTGATCGAGACCTCGGCCATGATGATCGCCTGGACCGAGGCCGAGCGCGCCCGCCTGCCCGAGCTGCTCGCCCGCGCCGAAGCGAACGGCGTGGCCGGCGTGGTGGCGCTCGAGGCCGAGGAGGTTCGGCGCCGGGTGCCGATGATCGCCAGCGGCGTCAAGAGCGCCATCCTGATCCCCGGCGAGCATGTCATCGACCCGTGGTCGGCGCCCCTCGCCTACGCCCTGCAGGCGATCGCCAACGGAGCCGCCTTGGAGCGCAATTGCGAGGTCGTCGGCGGGGCGTTCGAGGACGAACTATGGCGCCTGCGGACCAGCCGGGGGATGGTCAGCGCCGAGGTTGTGGTGAACTGCGCCGGATTGTTCGGCGACATCGTGGATGCCATCGCCCGCCCGCCGCCCTTTCGCATCGCCCCGCGCAAGGGCCAGTTCGTGGTGTTCGACAAATCGGCGGCGGCGCTCGTCGATACGGTCATCCTGCCGGTGCCGAGCGAAAGTACGAAGGGCGTGCTGATCGCACCGACCGCCTTCGGTAACGTCCTTGTCGGGCCCACCGCCGAGGACCAGGACGACCGCGAGAAGGCGGCGGTCGATACGGCAACCCTGAAAATGCTGGTCGCCCGCGCCGCCGAGATCATTCCTCGGCTCGCCGGTCACCCGATCACCGCGATCTATGGCGGCCTACGCCCGGCGACGCAGTTCAAGGACTACCAGATCGAAGTCCTCCCCGACCGTCAGTGGATAACGGTGGCCGGCATTCGCTCAACCGGCCTTACCGGCGCGCTCGGCATCGGTGCCCTGGTCCGCCGGCTCTATGAGAAGAGTTTCGCAGGCCTCAAGGACATAGCGAATCCGCTGTGGACGCCGGTGCCTAACCTGGCCGAGACCCGGCCGCGGCCCTATCAGCAAGGCGGTTCGGGCGAGATCGTCTGTCACTGCGAATGGGTGACCCTGGGCGAGATCGAGGCGGCGTTCGAGGGGCCGCTGCCCGCTACCAGCTTTGGCGGGCTCAAGCGACGCACCCGCTGCATGATGGGCCGTTGTCAGGGCTTTTACTGTTCCTGGCGCATCGCCCAGCTCGCGGCCGGTCGCCTGCCGCCGCCACTCGCCACGGGCGCCGCCGCATGAGCCGCCATGACGCCATCATCGTCGGCGGCGGTCCGGCCGGGCTGTCCTGCGCGCGGGTGCTGCGCGAGGCCGGGGTTAAAGATATCGTCGTGCTCGAACGCGAACCGGAAGCTGGCGGTGTGCCACGGCACTGCCACCATCCGGGCTTCGGATTCAGCCAGTTCTACTGGCCGTACTCTGGTCCCGCCTATGCGCGTCGCCTGCGGCTCGATGCCAAAGGTGCTGACCTACGCACGGTCGCCACGGTCATCGCCTTGCGTCCCGGTGGTGAGATTGAGGTCGCCACACCGCGGGGGCTGGAGACCATGAGCGGCCGCAGCGTGCTGCTCGCCACCGGCATCCGGGAGTCGCCGCGCGCGGCGCGCCTGACGTCCGGCGACCGCCCGCCCTGGGGCGTGCTGACCACGGGCGCTTTGCAACAGCATCTGCATATGACGGCTATCCAGCCGTGCCGGCGGCCGGTCATCGTCGGCAGCGAATCGGTTGCGTTCTCCGCCCTGCTCACCTTGCGGCGGGCCGGCATTAGGCCGGTCGCCATGATCGAGGAAGAGGACCGGATCACCGCCCCCAGGCTCGGCGGCATGATTGCACGGCTCGCCTTCGGGGTTTCCGTATTAACCGGCACACGGCTCGTCGCCATTCACGGCGACGCGGTGGTGGAGGCCGTCGAAATCGAGCGTGACGGCCAGCGACAGCGCCTGGCCTGCGATGCAGTGATTATGACCGGACGCTTCGTACCCGAGGCCGCGTTGCTGCGCGCAAGCCATCTCGAGTTGGACAAGGGTAGTGGCGGTCCCGTCATCGACCAGCATTGGCGCTGCTCCGACCCGGTGTATTTCGCCGCCGGAAATCTCTTGCGCCCAATCGAGACCTCGGGCGTCGTTGGTCGTGAGGGGGAAGCCGCGGGGCGCGCCATGGCGGCGGCGCTCGCCGGCCAGCTGGATGCGCCGGCGCGCCGCGTTCCGGTCAAGACAAGTCCACCGCTTCGCTACGTCACGCCTCAAGTCATTGCGATCCCCGGCGATCGCCCCGACGGGCTATTATTTAGGGGGCGCGTCGACCGCCCCGTACGCGGTATGTTACGGCTGCTACGCAACGGTGAAGAGGTCTGGCACCGCAAGATCCACGCCCTGCCCGAGCGACGCATCCACCTTCCAGGAGGGCATGTTTCCTTGGATGGTATTGAGAGTCTCGAAGTCCGATTGGACCCTTCATAGAGAACGGTGCGAGAAATTTGTCAGACTGATTGTATCAAAACTGGACTGCGCAAGTTTGTGATGTTGCGATTGCATCGTTTCCCTGATACGCCGAATATATTCCCTGTATTCGTCGAGTAGACGAGTCGTAGACACGCCGAGCGCCCTCGAAATCTTCTCCAGCACCGCGGTGGTTGGATTGCGCCGCCCACGCTTGACGGCGTGGCTCGGCGTAAAGCGCTCGCCTGCGCCATTGAACAGCATGCCGGCGAGCAGGCTCGGATCTTTGGCTCCAGTGGCGTTGCGGCGCTTGCGCCGGTTCGACTCGGTGACGTACCTGCCGGGTTCACTGTTCTCTTCGCGGTAGGGGCTGTGCCCTCCGCATGACGGCGTTGGAAGACGTTGGCGGATCAATGTGTGAAGCGCGCTTGCCTCGGTGAGGCATCGCAAAGCCTGGATCGATCTCGCCGACGCCACCCTCCCGACGGGGACATCGGTTTGCCATCGTGCTGCCGGCCTGTTGCTGGCCTGGTATCCGCGTGTTTCTGGCGCGTTTTTTACGTGTTCCGGATAACGCCAACTGAGCCGTTACGCCTCTGAATTAACGAAAAGAATCGCGAAATATGGAACGGGAGCGGCGCACGGCCCACCAAAAACCGCAATAACACGTGAATTTTGGCCAAATCGGAGACGGGTTCGCTCCAGACTGCCTCCACCGCCAGCTAGTCCATTGTTATCAAGGAGTTTATCGGTAGAGATTCGAACTCTCGGTACATTCAAAGGGTTAGCAGGGGTTGTTGCGGTCCGTGCGGTTGTCGTTCCTGAAAACCCCATATAGCGCAGAACCCCACCCCGGTCGGGCGATCGAGGCGCCCGCCAAGGGTGAGATCGAAGGTCAATGGGCGTGCGTCTGCCGGGCAGAGGCCCTGATCGCCGAATGGAGCCGG
>Ga0209988_10002535_pt1 | contig 12070 bp, 8 predicted proteins | sample N075metaG_FD_183115 | JGI IMG/M metagenome (GOLD analysis project Ga0209988, IMG submission 183115) | Deep subsurface microbial communities from Kermadec Trench to uncover new lineages of life (NeLLi) - N075 metaG (SPAdes) (version 2) | ecosystem: Environmental > Aquatic > Marine > Ocean trench... | reverse complement strand
GAAGACGGCTTGCTCATCGGCGCGCATCTGCCGCGTATCCACATCGTCAAGATGGCCCACTATTCCCAGCAAAGTGCCAGCTCAAACGCTGAGCCTGCCATTGATGTTCTTGCAATAATGAACGCAAAGCTGAATGGAAGCCCATTGGCTGGATTCGTCGCCGAGGGAGAATCACCTTACGGCAACATGACCACGGAACAAGTAAGAGCGCTCGAGATAGCCGTGTTCAGTGGCATGCCAGTCGTCGCAGTGGGTCGAGGTAATGCGGGCGGCCCAACTGCCGTGCGTCCGTACAACGTTTTCATTGAGGGGAATAACCTGACCGCTTCAAAGGCCAGGATACTGTTGATGGCATCCATGCTGAAGTTCGGCAGCCTGCCGCTGGCACTGGATCCGAAGAATGCCAGCGACACAGAGACGAGAGCCGTTCAGAAAGTGATTGCCCAATACCAGGAGATATTTAATACGCATTGAGGACGCTTAGAATAATGAGACGCGGCTTTCACTTGGGTGGTGATTGGCCCCATTTCTGCGCAGAAAGCGGCAGGGACTGTTACTCCGGTGGTTTATACCCTAACGGAGCACCGGTAATTCTAACGACCAGTTTTCTCGCCATTGGAACCATCAATGAAGCGGTCGGAAATGCAACCGGGAACGACGTCGCCCAGGCTTTCATCCACATGAGCAGGAAGTTATCAGGAAAGCCAATATTGACCATGGTCAGGAAAAAAGACATGACGAAGCTCATTCCAAAGGAAATGATGAGGCTCATCAACAGGCTGCCGTATTTTGGATGAATCATAATTTTGAGTTTTCGATGGTTGTCAGCGATTCGATTTAAACGGACATACGACTAAGTGTATCAAACATACAGTATACCAAATCAGTAAATCTGATTAGATCAATAAAATAGGAATTTCGAGAGTGAATAGCAATGATTGAATGGTCGGCCGGCCAATGAGAAAGGCACTGATCCTAGTTTGTCTGGCGTCTGCATGGGTGCCGTTGGCCACCTATGCGCAAGACCAGAAACCGACCGAATCCGAGGATATATTGCTTGTGACAACGCAGTGGGGTGCGCCTGTCGCTGTTCCGCGTATTGACGCGCAAGCCAATATAACGGTCGACGGCCATCTTGATGAGCCCGAATGGGCCACACCGCCGCTGTTCGAAGAATTCGGAGTTATCGAGCCGGATACGCTCGCCACCCCGCGGTACAAGACAGAATTCAGGATGTTCTACACAGACAAGGGCGTTTACGCCTCGTTTGACCTGGAGCAACCGGCCGACACTATTATCAAACGTCTCACGGTCAGGGACGCCTTTGAAGTCAGTCGCGACAACGTTTCTTTTACATTGGACACCTCGGGCGAGGGGCGCTACGGCTATTGGATGAACTTGTCGCTCGGGGATGTGCAAATGGACGGCACGGTGCTTCCGGAGCGCGAGTACAGCCGTGAGTGGGACGGTGCATGGTACGGAGCGACTCAGACAACCGAACGAGGTTGGTCCGCAGAATTTTTTATTCCCTGGTCACAAATGGCCATGCCCAAAGTACAGGGCGTTCGGCGTATTGGGCTTTATTTGACGCGCATCGTGGCACATCTTAACGAGCGCTGGAGCTGGCCGATGCTGCCGGAGTCACAGCAAAAATTTATGAGCGATCTTCAACCGATCGAATTTGACGGGGTCGATCCGCGTCGGCAGTGGAGTGTGTTTCCGTATGCTTCAGTAACCCATGATCGTGTGGTCGAGGAGAATCGCGCTAAGGCGGGCTTCGACATATTCTGGCGTCCGTCCAGCAATTTCCAGTTGACCGCTACCGTTAATCCTGATTTCGGCGCGGTTGAGGCCGACGATGTCGTCGTTAATCTGACGGCAGATGAAACATTTTTTCCCGAGAAGCGGCTTTTCTTCCTGGAGGGGCAGGAAATATTCACGACGTCGCCTCGCGCGGAGTCAGAATTTGCACCTAAGATTACCGTAGTGAATACGCGTCGGATCGGAGCCCGGCCGAGGGCGCCCGATCTGCCGCCGGGCAGCTCGTTGCCCATCAGGGAGGCCATTCGGCCGTCGGATTTGCTGGGTGCCGGAAAAGTGACGGGTCAAATCGGTTCGTTTCGCTACGGGATCCTTACTGCGGTAGAGGATGAAAGTGAGTTTTTAGTGGACGATGAGACGTTCTTTCAGGACGGACGGGTATTTGGTGCCTTTCGCTTGTTGTACGAGGACAGCATAGGCGCCGCCTACCGAGGGCTTGGATTCGTTTCTACGGTAGTCGCACATCCGGATTCCGACGCCGTCGTTCACGGTGTCGACTTCCGACGGTTGAGCAGCAGCGGCGTCTGGGCCATTTCCGGCCAGGTTCTATATTCAGATGTCGATGAAAAAGGCAGCGGGACAGGCGGCTTTACCGATTTTCAATATGTGCCTCGACAGGGCCTGAAGCATGAACTGCAGCTAACCGTTCTGGATGACCAGATCGATATCAATGACCTGGGGTTCCTGGTACGAAATGATACCCGCGATGTTCGATATGGCTATAAAAGAGTGATGTCTGACCTGACGCGAATCAGGGACGCGGCGTACGGTGCATTCGTGCGCTACGCGGAAAACGGTGAGGGATTCAGAACGAATGGTGGCGCGGGCATAAACGTGGAGGCGATACGGAATAATCTCCACGGAATAAGTTTCGATCTTTCCTGGTTCGGTGATCGATACGATGACCGAAATAGCTTTGGTAACGGCACCTTCAAGAAAGATGCGATAATCAATGCCGCCGTCAGTTACAACACAAACGAGTCCAGGCCTTTCAGTGCGTTTGGAAGATTTCGCACTAATGGTGAGGCTGTAGGAGGGCGAACATACCAATACGCGGCTGGAATCGAATGGCGCCCCAATGCACACGCCCACTTGAATCTCGAACTGAAATATGACGTCCGGGACGGTTGGCTGCTGCACCAGGAAGACCAGAACTTTACGACCTTCGATGCGACGCAGATTCAGCCGGAGTTAAGCTTCGACTATTTTCTGACTGCCCGGCAACATTTCCGCGTCGTGCTTCAGTGGGTGGGATTGCGTGCAATAGAAGACGAATTTTTCACTCTGGATATCGACAGCAATGAGCTGATACCGGGCGCAAAACCGCCAGGCCCCAGTGACGATTTCAGTGTTTCCCAGCTGAATTTTCAGCTTCGATATCGTTGGGAAATGGCGCCGTTGTCGGATCTGTTGATTGTCTATACCAAAGCCGATGCCAGGCGGACGGATCTGCAGGAATTCGGCGACCTGTTTGACCAATCCTGGAATATGCCACTCGGTGACCAGTTGGTGGTGAGACTGAGATACCGCTTCGGCACCTGATTCATCGCTGTGCGGACTGTTGTTTCTTCGAGGCGAAGTAGGAGTCGAGACTATAAGTCCTGGCGCCGTGACCGACGATGAATAACAATCGGCAGGAGTTCGGCAACAAGACCGTGTGCCGTTAACAGCCCTTCAAATCGCTCGTAAGCAAGAATTTTTCTGACGGGTGACCGGATAAAAATAAATGCAATGCATAGCCGGCCCGCGAGATCGAAGTAATTGCCAAACTGCGCGAGCAGTCGGTCTGTGTTTATTTGATCACCTATCTTGCGCCATTACTGTTCAAGTGACTCTAGCGCGGTCTCGTAGTAGGTGAGATCAATAAAGTCATCGAGATTCGAAAGATCCGCTTTTGGTGCGCCATATTTTTCTCGCAACGATATGACCGTCCTTACGCCCTCCGGATCGAGCGCGGCTCGCGGCGTAAAGCCATAATCGCCTGATAGCATTTGTGAGAGGGTCTTGCGCGCGATCGCGGGGTCCATCGAAGTATGCTTACTGACGATAGCGACTACTTCCTCGCGGCGATCGGTATCGTAGACGATGTCCATGGCGTTGCTATAGGCACGAATGAATGACACCACAGTCTCTGAATTGTCCGCCGCCCAGGCTGCACTTACGCCGAAACTTGACCCCTGGTAGGGACCAAGCCGGGCCAGGCTGTCATCCAGGTGTTTAAAGCCCGCGGCATAAGCCTGGTTGATATAGTTTCCCACCAGCAATGTTGCCCGGTATTCACCGTTCTTTAGCGCCGTAACACGTTTGGCAGTGTTGCCTGTTTCGACAAACTCGTAGTCGTCGACGCCGCCTCTTTCCAACATTTCCTTCAGGACGAAGGCCCAGCCAGTGGTGAGGGCATCGACACCCAGGATTTCGCCATTTATATCGCTGTACGCATTGACGTCATGTGAAACAACGAGGTCGAGCTTCATCGTCGAGCCGCCCATAACAACCCGGATGTCAGGGTCCCGGTCGAGCGGAGCAGCCCCCTGTCCCGATTGATAGGCGAAAAAGTTATCGATGGATGCCTGGGCTATGTCGTAATTACCCTTGACCAGTTCAGTCATCAGGTAGATCGAATTTGGCGCATTCTTGACCGATACCGACAGATTTTCTTCTGCAAACAATCCGGTCTCTTCCGCCACGTAAATACCGGTGGCCATGATGCCGCCAAACAAGACGAGTCGCACTTCCTTCGTCTCCGACGCGGACGAGCAGGCTTGTGATAGTCCCAGAAACGCAATCGCCAGCCCTAAGCGTGCATGCATTGAAAGTGTCGCCCGCTTACAGAATAAATTCGGCATGATCATCGAATGAGTATCGGCGCGACCGGCGATCCGCCGTTTCCTACGATGGGGATCGTTGAAACAATTAGCGTGGAGATGTAGCAGGATTTATTCACCTGACCGGACTCCGCGATAGCAACAGCACGCTCTTTCTCGCAGGTCACCGAGATTAACTCGAGGTCGAGATCCTCCATCATGTAAATGCCGTTGTTCAACCAGCTGAGGTGTCCGAAGTTTTCGAATTCGAATCGTTGATTCTTAACCGTGGCTTCGACGCTCTTGTTGTCACCGCCGACCAGGACCGGTTTGCGGTTGACCGACCACTGAATTGCCCGGGCATCAAGCCCTGGCCCGGCAGGGCCGAAAGTTTCTTTGCCGCCATTCAAATATTTCAGCCTTTCATCACGCGGATCGCTGGGATTCGAGGTCCAATAGCGTCCGGCCCACCCTGTACGAAACAAAATGGCGTCGCCGGGTCTGATGTCATCCAGTGTCAGGCCCTGGCGAACCATAGCCTGCTCAACGTCTTCGGCGCTAAACTCGTAGTCAGACGGGGGGAACAGCCCTGGGTCACGTCCAGCAGCTTCTTCCTTATCGCGTAGCGGCGCCGCCAGATCGATCAAAATGGCTCGCGCCACCAGTGTGCCTACGTTTTCCATACCCATTTTGCTGTGTCCTCGGAAAATGTAGTTATCTCCGGGACTGCCATTCGGCAGATCCCCTGCGTCACCCTCCGCCAGTAAATGAAATTCAGGGTCGCGAGTGTTGAAGCAGTTATAGGTAATTCCGCGTTGTGTGGTGTGAGTAAATCCGTCGAACTGAGTGCCGAGCGACGTGAGCAGCGTGCCGGACGCTTTTGAATTGTACGTGCTGTTGCCGATCAGCTCTTCGTTGTTAAAAATTGTCGTGCTGCCGTTCTTGCCTGGCCAGTCGCCGAGATTGCTCTTCGTGTCGAGATGAGCCGTAAAGCCCATTTGGCCCGGATCAAGCGGGTGCGACAACGGGTAAACCTGGCCAAGTCGAATCAGTCCGAGGTTTTGCTCAACTCGCGCGGCGGTAAGGTAATTCAAATTACCCAATTCGTCATCTGGGCCCCAAAGGCGTGTCGTGGGATTGTCACAAGGGTCGGGCAACGTCAGTTCATACGGTATATCGTCCATCGGAAGCGTCACAGGGGTTTGTGCAACCGCAACTGGCTCCAGCGAAGCGAGATAAGCGGCGATGGCAACCATGTCGCTCTCGGTGAGATCGGCGACTGTCGGTTTCATCAACGCGCTCATCACACCGTCGCGATCACCGGATTGAAAGTCACGCAGTTGACGTACTACATAAATTGGATCGATACCGCGGATACGCGGTACATCGGCAAGTCCCTTGAGATCCTCTCCATGACAGAGGCCACATGCGATGGTGATTCCTCCGCCACCGGTGCTTACAAGGTTTTCGCCCTTCGCTACACTGCCAACCGGCACGTAGACTTCGAAGCCCGAATACGGATGTTTGGAAATCGTATACTCTTCGTTCTGCGGCAACACCACAATGCGGTTGCCCATTGGCTCGTTACCGCCTTCTTGTGCCGGTAACCGCAATCGGCTTTCGCCGATAAAACTCTTGGGCACGGTGCTGGACTCGATGACTTTAAACCAACCGGCTTTGGGCTTCAGCGCTGCAAAATATTCGGCTGCTGCGAGGACTTCCTCATCCGATATATTGCCTGCAAATTTGTTCATCCAGCTCGCGCTGTCTTTGCGTGCGCCAGACTTGAAATCGGCCATTTGATTCTTGAAGTACTGTACTGGCAATCCCGCAAGGTGTCCCGACTGAGGGTGCCCCATTCCCGATGCCATGTGGCACGCAGTACATGCTTTCACCGGATCTTCGGTATGACTTACAATTTCCGGCATTGGCAGGTGATCGTCCGGAAACCAGTCCGGAGGGTTGAGATCATCGTCAATCTCCAGCAGCGTGTACGACTTATCGCTGCCCGGAATAGTCCGCGGCGCATTGACATCAATTCCACTGGGTGGGTGATTGGGGTCGAATTTCGGATACGCCCATTCGAAGTCGGCGACCGCGATCTGGGCCAGGAATGATGTAGCCACTAACAGAGACGCTGCTGTCTTCATATGTACGAGACCTTATTGAGTAGCTCCAGTTAAATTTCGTGCCTCTATCAGTGCAGGGAAATTTGTATCTGCTGCACTCCAGTTAGTGGCCAAAGCTTCGTAGGCTCTGCGAGCTTCGTCGTCCTGACCCTGTGCCGCCGATGCCCGAGCCAGGCCGAGCAAAGACGCGGATCGTGCTTTGGCAAGCGACAGCGCGATTTTAAACTGTTGCCTGGCGGCGTCGTGTTCACCCTGTTCCGCCAGCACTTCACCCAAAAGTTCATGGGACGGCTTGGGTGGCCACGGTGGTCCGAAACGCCGAGGCATTGCGTACTCAATTTCCGTCGCTTGTTGCAGCAGTCGAACAGCCTGGTCCGTGTTGCCCTGAGCATTATGCATCAACGCTTCCAACTCGAGCAGCATGACGTCCTTTGCTTTCTCAGACCAGTTCAGGTCATTCAGCTTCATTTCCAGACCGGCCAGGCGCTCATGGTAGACTTCGGCATTATCGAGGTCCGCGGCCTTGATTGCGGCGGCGGCTTTTACGTAGTAATACATGGATGATCGCCTTGCAGGCATCTTGTCGGCGTCGAATTCCAGATCGACAAAGTCTGCATCACCATATTCAGTGTCCACGAGGTACGCCGCCCAGGTTTCGACAAATTGGCCACCTCTGGCCGCGTCTTCGGCGACAATGTCCTGGAACTGCTGCAGATGGTCTCGTGCGGACTTGTATTTGCCTTCCTGCAGCAAGCTATAGACCAGCCAGCTCAGTGCGTGGGCTCCACCGCCATTGACAGGTTTGTCGTTGCGCTCGCCCCAGGCCTTTCCAGCCGCAAAGGACTTTAAATTCGTGCGAGTCGCCTCATGCCACATGCCCAGCGGGAAGAAAATATGCGACGGCATATGCAGGGCGTGAGTCGCCGCGGGCGCGATATCGGCATAGGTCAAGGCTGGGCGCAGGCCAAGGGGTGCGTGTATCGGATCGTCGTAGGCGTGAATTAAATAATGCACAGCGCCTGGGTGCAGCGGATTCCTGGCGATTACCGCCTCAGAAACCGCGGCTGATTTCATGTAAATGGCAAAATCACGATCTGGCCCACTGCTGCCAAGCAGTGCCAACGCGTAAAAAGCGGCTGCATTCTCATCATCAGGATTGTCGGCGGCCAATGTTTCCATTGCGTCTGCAAACGCTATTGCTCTCTCGGCGTCACTGCTTTCTTCCAGCAAAACTTCAAGCGCCGCAATGTAGTCCCTTTCGCGCTTTGTCTCCGCTTTGTTGGCACGAACCTGCGGTGTCTCGCCCAACTCGGCCAATACAGCTCTTGCCTTGCCCAACTCGATTTCGTTCCAGAGAACACGGTAATAGGTCATGGCTTCGCCCCAGTAGGCCATGGTGAAACCTGCATCGATTTCACGGGCTTTCTGAAACGCCTTTCTCGCATCCGAGTATTCAAAACTGTGCAACATCAACAACCCTTCCATGAAGTACGGTTGAGCTTCATCCGCGCCGGAATTCGGAAACGTCGTGTGCCCGTATTGGGCCTCGTCCGCTATAGCGGACATACTGAACAGTGAAACGAAGAGGATAAGGATGCGGGAAATGAATTTCTGTAACATTGGCGGAAGCACCTCGATTGCCAGCCAGTTTGTGAGTGTCGCCTGCGTCGGAATGCAGGCGGATGATTAAATGCTTACCATCAAACGATGGCATCCGACGTTTTGATACGGCAGCCGCGAATCGTTCAGGTGATGCCGGTGCTTCACTCGCCGCAGCGTATTTCGGATTTTTACCATATCACGTATCAAATATATTGTATACTTCATGCACGGTAGCGTGGCCGATGCGCCGCTGCCGATTAATGTTATTCAAGGTGCCGAATGCTCGAGCTGTATCACGACTCCGATTCCATCATGTCTTTCAAAGTCAGGTTCTGCCTGGCAGAAAAGGGATTGGAATGGCAGGAGCGCCGGGTGGTTCTTGGAAAATTCGAGAACCTGACTCCCGAGTATCTGAAAATCAATTCCGGCGGCGTTGTTCCGACCCTGGTCCATGATGGCAATATCGTTACAGAGTCCAGCGTCATTAATGAGTACCTTGATGAGGTGTTTCCTGACCCTGCGTTGAAGCCTCGAACGCCGATCGGGCGTGCTCGCATGCGAATCTGGACCAAGTACCAGGATGATGTGATACATCATGCGGTCAGGCCTGCGACTTTTCAGCTAATGATCAAGCAGCGATTCAAGGGGCTGTCCGAAGAAGAAATGGATGCGAAGGTTGCGGCACACCCGATGCCCGAGCGGCGCAAGGCATACCGTCAATGGACAACCGGACCAGTTGATGTTGCAGCGGTGCAATCAGCTATCGATCAGATGCGGGAAATTGTCATGAAACTCGAACAACGTCTTGCGCAATCGCTATGGTTGGCGGGTGATACGTTTTCACTTGCGGACATTGCCGTTGCGACCTTCGTTGACCGAGTAGATCATCTGTTGTTTGATTTTCTGTGGAAAGATCGCCCCAGCGTTCAAGGCTGGATAAACCGGATAAAAGACCGCGCGGCTTATCACCAGGCCAAACCAAAGCACCGACTACCCGTGCCGGATCAGCGCGATGTCGACCTGTGCAAAATAATAACGAGGCATGATTAATGGACAAACAGTTCATCAATATGGACAAGAAACTCTACGAATACATGCTGTCGGTGAGCCTGAAAGAGAGTCCTTCGCTACGTCGTCTTCGCGAAGAGACATCGCTGGAGCCAATGGCGGTTTTGCAGATTACGCCGGACCAAGGCCAGCTTCTGGCACTGATGGTTAAGCTGTTGGGTGCGAAACGCGTCCTGGAGATCGGCACGTATACAGGCTACAGCGCCATGTGCATGGCGGAGGCATTGCCCGCCGGCGGCCAGGTAGTCACTTGCGATATCAGCGTCGAATGGACTGACATAGCTCGGCGTCACTGGCAGGAGGCAGGGCTCGCAGACCGCATTGAGTTACGCATTGGGCCTGCCGTAGCTACTATGGAAAGCATGTTGGCCGACGGTCACGAGCAAGCTTTTGATGTTGCTTTTATCGACGCCGACAAAGTGAATTACTGCAACTACTATGAACTATCAATGCAACTGGTACGTTCCGGTGGCTTAATATTGGTCGACAATACTCTCTGGAAGGGCAGGGTTGCGGATGACAGTATCCAGGACACCGATACCTGTGCCATTCGCGAAGCGAATTCCAGAATCTTCAACGACACGAGAGTGGATGTCAGTGTAAATCCAGTGGGTGATGGATTGACGCTGATCCGCAAACGATAGCCCGGGAAAAGACGGGTGACTTGCTTGTTCGGATGACGTATAATGTATACAAGATTCAGTACTCGCTGCGTTGAATTAGTGCTTTTTTGGCAGTTACTTCGCGTTCCCATCTAAATAAACATTAAAAACAAATAGTTATAGTGAGCCTGCTGCGATAGTGCGTAAACGGGATCGCTGACAATTTATTGAGGAGTTAGACCTGAAATGCGTGAAGAACTTGTATCATTTTATAGCGAAGGAATGCGATTGGCGGGCATATTGCGTATGCCCGAGGCCTCGGACAAGCCGCACCCGGCGATAGTGCAGGGGCCCGGCTGGCTCGGATTGAAAGATGCGAAGCTATATCTTCGTTATCACAATGCGCTTACGGATGCGGGTTTCGCAGTATTGATTTTCGACTATCGTGGTTTTGGCGATTCTGAAGGCGCGACCGACATCCTGTTGCCGTCAATGCAGTTGGACGACCTGATCAATGCGGTCACGTACCTGACCACGCGCGAGGATATCGATGCCGACAACATCGGTGCGTTCGGTTCGGGCGGAACAGGCGGTGGAAACTCCATTTTGCTGGGCGCGCATGATGCACGCGTTAGCTGCGTGGTTTCCCAGGTTCCGGTTGCCGATGGAGAAGACTGGCTGCACCGTATGCGATCAGAATATGAGTGGCTCGATTTTCAGGCGTCTCTCGAAGAAGACAGAAAGCAGCGTGTCCTTACAGGCAAAGGCAAGAAAGTCCATCCGCGCACAGGAATCATGGTGCCAACACCTGAGCGCAAGAAGACTTCTATAAAGAAAGATGTTGATGGGCGAATTCAGGAGGAGGTTTTGCTGCGCAGTGCCGAGGCGATCTGCCAGTACAAGCCGATTGATGTCGTCCACAAGGTAGCCGCCCTGTTGGTTATTGGTGTTGAGGGAGATGCCACGACGCCGACCGATCATGCGATCGCTTTGTACGAAGGAGCTATCGAGCCGAAGAAGCTGATCATGCAAAGACATACAACTCATTATGCGGCTTACGAAACGTATGGTGACCAGGTGACGCCAGCAATCGTGGATTGGTTTCAAGCCCATATGAAACGAGGAAATCTCCACATTCGGTCAGCGGGACAACAAGGAGGGGTTCATGTCTGATAAGACCAAGAATATGAAGTTCGGATTGTTGATGCCACATTTCGGCGTGTACGCCACGCGTGACCGACTCATTAACGGAGCGCGGATGGCGGAGGCATTGAACTTCGACTCGATTTGGGTTCGCGATCACCTGGTTTTCGAGCCTCATGCGGAAATGGAAGCAGCCAACACAACGTTCTACGAGGCACTGACGACACTTTCTGTACTTGGCGCCGTGACGGACAAGATTACGCTCGGCACAGGCTCTTTGATTCCTTTCCGGCATCCGCTGCATACGGCGCTTTGTCTCGGCACGATGACCAAGCTGCTGGGCAACCGCTTTATTATCGGCTTTGGCGCAGGTACGTTTGATCACGAATTTGAGGCGATCGGCATGGGCGGCATTTTTCGCCCCGAATTAGTCGAGTCCAATGCCAATGTATTCAAGAGAGTATTTAACGAAAACGACGTGTCCTACAGCGACGATCATTACTCGTTCAAAAACGTAAACCTCGATCCAAAACCGGATGGCGATATTCCGTTCTGGTACTGCGGTGCAACGCCTGCTTCAGCCCGGCTTGCCGTCAAGTATTGTGATGGCTGGATGCCGGGCCGCACGACGCTCAAGACAGTTGAGAAGCGACTCGAAAAAATGACGGAATTGTCGGCCGCAGCCGGACGTTCGGTTCCCACTGTCGGCATTATCCCGCCAACCTCCATTGGCAAGACGCACGAGGCTGCCTGGCAGAATCTCAGTATTGATGGCCTGTTGCGCTGGGCAAATGAGCGCGGCAAGTGGTGGGTGAAACCGAAGTCCGGTGAGTTCAAGACAGCCGAAGATATTGAGGGTTCACTGATTGCCGGGTCACCGCAAGAAGTGATTGCAGAGGTC
>Ga0209988_10002534_pt1 | contig 12071 bp, 9 predicted proteins | sample N075metaG_FD_183115 | JGI IMG/M metagenome (GOLD analysis project Ga0209988, IMG submission 183115) | Deep subsurface microbial communities from Kermadec Trench to uncover new lineages of life (NeLLi) - N075 metaG (SPAdes) (version 2) | ecosystem: Environmental > Aquatic > Marine > Ocean trench... | reverse complement strand
GGACTCCATCGCAATCGGCCTTGGGGATGAGTGGTGAGCGCGCGGGGAATCGAACCCCGAACCTAGTGGTTAAGAGCCACTTGCTCTACCAATTGAGCTACGCGCCCGGGCGGAAATTAGAGGCCCGCGGGTGTGAGATCAAGGCCGCAATCGATCTCATTTCGAGACGCGATCCGGGGCGCCGAATCCGCCTCCGCCCGGCGTCTCGATCCAGAGTTCGTCGCCCGCGTCAAGCACGATTTCCACACGCCCGGGCAACCGCTCGGAGGTCGTCGCCCCCCGGCGGCGCAAGCGATTCCGACCCCGCGCACCCGATCCGCCGCCCTCGAGACCGAAGGGAGCGAGTTCGCGTCGCTCCGTCATCAACGAGACCTGGACGGATCGCAGAAAGAGATAGCGACGAATGATGCCCTCGCCTCCCCGATGGGCCCCCTCGCCGCCCGAGTCCGATCGAAGGCCAAACTCCAGGAGTCGAACCGGATAGCGGACTTCGAGGATTTCGGGATCGGTGATTCGGGTATTCGTCATGTGGGTGTGCACGCCGGAAGCCCCCGCCGCCTGAGCGGTCGCCCCCGCGCCGCCGCCGATCGTCTCGTAGTATCCGAAGGACTCATCACCGAAAGTCACATTATTCATCGTGCCCTGACTCGCCGCGGCGCGCCCGAGCGCACCGAGCAGTACGTCCACCACCCGCTGGGAGGTTTCGACATTCCCACCCACCACCGCCGAACCCGGCGGCGGATCAAGGATCGAGCCGGCCGGGATGAGGATCTCGACGGGATCAAGGCAGCCCCCGTTAAGCGGAATGCGTTCCGAGACCAGCGAGCGAAGCACGTAGATGACGGCGGCCCGAACCACGGCCGAAGGCGCGTTCAGGTTTCCCGCCGAAGCCGGCCCGGTCCCCTCGAAGTCGATCGTCATGCGCGCCGCGAGACGCGGTTCGTCACCCGCGTCCGCGTCTGTGACCCCGTCGTTATCGCGGCTCCGGATCCGGGGCGCATGCTCGATTCGCAGCCGGACGCAGATCGGCGTCCCGTCGTCGAGCGCGTCGACGAAGCGATGCTCGCCTTCCGGAAATCGCGCGAGTTCCCGCGCCACTTTGACGGCGGCGGCTCTTTGTAGCTGCTGCATCGTCACATGAACGACGTCTTCCCCCACTTCCTCTACCAGCGCCGACAACAAGGCCCCCCCCGCCCGGTTCGCCGCCACCATCGCCTCGAGATCGGCAACATTGTCATCGGGACGGCGCGCCGGATAGGCTCCGCTCGCCAGCACCGCCCGAATCCGGGCTTCGTCGAAACGTCCAGCGCGCACCAGATGAAAGGCCTCGATCAAGACGCCCTCCTCCTCCAGTCGCGTCGAGTCTGACGGCATCGAACCCGGCGTCTTGCCGCCCACATCGGCGTGATGGCCCCGACTCGCCACGAAAAAACTCGGTGCCGTGGCATTGGGCAGAAAGACCGGCGTCATGACGGTCACGTCCGGCAAATGGGATCCGCCTTCGAAGGGATCGTTCGTCACCAGAACATCGCCCGCTTCGAAGGGTTCGAAGCGCCGCCGAAGCGCCGCCACCGTATCGGCCATGGCCCCCAGATGGACGGGGATATGCGGTGCGTTCGCGACCAATCCGCCCTCGCGGTCGAAGACCGCGCACGAATAATCCAACCGCTCCTTGATATTCGTCGACACGGACGTATTGCAAAGAACCGCCCCCATCTGTTCAGCGATCGACATGAATCGATTGCCGAGCACTTCGAGCCGCACCGGATCCGACTCGGACAGATCCACACCCGCTTCCCCTTCGGCCCGGCCCTCAGCAACGAGATGAAACACGTCGCCGGATTCGACCCGCAATTCGAAGCCCGGATCGAGAACGACGCTGCCCGTCGCCTCGAGAATCAACGCAGGTCCGGAGATTCGATGCCCGACCCGAAGCGCCTCTCGTAGATAGACCGGTACCTCGACTCGACCGATTTCGGGAAACCAGGCCCGATCCCGACGCAACACGACGGGTGTACCGATCGGCGTCGCGCTCGATTCGCCACCCGAGGCTGTTTCCGCGGCCGCGGCCGGCTCCAGCGCCGACTCCGGCTCGGCTTCGAAGACCCGCAGCCTCACGGCCTTGATTTCGATCGCGCGCTCCGTGCGGAGGTATCCAAAGCGTTCGCGATGGGCCGCTTCGAAGACCCGGCGCCAGTCGCTCGAACCGGATATTCGAGCATTTTCGGGCAGACCGACCGTGAGCGCGGTATCGGTCCCGACATAGCCGAGATCGAGGTTCCGCTCGACGCCGAGTCGATCCGGCGCGTCGACCTCATCCTCCAGTGCACCCATCCCTTCGCCTTCGAGCAGCGTCCATTCTTCCTCGACCGAAGCGGGAATCCCGCCAGACTCGGACAGCTTCCGACCGAGCCCGTCACGCTGGCCGTCCCAGGAGACGCGGGCGATGCCGATGCCGTAGGCCGACAACAGACCGGCGTAGGGATGCAGGATGATTTTTCGAATCCCCAATCGCCTTGCGATGGCACAAACGTGCTGCCCGCCCGCTCCGCCGAAGCCGACCAGGACGTGCTGCCTCGGATCGGCCCCCCGCTCGATCGAGACCTCGATGATCGCCTGGGCCATCCCCGCGTTTGCGATTTCGAAATAACCCGCGGCGACCTGGTCCGGCGTGCGCTTGAAACCCGCGCGGGCGAGCGACTCGACCCGCTCGTCGAGGGCGCGTTCGACGGGCGACAGATTCAAGTCGAAGGGGAAGCGGTCGGACGCAAGCCGCCCAAGAAACAGGTTGATGTCGGTCACCGTCAATTCCGTTGCGGTCGCGCGCCCCCGCTCGTCCCGCCGTCCGTAGCAGAGCGGTCCGGGATCGGAGCCCGCGCTCTCGGGCCCGACGGTCAGTCGAATCCCATCGAATCGGCAGAGCGACCCGCCTCCGGCCGCGACCGTGTGAATACGCAGCATCGGCGCTTTCACGCGAACACCCCCGACGACGCTCTCGAAGGCCCGATCCAAGTTGGGGCCGGAGATCAGCGACACGTCGGTCGATGTCCCGCCCATATCGAAGCCGATCGCATGGCTGTGGCCTGCCTCACGCGCAACCCGCCTCGCCGCCAGCACCCCTCCGGCGGGACCGGAAAGCAGAGCGTTGGGACCGCGAAAGCGTTCCGCGTTGGTGAGTCCACCGGAGGATTGCATGAAGCGCAATTCCGCTCGCGGCAACGCCCTCTGCAATTCTTCGACATGGCTTCGCAAATGGGGCGTGAGATAGGCATCCGCGATCGCCGTCTCGCCACGCGAAAGAAAACCAATCTCACGAGCCATCTGATGCGAACACACGACATGGCCGAAGCCGACCTCGCGAGCGACTTCGGCGAGCCGAAGCTCGTCCTCGGGAAAGGCATGCGCGTGCATCCATACGATCGCGACGGATTCAGCGCCCGCTTCTCGCGCGCCCGCCAACACCTCACGCGCCGCCTTCAGGTCGAGTTCTTCGACGACGACGCCCTTGGCATCCCGCCGCCCGGGTGCTTCGAGACGCCAACGCTGGAGCGGAGGGGCCTTCTTGATTTCGAGTTCGAAGAGTTCCGGACGCTCTTGGGTGCCAATATCGAAGACGCCCGAGAGTCCGCGATTCGTCAACAGCGCCGTCGGCACGCCGCGACGTTCGAGCAACGCATTCGTCGAGACCGTCGTTCCGAGTTTCACCCGACAAGCCAGCTGCGCCACATCCGTCGATTCGTCGGCCAGTGCAAGAACGCTTCGAATCGCCTCGATCGGGGCGTCGTCAGCCGACAGGATCTTGGCGGTGTAGAGCACGCCGGCGGGCGAGACGCCGAGACAATCGGTGAACGTGCCCCCGCGATCGATCCAGAATTGCCACTGTGGTGTCTTCATTTTACCTGGCCTGATCCTTCACTGGATTCGATGCCGCCAGATTGGCGATGCGACCGAGTCGACTCGGAAGGACTCGCAAGCGAGAACTAACGTCGGCGCAGAAGCCCGAACGCCTTTTCCAGAGCCTCGCGAAGTGGCGCGTCTCCCAACCAACGAACGCCCAGCAAACAGACGATGCCATAGAGTCCCCCGCACAGGATCAACAAAAAGACCGGCGCGATCGTCGCTTCGGTCAGGGCGCGCAAGAGGGCTTCGGTCGCACCCGCGGCGAGCAGCGCGATCCCGGCCGTGCGCCCGAACGTTTGGGCGAGGGGGAGCAGATCGGGAGCGCCGGATCGAATGCGGAGCCAGACGACCGTGACGACCGAGTTCAATGTGATCGCGGTCGCCGACGCCATCGCGAGACCTCGAATCCCGGCCAGATCACCGCCCCAGACATAGAGTGGAAAGACGGCCAACGCGATCGTCGTACTCAGCGCCATCGCGCGCCACATCTCACCCCGCGCATAGAAGCCGCGCACAGCGACTTGTTGCAGCACCCAGCCCGGCACGGCCAATGCCAAGACCGTCAGCAGGCCCGCCACCTCAAGCGAATTCGCGGCCGTGAATCGCCCGTGCTGGTAGAGCAGTTGCACGAGCGGCAGGCTCAGAACGACCAGCGCGCCGCTTGCCAGCACCCCGAGACCGAGGGTCATGCGCAGCGTCGTCGTCAGAAGCCCCTCGAATCCCCCCCGATCGTCACGCTGGAAGAGCGCCGTCAACGCGGGCAGCAGAGCCGCCCCCACCGCCTGCCCGACAACGCCTACTGGCGCCATCATCAGCTTGCGTGCGTAGGTGATCGACGCGATGGCCCCCTCGCCCAACTGGCCGCCGATCCACTTTTCGTACCACTCATCGACCGTGGCCAGGCCAAGACCGAGCATCAAAGGCAGCGCGAGCCAGGCATACTCGCGAAAATCCGCGTCCAAGGGGCTCACACGAATGCGACCCACCGCACCCGGCAGACGTCGCAAGGCGAGTACCGGAATCGCCCATTGCCCGATCGCCGCGCCCAACAACGTTCCCCAGGCGAAGCCCTCGGCACCCGCAATCAAGAGTCCGCCCAGAATCGGCGCCGCACTGTAGATCACGGTGGCACCGGCTTGCGGCGCGAAACGTCCATGCGCCATCAAGACGCCGCGCAAAACACCCCCGGTCAGAAAGAAGATCTGCGCCGGCAATACGATGCGCATCAAGCGAGCGGTCTCAGCGAGCGTGGCCTCGTCGAAGGCACTGAACTGGAGTCTCAAGAGCGGTTCGGCATAGACCCAGAGCAGAACGGTCATCGCAGTCGAAAAGAATCCGACGTGGGCGACGACGGACGAAGCGAATCGCGCGGCCGACTCGGGCCCCTCGCGCTCGAGTCGTCGCATATAGGGCGGCGTGATCGCGATGGCCGCTGCGCCGGCGGCCATCAGATAGCCCAACATGTCGGGAATCATGAAGGCGGCGAAATAGGCGTCCGCCGCCGGCCCGACGCCAACGTGGGTCGCAAAGAGCGCATTCCGAACGAATCCGAGCAGTCGCGCCACCAGCACACTGGCGGCCAACAATCCGGCCGCACCGGCGAGACTCCGACCCGACTCACTCATGGGGCTCATGTCGTTTCGATTCGTCCCTGTCAACGGGGATTGGGTTCTCGCCAAATCGCACCGTCCCAGGCCTCCACGACGAAATCGTCCCCGTCGCGACCTTTCGCAAAGGGATAGTCGAGGGGCACTTTGCCGTGGGGGGTATCCAGAACGTACTGAGGAATCGCGAAGCCGCTCGTGCGACCTCGCATTTCGCGAAAAAGCGCGATGCCGTCTTCGATCGCGACGCGGAAATGTTCGGTTCCTTCGAGCAGCTGGGCCTGATAGACGTAGTAGGGCCGAACCCGCATGCGGACCAGGGTTTCGCAGAGCGTCTGCATGACTTCGACCGAATCGTTGATCCCCTTGAGCAGCACGCTCTGGTTGCCCACCGGAATGCCCACTCGCAGGAGTCGATCGCAAGCCGCGGCGGCCTCAGCCGTCAGCTCGTTCGGATGATTGAAATGGGTATTCAGCCAGATCGGATGAAATCGTTGGAGCATTTCGCAGAGCGAATCGGTCACTCGAAAGGGCAGCGTCACGGGCAGCCGCGTGCCGAGGCGGATCAGTTCGACGTGGGGGATCGCCCGCAAACGAGTCAGCAGCCATTCGAGTTTGTGATCCGAAAACACCAACGGATCGCCTCCGGTCAGCAACACGTCGCGAATCTCGGGTGTCGCAGCGATCCAGGCCAGAGCGACTTCGAGTTCGCGCTTCTGCATCGTCCAATCCGCGTCGCCCACCATCCGCTTGCGCAGGCAATAGCGACAGTAGAGCGCGCATTCGTTGTTCACACAGAACGCGATGCGATCCTTATACACACGGATCACATTCTTCACCGGCGAGTGCGCGACCTCATCCAGCGGATCCGCGAGTCCCGCAGTGTCCGTGAGTTCGACGAGCTTGGGTACGACCTGGCGACGAATGGGACAATTCGCATCGTTCGGATCCATCAGGGAAGCAAAATACGGCGTGATCACGAAACGGAAGTGCGTCGCGAGACGCACGATGGCGGCCTCCTCCTCCGGTGTGGGATCGATCCACTCGCGAAGTGCCTCGACGCTTCGGATCCGGTGGCGCATCTGCCAACCCCAATCCCGCCAGTCCGCGTCGGCGACGCCCCGCGGCGCGACCGTTTCGCGAAGCGGCCACGCGACCGACCCGATCGGTTCGGGACCCGCCCGAAAGTCTCGTTCGGCTTCACGCATTTCGCTCCTGTGCCTCCCCGGATACCAATCCCAGCCGCACGAGTCCTGCAGAAACACAGCGGCCGAGCATCTCCGAGAGTGAACATCCCTCGAGTTCCGCGAGAATGCCGAAACTACCGTCCGACGCAAACGTCGGCAGGGGGTTGATCTCGAGAAATACCGGATCGCCGGACGCATCGAGGCGGAAATCGAGTCGCGCAAAGTCGCGACATTCGAGCAGCTCGAAGACCCGACACGAGAGATCGCCCAGACGGCGTTCCAACTCCGCGTCGAGTTGGCCCGGGATCGTGTGATCCAGCGCGCCCTCGCCGCTCGCCATGGCCAGGGGACCCTCGAGCGCGTGCAATCCGATCCCCGTCGTCGATTCGAGCGCACGCTGAAGCACCGGAAGAACTTTCGGAGGGTCGTTCCCGATCAGCGTCACCGTGTACTCGGCGCCCGGCACGAAGGCCTCGACCAACGCCGGCTGAGCGTACGCCGTAACGATCCGGTCGACCTCGACGACGAGCGCCTCGCGTGAGAGGACGCGCGAAGAACGACGAATGCCCTTGGCCGTCCCCTCCCAGCGCGGCTTCACGAAAAGTGGGAAGGGCGCGGGCATCGCGCGTTGCTTGGCCTCCGCAACAGACGCCAGCGTCGTCTGGCGCGCGATCGGAATCCCGCCCGCCGCCAGCCAGCGATTGGCCCAGGCCTTGTCGAGCGAGAGCGAGAGCGAGAGGGCATCCGATCCGATCGTTGGAATGCCGGCCATTTCGAGCAGAACAGGCGCCCAGGCTTCTCGATTCCGCCCCCCAAAGCCCTCCGCGAGATTGAAGGCCACGTCGACGAGGGGGGAATCCGCCCGGGCGAGTGCTTCGAGCAGCGCCCAGGGCGAACCCAGCCGGATGGGTTGGTGCCCCAGGAGAAGGATGGCCGCCTCGAGGGCGGCGAGGGTCGATTCGGGTTCGAATTCGACGTGCAGATCGACGGGATCTCCCGAATTTGTCGGATAGGTCTCAAATGTTTCGTAGATCAGACCGATTCTGAGTTCAGGCATGCGGGTACGATACCGGGCTCGGGGCTCGGATTGGACCCGCTACCCTGATTGACCCTCATGAGGCGACCCTTGTCCAAGCATGAATCCAACGAAAGCGGCGCCTCTTCCGCGGGGCCGGCCCGTTCCGTCCGCCACACTCGAAGGATGCTCCTCGCGTGGCTCTGGGTCGTGTGCTGGGCGGGGATCATCTGGACCCTCGGCGGCGACTCTTTTTCCTTCGCGGACACGAATGACATGCTCCTGCCCTGGTTGGATTGGCTGACCGGTCATCTCGACTGGCGGACGCGATATCGTATTTTCGTCGCGATTCGAAAATTCGCGCATCTCGTGGAATACGCGATTCTCGCTTTGCTCACCCTGCGTGCGGCGCTCATGGCGGCAAGCCACACGCGTCTTTTTGCAGCGGGCTGGGTGGCGCTCTTCATCGTCACCTCGCTGGCCGCCGCAGACGAAGCCCGCCAAGCCTTCTCGCCGGTCCGAACCGGGAGTCCCTACGATATTCTGATCGACGTCTCCGGCGGACTCCTCGCCGTGCTGGGCGTCCTCATCGTCTCACGTCGCATGCGCGGGGACGGCGACGCGGAATCCTCGGCCTAGCTCCGCACGCCCCCGTGTCTGGTACCGTCGAGCGTGAATCGCTTCCCCGGAGAGAACCCGATTGAACGCCGCCACCCTCGCCGTCCTCGTCTTCGTCATCTTTGCACTGGCCTATCGCTTCTACTCCGGCTTTCTCGCGAACCGGGTCTTCATGCTCGACGCGGACGAACCCGTGCCGTCCCGCGAACTCGAGGACGGCATCGATTATGTCCCCACCCGACTCCACGTGTTATGGGGCCACCATTTCGCCTCGATCGCCGGTGCGGCACCGATCGTGGGCCCCGCCATCGCGGTGATCTGGGGCTGGGTCCCCGCCCTGCTCTGGGTCTGCGTGGGCACCGTCTTCATGGGCGCGGCACATGATTTTTCGGCCCTGGTCATCAGTGCGCGACATCGCGGGCGATCGATCGGTGACGTGGCCGGCAGCGTCGTCGGGCCTCGCGTCCGAACCCTCTTCCTGATCATCATCTCGCTCCTGATCTGGGTGGTGCTCGCGGTCTTCGCCTACATCATAGCGACCCTCTTCACTTCGACGCCCAGCTCGATCTTCCCGATCAACGTTCAGATCCTCGTCGCCCTGGTCCTCGGTTGGCTCGTCTACAAACGCGGCTTCCCGATGTTTCTTCCCTCACTCGTTTGTTATGTCTTGTTGCTGATTGCCATTTTCTATGGCGCTTCGGTTTCTGCGGCCTTTCCCTTTCTTCAAACCATCTCGATCACGACCTGGGTCTGTTTGTTGCTCGGCTACGCCTTCGTCGCCTCCGTGATGCCGGTCTGGCTTCTGCTCCAGCCGCGGGACTACATCAATTCGCACCAGCTCCTGACGGGACTCTTCGCGCTTTCCGCGGGTCTTCTCGTGCTTCAACCGAAAATCGTCGCCCCGGCCTTCAATCTCCAACCGGAAGGGGCACCCAGCATGATCCCCTTCCTCTTCGTCACGATCGCATGCGGTGCGATCTCCGGCTTTCACGGTCTCGTCGCCTCGGGAACGACCTCGAAACAGCTCTCCCGAATGACCGATGCCCGGCCGATTGGATACGGCGCCATGCTCGCAGAGGGCTTCCTCGGCCTGATGGCGGTCCTGGCCGCCACCGCGGGCTTCGAGAATTCGGGCGAGTGGTGGTCGCACTACTCGAGCTGGGGCGCGGCGAACGGCCTCGCGGCAAAGTTGGACGCCTTCGTCAGCGGCGGCGCCCGCTTCGTCGCGGCACTCGGCATTCCCTTCGAAACCGCGCGGACCTTCATGGCGGTGATGGTGATCGCATTCGCGGCGACCTCTCTCGACACGGGCGCTCGAATTCAACGGCTGGTGCTCGGCGAACTCTCCGAGGCCTACTCGATCCGCCCGTTGTCGAACCGCTATTTCGCCGCTGCGCTCGGCGTCGGCAGCGCGCTGGTTCTCGCCATTACACAGGGTGGGGGCCAGGGCGGATTGGCCCTGTGGCCGCTATTTGGAACGACGAACCAACTCGTCGCCGGCGTCACGCTGCTCGTCGTCTCGATCTGGTTGAAGCGACAGGGCCGCCCCTATTTGTACACGCTGATTCCAATGGTCGCCGTGGCGTCGATGACGGCGTGGGCAATGGTCGGGAACCTTTTCGACTATTACGCCGAGTTCGAGGAACTCTGGCTGCTCGCGCTCAGCGGAACCTTGATCCTTGCACTCGACATCTGGATCCTTCTCGAGGGATTCCGAACGCTGCGCAAAGCGTAGACTCGCAACGTGTCAGAGCGCGCCCTGTTCGGAGCGACGTCGGCGATCGACTGGCCGTAGCGCGAGATCCTCGGCGAGCACTTCGAATCGTTCCGTGTTGCCCGGCTGCGCGCCCGGCACCAGCGCGCGAATCACGCCGAGATGCGTCACGACGATCACGTCCCGGTCCGCAAACCGACTCACGCGTTCGCTGACGAAGGCGTGTGTGCGTTCGCGGATCTCGACGCGCGATTCGCCACCCCCCGGTCGGACCATCGGCTCGCCACGCTCGAAGGCGAGCAAGGTCTCGGGATCCCGTCGCTCGATCTCACTGCGAGAGAGTCCCGACCATGACCCCACGTCGAGCTCTCGGAGTCGAATATCGATTTCGATCGGCAGCGCCAGCAACTCGGCCACGATGACCGCCGTCTCGCGCGCTCGCGCGAGATCGCTGGCGATGACCTTCGTCCATGAGGATTCCGTTTCGGCTTGGATCGCTCGGGCCAATCGGTCGGCCTGCGCCCGCCCCTCGATCGTCAATCCCGGGCCGGCGTGCCCCTGCCACAAGCCCTCCGCATTCCATGACGTCTCGCCATGGCGAACCAGCAGCAATCGGGTGCGCGTCTTCGTCATCGCGGCGAACCGTAGACAGCCCCACTGCGGCTGTCGAGATCAGCGGCGAAGTCTGCGAAAAATCACCGCCAAGGGGTAGATTCCGAGCACGACCAGGACGATCGGTAGGCTCAGATGACTCAGCAGCATGTGCCGCGGCGTCAAAACGTCACAACTCATATGAACGATCATGGCTCCGAGCGCCCCGGAGCCGAGCAGCGCGAGCGAGGCAGCGCGAACCGGATGGAAGGTCCAACCGCGAAACAGGAAACCGAGAATCAAACCGGCGGGCAACAGCGACATCAGGGCGCTATGTCGAAAGCACATCGCATTGGCGCCCTCGGGCGAGGGGATCCCCGCCGCACCGACCTCGTACATCCCGATGAGACACGTCACGATGGCGATCAGCAGGCCCACGATCGAGATGCCCATTCCCCCGACCTCGAGTCTCTCGCGGCCGGGTACGCCGGCGGCGAGCGCGGAACCGGTTCCGCCCAGGGCGGCCAGCAACAACCCGACGAAGCTCCCGAAATAGATTCGATTCGTGAACAGCGATGCGAGACCGGGTTCGCCCGGGCGCATCCAGAGCACGAGACCCAGCAGGCCCGCCCAAAGCGTGAGAATCAAGCCGTACGCCAAGCGCAGGCGCGGGAGCAAGCGTATGGGTTCGAGATCCTCCACGAGGCTCGAAATCAATCGATTCGATCCGCCCGTCATCCAGCACCTCTCGATGTCGTCTTTTCGATTGCGTGAGCGGGTCTCGCCGACGGCCACTCGCCGCCTTTGCGTTTCCCTTCGAGGGCCAGACGCATCGCGCGATAGCCGCGATGGGCCCGAACCTTGAGGGCCGCCACGGACACGCCGGCGCGCAAGGCCGCTTCAGCCACCGACAAACCCCTGACCTGAACGAGGGTGACCGCCTCGCGCTGGGCATCCGGCAGCGAAGCCAACGCGGCCTCGAGTTCGGGCGCCAGACTGTCGCCGCCCATCTCATCGGTCTGCCGGTCGTCGGCCCATTGCTCAGCGATCAACTCGACCTCTCGATCTCCGCGCCGCTTTCGATCTCGAAAGTGGTCGATGATCGAGTTGCGTGCGATGGCTCTCATCCACGGGCCGAAGGGTCGCTCCGGTCGATACGTCGACCGGCCCCGGTGAATCGAAAGCAGCGTATTTTGCACGACGTCTTCGGCCGCGGCCTCCTGATGAATCTTGGCACGCACGATCGCCCTGATCTTCGGCTGAATCGCGTTCAGAAGATCTCGATAGGCCTCGGCGTCTCCACGCTGCGCGGCGCGCATCCACTCCGACAACCGCGCGTCGAGTCGCTTCGAATCGCGGTCGTCGTCTCTTTCGTCTGTGGGCAAACTCGACTCCAGCGGCTGCGCGGAACGGACTTCCCACGCGACCTCCATCTCGGCCAG
>Ga0209988_10002533_pt1 | contig 12072 bp, 8 predicted proteins | sample N075metaG_FD_183115 | JGI IMG/M metagenome (GOLD analysis project Ga0209988, IMG submission 183115) | Deep subsurface microbial communities from Kermadec Trench to uncover new lineages of life (NeLLi) - N075 metaG (SPAdes) (version 2) | ecosystem: Environmental > Aquatic > Marine > Ocean trench... | reverse complement strand
CTGAGCCTGTCTTGGAAGTGGACGCGGCCCTGCTGGAGGAAGGGATTCCGCTGGGCAGCTACCGTCTGGTAGAGCGGTTGGGTGCGGGTGCCATGGGAGAAGTGTGGTTGGCCAAACACCAGCTCCTGGCCCGTCCTGCAGCGGTCAAGCTGATTCGGCCGGAGGCCTTGGGGGACGGGGAGAACGATGAAGTTTATTTGAAACGGTTTCAACGGGAAGCCCAGGCCACCGCCCACCTTCATTCTCCCCACACCGTCCAGCTTTACGACTTTGGAGTCACCGAGACAGGTACTTTCTACTACGTGATGGAGCGGCTCAATGGCATGGATCTGGAGAACCTTGTCAGCCAATTTGGTCCGCTTCCTCCCGAGCGGGCGGTCTGGTTTCTGCGGCAGGCCTGTCGTTCGCTGAGCGAGGCCCATGAGGCCGGGATGGTTCACCGCGATATCAAGCCGGCTAACCTTTACGCTTGCAGGCTGGGGCCCGACTACGACTTTTTGAAGGTGCTCGATTTCGGCATGGTGACGGCCTCGGTGGACGATCAGCAGACCCGGCTCACCCAGGCGGGAACCTCCCAGGGGACTCCAGCCTACATGGCTCCGGAAATCGCTCTGGGCGAGGTGGAGGTGGACGGGCGGGCCGACCTTTACGCCATTGGCTGCGTGGCCTATTGGATGCTCACCGGGGGGTTGTTGTTCGAGGCCGACAGTGCCACGGCCATGATGTTGCATCATGTCCAGACACCCCCGGTCGCGCCATCGACGTTGTCCGAGCAAGAGATTCCGCAAGCCTTGGACAGTATCATCTTGAGCTGTTTGGAAAAGAAACCCGGTGACCGGCCCGCTCATGCCGATGAACTCTGGCAAGGCTTGGGGGAGATTGAGTTTTCCGATCCCTGGACCCACCAGCGTGCCCATCAGTGGTGGCAACTCCATCTACCCCAACTTTAGGCTCGTCAACTGACCAGCGAAACGATCTTCGTAGGGGTCAGCCGGTGGCTGACCCGAACCAAACAAGCTGGCACGATTCTTATCTGTGTGGCTCCCGTTTTGCAATCCTAACTGCTCGGGTCAGCCACCGGCTGACCCCTACGGGAGGCCTCGAAGGGGGTTACCAGCGCTTGATGTTGGTCAATTGATAGGGCTGCATGCCGTAACTTTCGATCTCGAATTGACCCTCTTTGTTGAAACTCAGCTTGGCGGCCATGATGAACGTTCCCATGTCCACCATCTTACCCTCCTCATCAATTTCGAACTCGAACCAGCCGAAGGGATAATCCCTGGATCTCCCAGACACGTACACTTCCAACCCTGGTATGGTTCGGGCGGTAATGACGATGAAACGCTCACCCTTTTCGGTTTTCCTGACCCGGGCCACGGCAACGTCTGCCCCGATTCGACCTTTGGGAGAAAGCTTGCCTTTTTCAACCTTCTCCAGAGTTCTGCGCAACTCGTCTGTACCGCCTTCCCTCAGGATCTCAATCAATTCCATGACCTCCTGATCGGTCGTGAACTCGTTGAGCCGCATGGTGAAATCAATCGTAATTCTTGCGGAACCGCTGGTCGGAACAGCAACCATGGTAAAGACTTCCTTACGTTCGTCGGTCTGCTGGCTGGAGGCAGCCGGCAGAGGCCAGGAACCTGCCACGGCTAAAATCAAAACCATGGATGTCAAAACTCTCGTGATCGGTGTTTTCATAGATGTTTCCTCCTATTCTCTTCGTTCCGGATCTATCTTATACGCTTACGCTGTTGGACGGCTTTCGCCCCGAGTCCAAACTGATTTGTGAGGCCCGCTCCAGGTTCGCCGAAGGCAAAATCAATCCGAACCATGTCCACGAAGGGAATCAGGAGCCGAATCCCGAAACCGTAGCCGTCCAGCCACCTGTTTCCCCGGCTGTCATCCCAGGCGATACCCAGGTCACCAAAGAGGGCAGCTTGTAGACCGAGGTAAATGGTGACGCCAAATATGCTGTATGCCCTCGGGACCATCAGGTCATAGCGGTATTCGAGGGTATTGATGAATTGATTCTTTCCTCTTGCGGAATCCAGTCCCCAGCCCCGAATGGTGTTGGCTCCCCCTAAATGAAAATCCTGGTAGATGGGAATTTCCACGCCGAGGGTGCCTGTCTGCAAAGTGGTGAGGGAAAAGAGGGCCAGCGTGTGTCGGTTCGCCAGTGGCTGAAATCTTCTTACATCGACCGTAACCCTCCAAAAATCACCGGCCCCACCCAGGAAGCCACCATTTTCGGACACCTCAACCTCATTCCACCAGCCCTGGTGAGGGTTGGTCCAGAGATCCCGGCTGTCATATCCGATAAAGAAGGCCAAGGAGGGAGTGTTGTCACGATTGTCTGCAGAAAGGGTTATTCCCGGAGTGTCGCTTCCCAGCGACAGAAAGTTGAAATAGCCGCCGATCCGGCCATCTTCTCCCAGATAACTGCCCAGACGCAAATTGATCTCGGTGGAAACTTCAGTAAAGTCATGGAACTCATTGAACCGGTCTCGCTGGTCAAACTCCAGCCCGTAGGAAAGGTGATTTCCAGCAAACCAGGGGTTTTCAAGGGAGGCCCCAAGGGTGGTGGCACCGCCAAACCGGGCGGCGGCAGAGAAGGAGATGGCCCGACCACGGAGATTGATGGACTTGAATCCCGGTCCTATGGAGAGTCCGTTTACGTCGCTGACCTCCAGGCTAATTGTGGGCAAATAAGGAAAGGTCTCTTTGACCTCAATCTCAAGTACCACCCCATCCCCTTCTTCGATGGGCTCAATCTTGACCTCGCTGAAAATCCCCAACCGATCGAGTCGCTTGACATCTTTTTCAGCGGTCTCCTTCAAATAGGGCTCTCCCACCTGGGAGGCCAACTCTCGAATAATGGTCTCTGGTTGGGTCCAGCGAAGGTTGCTGATCCGAATTTCCTTCACCGTCTTTCCATAGGGTCCCTCATCGGCGTCGGTCAGTGAGACGGTGTCTTGTCCGGCAGTGCTGCCCATCCCCAGTAGAGGATGGAAGCTTCCCCATAGGGCCAGCTGAACCAGAACCAGTTGCAAGAAGATATTCATTACCATCACCGGCTATCGCAGCGCCGCCTCCAACTGAGCCAGCAGCTGACGGAACATGGCGTTTTCCGGAACCCGTTCGATGAGTTTGTTGGCGTACAGGATGGCCTCTTGGAGCCTCCCGTTATCGCGGTTCAGGGTCGTCAAAAGCATGAGCAGCTCCAGGTTATCCGGATGCCGATCATGGGCTTTTTTCAGTGTCTGCAATGCGCTGGTGACCTGGCCGGTTTCATGCAGAGCCACGGCCAGGATGTAACTGTATCGCCAGCTCTCAGGACGCAACCGGGCCGCCTGCCCCAGGGCAGCGAGGGCTTCCTGATATCGGTTTTGGCGTACCAGGAGGAGCCCCAGGGCATGGTGCACGTCTCCATCATCTGGACTGATGACGAGTGTCTGCCGTAAAAGTGTCTCCCCTTCTTCGTCCCGATTCTGTTCCCGATAGAGGTCGGCCAGATTGATCCGGACGGGCACCGAGGAGGGAACCATGCTCAGGGCCCTCTGATAAGCCCGTTCGGCCTCTTCCAGCTCCCCCAACTGTTGGTGAAGGACCCCCAGGTTGAGGTGAGCCTCCGGCCTGTCGGCGTTGACCTGTTGCGATTGCCGATATTCGTCCAGGACAGAGTCTCGAAGGGAGCGTTGCTGAGATGTCCACAACTCCGAAGGCACGGACGCCAGCACCCGTCCTGCCTGAAGTCTCACGGCCCGTATGGGGTCGCTCAACAGAGGAAAGGCCAGGCCCAGCCGAGTGGGCGGCTCCAGAACTTCGGTGGCAATCAGACCCGAGGCGCGAAGTAAGGGGTCGCTGCTTTTCAGGGCGTTTTGCATGGCTTGCCGGGATTCCGGACCCAGAGAATACCCGGGCAACAGGGTCAGAGCGGTAGCGCGGGCGATGCCGGGCATCGAAGGGTTGTCGGCCAGTCGGGCCAAATCCCTCTCGGCCTGGGCCAAGTTGTTGCGCCCGGCATGAAGGGCTTCTCCAAAGTGGGGTTGATCGGACCTTTTGGAGCCATACCACCCGGTGACGATTTGAGCGGCCCACGAGCTGGAACGATCCGTGTGACAGCCGGTACAGGGGTTGGGAGTGTCCAGCTTCAGGGATAGATCGGGCCGGGGAATTCGAAAACTGTGGTCGCGGCGAGGGTCCACCAACATATAGGTGCTGGCCGGCATGTGGCACTCCACGCAACTGGCGCCCGACGAGTTTTCCGGATGAAAGTGATGGGAGGGTGTTTCGAATTTCTCAGGCAGGTGACACTGTTGGCACACTCCATCCTCAGAACCATGCAGCTTCAGGCTGTGCGGATCATGGCAGTCACTGCAAGTGACTCCCTGCCGGTACATCTTGCTTTGCAGAAAGGATCCGTAGACATAAACCTCTTCCCGGATCTGTCCGTCGGGGTAATAGAGAGATTCTTCCAACAGTGCCGGACGATGGGTGTCCATTAAGGGGCGCCCGTGCTGGTAATCTTCGTGTAAGATGCCCCGGCGCGCGTGACAGCGGGCGCAGGTTTCCAGCTGGAGGTTTGAGCCTCTGGGTGGACTTCGCCGGGCTATACCGCTGTCCCCTTGGAAAGACCAGCTCACATCAGTCATCTCCCTCAGCTGAAACACCAGGCCCTTTTGATCCGGGTCCAGGGCTGTCGGCGCCGCTTCAAGAGCTTCTGCCCAGGCCAGGTGGGCGGAAGCCGGACCGTGACAGGCCTCGCAGGAGACATCGATCTCGGACCAGATGGTTTCGTAGCGATCTTCCTCTTCCAGATAGTTCTTCTTCAACTGGGTGGAGTGGCATTCGGCGCACATGTGATTCCAGTTCTGGGAGATCGCGGTCCAGTGAAGGGGGTCGTCGTATAGGATCTTCTCATCCGGATAAAGATGAAACCACCGCTGTCCCCCCTCCTGGGCCGGCCGTGTGTCCCAGCTGATACTCAGGGCCTGGTAGCGCCCTCCCGGAAAGGCGATCAGGTATTGCTGGAGAGGTTCGAGGCCGAAGGTGTAGGCAATCTCGTACTCCCGAAGTGCGCCCTCAGGTCCATCGGTTCGCACCAGGAACTTCTCCTCTCGTTTGAAGAAGATGGAGGTGATTCCGTTATAGGTGAAGGTGGCGTCGTCAAAATCACCCAGGACGGTATTCTCGTCGGCGACCTGCATGGCCAGGTCGTGGTGGGAGCCCTCCCAGAGTTCAACCTCCCTCGAGTGGCACCCTGCACAAGCCTGCCTGCCCACAAAGGTCGCTGCTGTGATCGTGTCTGTTTCAATTCCCGATGACGGCTCAACAGACGGGCTTTGGGAGCAGTGAGTCAGAAGCAAGCCGATGAGAACGCCTGCCCCAGGCAACGAACTGCCCGACAAGGCCCGAGAACGCATGAGGTGCATTATAGACTATGGCCCACAGGGCCGGCAGCGCAGTCACCAGTGCCTCGGTGATCAGATCCTGCCGTGCCTACATCGAAGGCGATATTCCGCCGAGTGCGGTTATCGAGCGATCTCCAATGTTTCGGTCAAGCTGAAGCTGAATTTTTGTTCAGCAGGGAACTCCACCTCTTCCCCTTTTGTCAGGAGGGTTGCTCCGACTCCGATTCCGGCGCCAATCACAGCCCCCTTAGCCGCCCCACTGCCTCCTCCGGCAATCCCCCCGATCATCATCCCGATACCCGCACCGCCAAGGATCCTGCGACCTGTTTTCCCCCCCGTGCCATCAGCCTCGAATTTCAGCCCATTGGCTCGAATCGGAAAGCTGCGTCCCTGCGCCGTCAAGGAAATCAGCCGAATCTCCAGGCTGCCCTTACCCTGGGCTTTTCCGGCAGGTTTTGCCGCGACCACCTCTCCGGTGATTGGAGTCCCGACCTTGAGTGCGGGTCCGCCCTCGACCCTGATTTCTTGGTCGAGCGTCGCCTGGAACTGCTGACCTGCCTGGGCGTCTTTAGAGCTGAGAGGAGCGGCTAGACGAATCTGGAGTTCGGTCCCCTCGACGATTCTCAAAACGTCGCCGGCGGCAACCAGTGCATTCAACTTAAGATCGAAACTCTCGATGATGACATGAATTTCCTCCTCCGGAACAAAGACTTCCAATCGCGCAACGAAGGTGGGACCGTCAGCCGGAAGCGAGCGGTAGAGACCGCTTATGTTGATGGGGGTCGTGGAATTCAGTATCGTGTCGACTTCGATCCGTTCTGGCCGTCCGGATTTGCCATACAGGTCCACGTAATCTCCCGCGCGAAGAAAGTTTTCTCCTTCGATCCGTACCGTGCCCGCGCTGCCACGCGTTCCTTCCCAGATGTCGGCCTTTTTTAAGAATCTTTCGAAAGCCTTCGGATCGGGCTGTGCGTAATCCATTCCCAGCTTGGCCAGTTCGGTGATGAGGGGTTGCATCTCAGGACTGAGCTTTCCTGACCCTCCGACGGGAGTGATCTGAAATTTGCCCTCGAGGGTATAGCGGATCTTCTCCAGGGTGACGCTGATCTGCTGATTCTTCACCCGAACTTCTGTCCGAGTGTTCCAGCTGTACTCTCGGAGCGTCGCATAGTTGTTGGTCAGTCGCTTTGAAACCTCCGCCGGACTCATCTGTGCCCACAAACCCGATGTACTTTGTACGAAACCGAAAACCAGGATCGCCATCCATGCTTTTTTCATTGGTTGTCCTCCCATGGTTTGAGTTGCAAGGGTAACAAGGGTAAATTACCGCTACGGTTTTTGCCTCGTCAACTGTCAAAATTGACAGGTGACGTATAAAGAGATTGCCTGAAAGCCCTGAAAGCAATGTTTCAGGGCGATTGATTCTCCGGCTCATCGCCGGGCATTGAAATTACCAGGTGATTTCCCTTAAAGTTTAAACCGCCCCGGATATGAGAGGTATTTGTTGGAGGTCAATGAGATGATTAAAACTGTCGCTTCGTTACTTCGTTCCGTCCTTCTGTTCTTCACGGTTGTGCTGATCAGTACCCCTCTGCTGGCGCGGGACAAAACGGATGTGGTGATCCTCAAGAACGGGGATCGTGTAACCGGAGAAATCAAGTCACTTGATCGGGGCAAGATGAATTTGAGCACCGATCATATGGGAACGATCCAGATTGAATGGGCGGAAGTTGCGCAGGTGACCAGCCAGTGGATTTTTGAGGTGGAAACAGAGACGGGACTGAGAATCTTTGGTGCACTTGCCCCGGCAGATGAGCCGGAGACGATACAGATTCTTGGGGAAGACTCCCGAAACACCATGCACCAGACTTCGGTGGTGAAAATGACTCAACTGGAAGCGGGCTTTCTGGCCCGGTTGGAGGGTTATGTGGATTTGGGTTTCAGTTTTGCACGAGCCAATCGGGCCAAGGAGTGGACTCTGGATACTGAAGTGAAGACTCGTAACGAAATACGCCAGATTAGGGTCAATCTGAACTCTCTTTTTAGTGACCGGAATGACGTGGATAGTAACACCAGAAACGTACTCATTCTGGACTGGACCCGTTTTTTCTCCAATCGATGGTTGGGGACGGCACTAACTAACTTTACTCAAAACCAGGAACTCGATTTGGATCTTCGCTCCACGTTTGGAGGAACCCTGGGACGGCATCTACTCCAGAGCAACAGGAGCAAGTTCACCTTAGCTGGCGGTGCGGTCTATACCCGAGAGAAGTTTATAATCGATGACCCCGCCGATCCCGAAGACATTCGCAACAGCATCGAAGGCGTTGCAGCGCTACAGTACGAACTGTTCAACTTTGGGGAACCGGAGGCGGATATCGTCGTCAACCTCTCTATATTTCCTAGCTTAAGCAACTGGGGACGGGTTCGTATGAATTTTGATACCCGCATCCGATACGAGATCTTCAAAGACTTCTTCTGGAGTGTGAGCGCCTTTGACCAGTATGACAGCTCTCCTCCGGAGGGAGCCGAGAAAAACGACTTTGGCGTCAACACCGGGGTGGGATGGAAATGGTGATTTGTGATTTGTGAATGGTGAATGGTAACCTGAATCGCTTGGCACATGTTTGACCATAGCCCTAATCGATTCCTTTATTTGCTCATCACACTGGTGGCGTTCGTTACGCTAGTTCCTTTCCTCGAGGAACTGGGCTACGGAGGGATGATCTTCAACATCTTCCTATCCACCATTCTTCTATCAGCTGCCTACGCGGCGAGTGAGAGCCGAGGCTATTTTATCCTGGCTTCGATCCTGGCCGTCCCCGCCTTTGTCCTCAGATGGATCAATAATTTCGTGGGAAATCCCTGGCTCGAGTTTGTTGCCGGTGTTCTAACCGTCCTCTTCCTATTGCTCGTGGCCGCGCTCATTCTCTCCCACGTCTTGAAGGCAGAAAGGGTGAGCCGGGAAAAAATCTTTGGGGCCCTCAGTGTTTACCTCATATTTGGGGTCGTCTGGAGTCTGTTGTATATGATGGAGGACTTCCTGGTGCCCGGCTCCTTTCGCTACGCAGAGGGGGTACGCACTGATTTCGAGCTGGTGTATTACAGCTTCGTTACACTGACCACCCTGGGGTATGGAGACATCGTTCCCGTTTCTCCATCGGCACGCGCGCTGGTCACTTTGGAAGCGCTCACAGGCCAACTCTACCTGACCGTCCTGGTGGCCCGTTTGGTCGGACTCCAGATCACTCACTCCTCACGGCGTCCCTCAGCCGAGGATCAAGAGAAATCCTAAGAAGTCGACGAATATCCGACATCGATCCAAGAGAAAGGATAAAGATCATGAGTAGACTTTCAAGCATCTTCACGCTTTTAATTTCCCTTGGGATTGGAGGATACGGCCTGGCCCAGCAGAATAACCCGATCTTGGCAGAAGAACTGGATCAATTGGTCCAGCGCATCGAAAACCTGGAACAGACCGTTCAGGAACTTCAAGCACAACTGCAATCCCAAAGTGCCCCTGAGGAAAGACCATCCAACGCCCAGATGACCGACACAGCCCAGGCGGTGGTTTCCACACCGTCCCAGGACACCCCGAAAAGCGATCCAGGGATTAAAATCAGTGGCTATGTCTTTGGTGATTACTACTGGGCTGCAGCCAGTCATGATGAGAGCCTCAAAGACCGAAACGGGTTCTGGTTTCGCCGCATTTATTTAACCTTCGACAAGGCGATGACGGAACGATTGGATATGCGTCTTCGTTTTGAAATGCACTCGGCGGGTGATTTCACATCCGACCAAAGATTGGAGCCCTTTGCCAAGGATGTGTACCTGCGCTGGAAATTTACAGACCAGCATCAAACCTACCTGGGACTGTCCTCCACCCCCACCTGGAGAGTGGTGGAAGATTTTTGGAGTTACCGTTCCCTTGAAAAAACCGTTCTGGATCTTCAAAGAATGGGGGCTTCAAGAGATATGGGCGTGGCCTTTAAAGGGAGTTTGGGAAGTGAACAAAAGGTTCGTTATCACTTCATGGTGGGCAATGGCTCAAGTACCCGAGGTGAGACCGACAGAGGAAAGGGCACACTGGCCTCGTTGGGGTTTTATCCCAACGACTCGCTTGTACTCGAGTTCTACGGTGACTACGATCAGCGGCCCTTGCAGGCTGATCGCAATACCTATCACGTTTTTCTGGGTTACAAGCGGGATTGGGGTCGCTTGGGAATTGAGTATGGTCATCAAAAGCGCAAAGGGGATTCGAAAGTGGACCTGGATGTCTTATCCTTTTTTGGGTTTGTCAACGTCTCTCCAAAGGTGACTCTCATCGGGCGCTACGACCGGATGTTTGATCCCAATCCCGAGGGGGCGGATATTCCTTACCTCCCTATTGACCCCACTGCCAAGTTCCACTTTTTCCTTACCGGCATCGATTGGAAAGTTTCTGAAGAGTTCAGTCTGATTCCCAACATTGAAGTGGTTCGTTATGACAGGCGAGCAGACGGTACACGGCCGGCAACCGATGTCATGCCCAGGGTGACCTTTTTCTACCGATTTTGAACCCTGCAACAAATGTCCGCCAAACCTGAACCCAATCGGTCGGTTGTCCAATCAGCTCGTTTCGAGCAGTCTCCTGAGCTGGGTGATTTTATCGGGTTGACCCAGGATCACCAGAACATCGTCAGCAGAGAGTCTGATCTCTCCGCCGGGATTGGACAGTATTTCGGTGCCCCGCCGAATGGCCAATAAGGTAACGTTGTAGGCTTTTCTCAACTCGATCTCAGCCAACGACTTTCCGACCAGGGAGGATCCGTTGCGAAGCCGCAACATATTCACATCGATATCGGGAAGATGAACTTTCAAATTGGAAAGCGCTACCGACTCTTCGGAAAGACTTCGAAACATCTGGTAGCCGTCGGATCGCACTTCAGCAATGAACTTCTCGATTTCGTCCTTCGGTATCAGGTACTTCACCAAAACCCGGGTAAAAATCTCCACCGATGCCTCAAACTCCTGGGGGATGACCTCATCGGCTCCTAATTCAAACAAGGCCTTGGTTTCCTGGACGTAAGGGGTGCGGACGATGATAAAGGTCCTGGGATTCAGTCCTCGAGCGATTTCGGTGATTTTTCGGGTTGCTCCAGGGTCGGTGATGGCTACCACCAGAACTCGCGCCTCTTTCATCCCGGCGTGATCAAGACCTGCCTCTTGGGTGGCATCAATGTAATGGATGGGTTCCCCCTTGGCCTGTTCGGTCCGGACCGTTTCGGGATTCATTTCAATGATGACGTAGGGGATACCCGCCGCCTTGGCGGCCCGTGACACGTTCCTCCCGTTCACCCCGAAGCCAATGATGATGACGTGGTCTTTCATGTCGACGTCGTTGCTGGCTTGTACCGGATACAAACCCCCCTTCAACTTTCTCAGCAGGGGCAAACCCAGGACTACATTTTCGATCCGAGGCGCCAGGGCGATGATGAAGGGAGTGGCCGCCATACTCAAAACAGAGAGGGCCAGGAACAGCTGGTAAAGATCCCCGTCCAGCAAACCGTACTCCACACCGGCCTTGGACAAAATAAAAGAGAATTCTCCGACCTGACTGAGTCCGAGACCAACCAGAATGGCCGTCCTCAGTGGAAATCCCAGCGCCAGCGTTACCACAGCAGTGATCACGGTTTTTAACCCCAGAACCCCTATCGTAACCAACAGGATGAGTCCAGGGTGCTGAAAGAGAAAACCGACATCCAGCAGCATACCAATAGAGACAAAGAAGAAGCTGATGAACACGTCGCGGAAGGGCAAGATATAACCAAGAGCCTGATGACTGTACTCAGATTCTGCAACGATGAGGCCGGCCAAAAACGCTCCCAGGGCAAAAGACAGACCGATCCAGGAAGTGAACCACACGACGGCAAGACAGATCACGAACATGCTCAACAAGAAGAGTTCGCGGCTGCGCGTGCGGACGATTTGATGCAACACCTGGGGAACAACCCATTTGGCAAGGGTGATTGCCAGGAGGATGATGCCGATCCCTTTCCCCGCCAGAATCAGCAAGGATTCACCTAGATTGCCTGTGGCTCCGGCCAGCATCGGGGTGAACAGCATCATGGGAACCACAGCCACGTCCTGAAAGATCAAGATGGCCAGCGATGTTCGTCCATGGGGGCTGTCGATTTCAGCTCTTTCCTGGATGAGTTTCAGCACAATGGCCGTGCTGCTAAGAGCAATCAGCAATCCCAGGAAGATGGATTCACCCACGCTGTAGTTGGTTTGCTGGGCGATGAAATAAGCAGCCAGAAGGGTCAGGGTCACCTGGAGCGAGCCGCCCAACAGGACGGATTTCTTGATCTGCAGCAGGGTCTTGAGGGAAAACTCGATTCCAATGGTAAAGAGGAGGAGTACCACTCCGACTTCAGCCAGAATATCAACTTCATGAGCCGCTTTCACCAACCCCAGTCCGTGAGGCCCCGCCAATACACCGGTCAGGAGAAAGCCCACGATGGCGGGTACTCGAATGTGGTGGCAGATGAAGACGACACCAACGGACAGCCCAAATATGATCACGATGTCATTGAGAAGAGGGATGGTCATAGCCTAGACAAGCGGGTATTGCGTCCGTTTCAGAGCAGCTCCTTTCTACTATTCACTATACCCAATTCTG
>Ga0209988_10002532_pt1 | contig 12073 bp, 10 predicted proteins | sample N075metaG_FD_183115 | JGI IMG/M metagenome (GOLD analysis project Ga0209988, IMG submission 183115) | Deep subsurface microbial communities from Kermadec Trench to uncover new lineages of life (NeLLi) - N075 metaG (SPAdes) (version 2) | ecosystem: Environmental > Aquatic > Marine > Ocean trench... | reverse complement strand
TCTTGCCGTAGTTCATGGTCATGTAACTGCCGGGCTCCGGCACCTGGCTCTCGTGCCCGATATAAATCCACGACCGCGCCCAGATGCGCTCCATTTCAAGGTCGAATATCTCGGGGTCCGTATAGACGTTGCGATGGTAGCGCGTCGGCTGCACCAGTTCCTCTATATCTTTTGTGCTGTAACTCATCGTTGAAACTCCTGTCAGCGCTGCAATATTTCGCCGCGTGCAACCGCAATCGCCAGCGCTTCACTTGGATTCGGTGGCTTGGCAGCAGCGCGCAACTCAAGCAGCTCCTCGTTTTCCTTCTCCGCCAGTATGTCGGCCAGTGCCTTGCCGGACAGGTACTGCGGCGCCCACTGCTGATTGCCATGCGCATAATGCGCTGCCGCCATCAGAACGAAGTGCGGCTGGTTCATGATAGAGCGACCGAACGCCACAATATCGGTCCGACCGGCTGCGATCAGTGTATTGGCCTGATCGGCCGTCGTCACGTTGCCCGCAACAATCGTCGCTATGCCCACCTCATTGCGAATCTGGTCGGCGAACGGCGCCTGGAACATGCGGCCGTATATCGGATCCTCGTCCTTGGTGACCTGGCCGGTCGACACATTGATGACATCAAGCTGTGCCGCTTTGAGCATTGCCGCTACTGCGAGCATATCTTCCTCGGTCAGTCCACCCTCGATCCAGTCCGTCGCCGAGATGCGGGCCGACATCGGCTTGTCCGAAGGCCAGACTTCCCGAACAGCGTGCAAAACCTGCAATGGATATTTCATCCGGCCAGCGATATCGCCACCGAACTCGTCCTCACGATGATTCGTGACCGGGCTGATGAAGGAGGACAGCAGGTAGCCGTGCGCCAGATGCAACTCGATCATGTCGAAGCCGGCGCGATCTGCATTTTTCGCTGCATTCACAAAGTCATCAACGATTCTGTCCATATCGTCGATCGTCGCCGCTCGCGGCACGACACTGTGAGCGAGATACGGTAACGCTGATGGGGCGACAATTTCCCATGCGCCCTCCGGCAAGGGTTCGTCGACCCCGCCATCCCAGGGCAGGCAGGTTGCACCTTTGCGCCCGGAGTGTCCGATCTGTGCACAGATCTTCGCCTGGCTGTTGTTATGCACGAAGTCGACGATGCGCTGCCACTTTTCGGTTTGTTCGTCGTTCCAGATGCCCCCGCATCCCGGGGTGATCCTGGCCTCCGGCGAGGTGCAGATCATCTCCGTGTTCAACAATCCGACGCCGCCCACTGCGCGCTCACCGTAATTCATCAGATGCCAGTCGGTCGGATTGCCGTCTTCTGCGCAGTACTGGCACATGGCAGACATCGCGAATCGATTCTCGATGCGCATGTTGCCGATTTTGAATGGCTGAAAGACGGGCACGGTCGGGTTGTCGGTGTCGATGTCGTCGAATCCCGTCTGCGCCTTCGCCTGCTCCGCAAACCAGCGGTCGACGCCTGCGATGTATTGCGGGTCGCGCAGCCGCAGGTTCTCATAAGTAATGCGTTTTGCGCGGCACATCATGTTAAAGGTGAATTGCTCCGCGCTTTGCACGTTCGCGTAACGGTCGATATGTTCGAACCAGCTTAAGGAGACGACGGCAGTGCGCTGCAGCCGGTCCGCCTCATCCTTACGGATGCTCTGATATTTCTCGAGGGCGGCATTGACGTCATCGCCGGTCTCCTGAAAATAACCGGCCAGGGAGATCGCATCTTCCATCGCGAGTTTGGTTCCCGAGCCAATGCTGAAGTGTGCAGATCGGACGGCGTCGCCCAGCAGCACGATATTCCTGTAGTAGAGCCTCTCGTTCCTGACGACCGGAAATGCGCGCCACGCGGACCGGTTGATGATCAACGGGTGGCCGTCGAGATCGTCTTTGAAGAGTTCCTCGCAATAAGCCTTCGTGTCTTCCTCTGTCGTCGTGTCCATCCCGGCTGAGGCCCAGGTCTCGGCACTGGTCTCGACAATCCAGGTAGTCATGCCCTCTTCGTAACGATAGGCGTGAACCCACCACCAGCCGTGCTCGTTTTTCGTGAAGATGAATGTGAAATCGTCCAGCGGTTTGGTCGTCGCAAGCCAGCAGAATTTGTTCGCCCGCCAGTCCATCGTCGTATGGAATTCGTCCTTGTAGGCTTCGCGAAGAATCGACGTGATGCCGTCGCCGGCAACGACCAGGTCATGCTGGTCGATTTCGAGCTGTTCAATATCGGTAATGTCGGTGTTGAACCTGAGATTGACACCCAGTTCCTCGCAGCGGTCGTGAAATGTGTTCAGTAGTTTCAGCCGAGACATGCCGCAAAAGCCATGACCTTGCGAGTTGATGGTCTTGCCGTGGATCTTGTTGTTGATGCCGCCCCAGTATGCGAATTGTTCGACGATACGTTTATAGCTGGCCGCGTCCGCATCCATGAAGCCCTGCAATGTTTCATCCGAAAACACCACGCCGAAGCCCCAGGTGGAGCCACGCTCGCCGCGCTCGATCACGGTAATGTCGTGCGCCGGATTAGCTTTCTTCATCAGGATAGAGAAATACAGCGATGCGGGACCGCCACCAAGACAAACAATTTTCAGACCTTTCGCCACAAATTACCTTTATAAAGCGAGCGAGCCGAGACTGGCACCGCCACAAACAAAAATACACTGCCCCGTAATGAAACCGTTATCGGGCGACAATAAAAACATCACTGCCCGGGACACGTCAGCGGGTTTGCCGAGGCGCCTGACGGGTATCGATTGCGCGATCTCAAGCGCTTTGTCACTGTCCTCCGGCACCACTTCGGTGAACATATCCGTCACGATCGGACCGGGTGCCACAGCGTTCACTGTTATCCCGTGCTGGCCGAGTTCCATGGCCCAGGTTCTCACCAGCCCGATCTGTGCCGCTTTGGTCGCCGAATATCCCGTTCGCGTTGCCAACCCCAGCATTGCACGCGAACTGATGAGCACAATGCGGCCGAACTTCTTCGCTTTCATCGCCTCGAGTACGCCCTGTGTCAGCAGGATGCTCGTATACAGGTGCAACCTGGTCACGTACTCGACATCTTCCAGTTTTACGTCCTCGATCAGGTCGGGGCGGATAACGCCGGCGTTGTGTACCAGGCTCAAGATTTCGTATTTTTCTGCTAGCTCGGCAATCGCATTTTTCGTCGCCTCGACATCTGACAGGTCGACCTCGACGTCGGTGATCCGATCACTTTGCGAATCTGATTTCCGCCGGGAAAGATTCAATACGTGATAACCCTCATCCAGCAGGTGTTGGCAGATGCTGGCGCCGATTCCTGCGCTGCCGCCGGTGACCAGGGCCACAGGTATATTTGCGCTCAAGCTATCCCCCTTTCAACCAGCGCCAGTACACGCAACGGGCTGCCGGAGCCATTTTTGATTTTCAGCGGCGGACAAACCAGGATCGCGCCGGTTGGCGGAAGTTGATCGAGATTACGCAGGCATTGCAGGCCGTATTTACCGGCGCCGTGGAATAAGTGATGTGCCGGATACGGCGGTGACAGATGTGCAGCCTGTCCTGCGTCTGTGCCAACTGTCTCGGTGCCGAAGCCTAAGATGTCCCTCTCTTCGACCAGGAATTTGACGGCATCCGCGGATGGGCCAGGTGAATGGGCGCCGTCCTCACGCATGTTCAGATATGCCGCGCCGGAGCGCTTCGACCAGTCGGAGCGCAGCAAAACCCAGTCACCGGCAGGAATCTGACCATGTTCTTTTTCCCATGCCTGGATAAATTCCGGTGTCAGCAGGAAATCTTCATTTTCCGCGCATTCCTTCGAACAATCGATAACACATACTGGCCGGACGAACGCGCCGGCCGGGATGGCATCGACAGACGCATTGGGCAGGTCTTTGCCGGATATCCAGTGTATGGGGGCATCGAAGTGCGTTCCTGTGTGTTCGCACATGGAAATATTCTGCCAGTACCAGCCCGGCCCGCGCTCGTCATATCGCGACACGACTTCAGCACGAAACGGAGCGCACTGGCCGAATTCCGGCGGCAACACGATCACCGGAAAGTCGGAATCCAGGGTATGCGTCAGATCCACTGTCTCGACATCCCCCGACGACATTGCGGTGGCGAGTGCGGCTAGCGCACCGGATTTTTTCTTGCTCATACTGCCTGCCCTTGTTGTGCCTGCATCAGTTCCCGTTCCAGCACGAACGGATCGTCCCTGAAGCGGCGGACGATGTCTTCCGCAACCGGTCCCAAGGTCACGTTTTCGATGCCCTGCCGGAGCGCATGAACAATAGCGTCTGCCAGCCGCTTTGGCGTCACTTTGGGCGGCGGTAGCGGCTGCCGCCAACTGTCCTCCAGCGGTCCGAACAACACGTTCACAACCTTGACGCCGCTGCCGGCGAATTCGCCGCGTAAACACTGGCTCAACGAGTAAGCGGCTGCCTGGCTTGCCGTCGTCGTGCCAAATACTGACCAGTTTGACAGCGCGTACACCGATAAGAGATTCACCCAGGCACAGGCGCTGTTGTCGCCATCCGCACCGCGCCCGCGCATGCCGGGTCCGAATGCCTGGATGAGACGCATCAGTCCGAAGTAGTTGGTCTCCATTTCGTCGCGTGCCGTCAGGATACCGTGGCGCTGCATGGCCGAGCCGGGCCTGACGTGTTCCGCCGTATTAATAAGTATATCGGTCTTGCCGCCGATCTCGGCTGCCAGCTCGTTCACGGAAATCGTGTCGGTAATATCCAGCGGCATGATCTCGACGCCGGACACTGCGGCGAGTTCCGCGCTGCCATCGTACGGGCGCCATGCCCGGGCAATGCCAACAAATATCTTCGAGGCGCCCGCATTTGCAAGCGCATTCACGGTGCATTGACCGAGCTGCGTGCGACCATCGGTGACGAGAACCCGCCGGTGCCTGGGATCACAGGTCAAGGCTCGTAGCTGTTTATCATCCGCCATATTGGCTGTCTCCTTTTCGGGCAGCGCCATCAATACGCCCTGCCCGGATTTGTCGGTGCGGGCGATCATCGTCACACGCTCGTACTCGCCCACGTCGCCGTGAATATGTGCGAGCACCATCGGTCCTGCGTCAAGCCTGACGGTGCCGATGCGCCAGGGCATTCGTTCGCGAAAATAGGTATTGGCGCTGGTGCGCAGCGTCGTTTCGGTAATCAGCTCGCCACCATCGGGGATGTCCTGCCATTGCAAATCCATCGACCAGCATTTCGGGCACAGCTCGCGCGCCGGATAGATGACGTGATCGCATTCGGCACAGATCTGCAGCGCCAGCCGCCCTTCTGCCGCCGCCGTTGAAAACGCAATCGCCTTTCGGCTGCGCGCACTCGGCGGCGACGTCGGCAATACCGTCCGCTTCTGCGGGTCCTTTTTCGGCGGTCGTTGGAGCAACTCAGTCATTGTTGCCCACTCTCAAGCAGTACTGCACCGGTACACAGTCCCCGATCGAAATTGATAATGCCAAAACCAGACACCGCGGCTATGCGCGCATCTTTGACGGCGTTGTCGCCTGCCTCGCCGGTCAATTGCCGGATTGCTTCCACCAGTCCCAGGAAACCGCCGGCTGCACCTGCCTGACCGACAGAAAGCTGGCCGCCCGACGTGTTGTGCGGAAATGTGCCATCGTAGGTTAGCGTGTTTGCCTGAATAAATTCGCTTGCAGCACCTTTCTCACAGAAGCCCAGGTCTTCCATCTGCATCACGCTGATGACGGGGTAGTCATCGTATGTCTGCAGCATATCGACCTGTTCCGGTTTGACGCCGGCCATGCTCCAGAATTCGTCTTTGTCCAGTGCCCAGCCGCCACGAATCTGTACCGGGTCGTCCGGGAATGCGTTGTGGCGTTCAATCGTCGACAGGATATTTGCAAACGGCAGATTTTGTCCTTTGGCATCGCCTTCCCGCATGACCAGATAAGCCTCCGCGCCCGCGCAAGGCATCACGCAGTCGAACAGTACGATGGGATCGGCGATCAGCCGCGCGTCCATGTATTGCTCGAGCGTCAGCGGTGACTTCATCAATGCGTCAGGATACTTCAGCGCATTGGCGCGCTGAGCCACACATATTTTTCCGAAGTCTTCGCGTTGCGTGCCATAGGTTTTCATGTGGTGACTGGTAATTAACGAGAAACTGCCGTTGGGTCCGCCCGAGCCGTAAGGATAAGAGGCGTCCTGCGAAAAACGACTGAACGTTGTCAGCATTGCGCGAAATGAGTCGACATGATTGGTGTCGCCGGCAATGCAAGCCACGATGTTTGCATCGCCGGACTGCACTGCGCGTGCTGCGCGCCGCAGCGTGACTACGCCTGAAGCGCCACCGGTTGGCACATGATCGAGCCAGCGCGGTGTCAGACCGAAATGTTGTGTGATGCCGGCCGCGGTGTCCGGAAACAACGTAAATGATGAAACACACAGTCCGTCGATGTCGTCAACTGCCAGGCCGGATCGTTTTCCAAGATCGGCAAGCGCCTTCGCGAGCCACCAGTGCGCGGACTCCGGAGAGAAGCGTTCGTAGGGCACGCTGACGGGCACTGCAACGACAACGCCTTCGTATCCTGCCCGTTTGCTATTCCCCTGGCCCACTTATCTGGCTTTTCTTTTCTTGAGCTTCCTGAGATCTATACAGTCGTGGTTCGCAAGCCGTTCTGCCGCCATTTTCTTCACTTCTCCGCGGCTCACTTTCTGTGACGCCGTCAGTGGCAGTGTGTCGACGAACGCGATGTATCCCGGTGTCTTGAAGTATGTCAGATGCTCCACACAATGCTGGAAAATTTTCGCGGCCTCGGGAGCCGCGCTATTCGGAATCACGAAAGCAAAGACTTCATCGCCGCGTATATCGTCCGGAACCGCGCACACGGCACAATTGTTGACATGCGGACTCTGCAGCAATGCCGCCTCGACTTCAACGGCTGCAATGTTCTCGCCGCTGCGGCGGATGACGTTCTTGCTCCGGTCGACAAAAAACAGGGAACCGTCTGATCCTTCCCTTACCACATCGCCGGTGTGCCACCAGCCTCCGCGCCAACCCTCTTCCGTCGCCGCGACATCCTTGTAATAGCCGCTGAAGAAGTTGCGTCTTGGCTGGTCGCCTTTTGCTCGCACCAGAAGTTCGCCGGATTCGCCCGGCGCAACATCTGCGTCTTGCTCATCGACGATACGATACTCCGTGGACTCGGCTGCCTTCCCGATGCATCGTTTACCGACATGCCTCGGTTCTTTGTACGCAATGGTCATGCTGCCGGCGCCAGTTTCGGTCATCGCCCAGGCTTCGATCAGCGGAAATCCGAATCGCTTCTCGAAGATCGCCTGGTGGTGAGGGTCGGATCCGGGACCGAAGCAAAATTTGATCTGACCTGAAAAATTGTCTGCTCCGTCTTGAGGCAAGGTCAGGAGAATGGCGATCATGACCCCGAGGCTGTGGATGATCGTTGCCTTTTCCTCGCGAACCGTTTGCCACCATGTATTCGGATGGAAACGATCCAACTGTACGACACAACCGCCGCACAACATCATCGCGGTGAACGACGTGCACAGTGCGTTCATGTGATTCGGCGGCAGCGGCGTCAGCAGGCGATCATCTACATCCAGTTTGCAGATGCCGCCGAGATTGTTGTACCAGATGCCGATAGCCAGGAAGTACTCATTGGACAGCATGCATCCTTTCGGTTTGCCGGTGGTTCCGGAGGTGTACACAAGGGCAGCTTCGGTCGCAAGATCTGTCTGCAGGTCCAACTGCGGACTGTTGCTTCCTTCCAGGTCGGATTCACCAATGACTTCGCAATCTCCGAGATCCGCCAAAAGCGACTCGAGACGCGCACGATGTTCGGGCGCTGACACCATCAATCGACAATTGCTGTGCTCTGTCATGTAGCGAAGATCAGCATCCGTACCCAGTGAATGCAGCGGCACGATACTGACGCCCAGCGCGTTCAGCGCCAACAGATGCAGGTACACCTCAAGGCCGCTGTCAAACAAAAGCGCGACCCGCTCGCCTCTCCTTAACCCACGCGCGGCATAGTTCGGGATCATTTCATTGACGCGGGCGCTGGTCTCACCGTAGGTATAGAAAACACCTTTGGTTGAGGAATCCGCGGTGTTCTCAGGCGGAGCACGCAGGAAAGCGTTATCTCGGAAACGCTTCGAGCACTGCTTAAAAGCGTCGTACACGCTCGAGTAATCACAGATATTGTTCATTTCGCCGGGGCGGACCAGTGCGGCGGCAATAAGCGCCGGCGGCCATCGGATGACAGCGCGACTCCGGGTTCGTCCTTGTTTTCACGATCCCAAAGCTCGCAGGTGACCTGCTTGTGCTTCGTATCGAGTGCTTCACAGTAATTGGAGTAAATGCACACCCGTATCTGCTCACCCAGGCCAAGTTTCATTTTGAGGTACCAGTCCGGGTCGGCGATGGATTGTCTTGCAGCCGCGATGATGTCTGCCTCACCGTCAGTGAGCACGCGTTCCGCTTCAACGAACCCGTGAATACCGCCGGCTGCAACGACCGGCGTCGTGAGTCCGGCAGCACGAATAGCGCGCCGAACCCGAGCGACAGCTGGCAGGTTTCGGCCAAACGGTCCTTTCTCATCAGAGATATACTGCGGCATACATTCGTAGCCGCTTTGGCCGGTGTAGGGATAGGCGGCGACGCCAACTTTCGGTTGTTTCGCGTCTTCGAATTTGCCACCGCGCGATAGCGACAGGAAATCCATCCCAGCGCGTGCAAACTCGACCGCGAACCAGGCAGCATCATCCACCGTGGTTCCGTTTTCAATACAATCTTTCGTGAGATACCTGCAGCCAACGACGTAATCGTCGCCGACTGCCTGCCGTACGGCTGCATATACTTCGAGTGGGAGTCGCACCCGGCCCGGCCGATCACCGCCATAACCATCACTGCGGTTGTTTCGTGCGGACAAGAACGACGCCATCGTGTAGGCGTGCGCATAATGCAGCTCAACCCCATCGAAACCGGCCTTGCGGGCCCTTACCGATGCTTCGGCAAACAGCGTCGGTAATGTCTGCGGCAGCTCCTTGATGTGCGGCAGGTGCACATCGGTGACCCGTTCGCGGTAACCATGTGCGTAAGCTTCGTATTCGCGCTTTGTCAGTGCCTGCTGCAATGCCTCATCGTTCAGCTCGGGAAGCGTCGCGCGCATTTCATCGTCCGAAAGTTTCTCATCAAAATACGCTCGATGCTGGTCTGTGATCTGCAGGAATTTCTGAAAGTACTTTTCTGCGGGCGGTCGCCGGTTGATACGCAGAAAATCGATGATCTGGATAAAGAGCTTCGTCTCGCCTTCGCTGGCTTCCCGTACCGTATCCGCCAGTCCTTTCAGCCCGGCAATGAACCTGTCGTGACCGATGCGCAGCAGCGGGCCGCTGGGGATATCGCGAATGCCGGTAGCCTCAACGACCATCGCGCCCGGTTTTCCCTCTGCATAGCGCCTGTACCAGTCGAGTAGCTCCTGCGTCATGAAGCCGTCTGCCGTTGCCCGCCACGGCACCATTGCCGGCACCCAGGTTCGTTGCTGCAGACTGATCGGTCCAATGTCCACCGGGCTGAATAGCATTGACCCTTCCGCTTTTTCCCGAGTCGGCCAGGGCCCGGGCTGCGGCTTGTATTTAATTCTTTCTTTAGGCCGCCACATATTGGTCCTGCAATCGTTCGCGCATGCCGTCTGGAATCGGGATGGTTTGAAAGTCCCGCCCGTTTAACTTGACGAAGACGATGGTCTGTTCATTCTCGAGCAGGCATTCATCGCCGCGAACCAGCCAACTTGTATATTCGAGCGACTTCCCGCCAATCCTGGTTGGCCGTATCCAGATCGTCACGGAATCTCCGGCCCGCGGCAGTTCGCGACAGCGCGTCCGCATCACCACCGTCGGAATGCCGCCGCATCGCAAAGTATGAAGCTCGTGAAATGACATCGCGAGCGTTCTTGGAAACCATTGTTCGACGGCCACGTTGATCAACTCGTAAAACCGTGACACCTGCAGATAACCGGTGCAATCGGTCGTCCAGGGAGCGATCAGCATGGCATCAGACTGAAACGCCAGCTGGTCGGGACGATGCGCGGACGCATCGAGCTCGCTCTGTTCCTGCGCTAGAGAACGGATCGAAAAATGCTCTGCACCGTCCCTGGTCCCGACGAACGACCAACCATCCCCCTGCAGGAGCGGCTTTGTGTGCAGGGACGCACTAATGTCGCGGAGGACAGGACGTCCGGGAGCGACCAGCCGCGAACTGTCATGTCCGTAAACTATCTGAAGTTCATCACCGAGATAATTGGGGTTCAGAAAATCCGTCTGCATGGCGAATGGCGCTTTTGCAAACGGCAGCTCTGTAAACAACTCGCCCAGCATTTCAAAGTAGCGCGGATAAAACACGATACCCGCACCATCGATATGCGAAAAACGGATTGTGACTGTTCGCTCCATAGGCTGGCCAGGCAATTTTTCTGATTTTCATGCTGGCCCCGCCTGCATGCTCACTGTGGCGCTGACCGAAAACTATTATATATATAAAATATTTCAGTGTAAAATGTTTATTGTGATTTTGTTTAGGTTGGCAATAATTTGCCGCTGACGTTATGATGCCGCCCTGTGCTGTTCAGGCCTATCTTATCATTATGAAAACTAAAGAAATATCACAAGCGCCAACGGCCGGGCACAGCAAGGAGTCGCTGCGCACCTGGCTGCGCATGTTGTCCTGCGAAACTGCCATCGAGCAGCACTTGCGAACGCTCCTCCGGCAGAATTTTTCCGTGACCCTGCCGCAATTCGACGTTCTGGCCGAACTCGAACGAGCGGGAGCGCCACTGACCATGTCTCAGCTCTCAAAAGAATTAATGGTCTCCAACGGCAACGTCACCGGTGTGATCGATCGCCTGGAGAAAACAGGCTTCGCCAGGCGCGTTCGCGCCGAGCATGACCGGCGCATTCAGTACATTGAACTGACGACGAAGGGCAGGACGGAATTCATCAAGATGGCGACTCAACACGAGCGCTGGCTGGCCGACCTGCTGTCCGATCTGTCGCTCGCAGAGATGGGCAAACTCCAGGACTTATTGGTGAAGGCACGCCAGTCCGTCGGTAGCGGCTGACAATCGTCACAATCAGGCTTTCGGAACAACTGCCGTCGTCTCGATCTCGATGAGCGCCCCGCTATCAACCAGGTCGACTACGCCGATCACAGCCATTGCCGGGAAATTCTTGCCCATGATTTCTCTGTAGGTCCGGCCGACCTCCGGTAAATTTTCACGGTAGGCATCCAGTCCTTTGACGTACCACGTCATGCGAACCACATGCTGCGGCCCGGCCCCCGCCTCGGCAAGTACTGCAACTGTATTCTTAAGTGCCAGCGCAAGCTGCGCGACAAACCCCTCTGCAACTTCTTGAGCTTCATTCCAGCCAATCATGCCGGCGACGAAGACTTGCTCGCCGTCCGCCTGGATGCCATTCGAATAGCCGCTTGGCCGGCGCCACCCTTCAGGTAGTAAGTGTTTCATTCGCGATATTCACTGTATGTTTGCCGTGCGATGATGACCTTCTGAACCTCACTCGCACCTTCGTAAATCCGCAGCGCACGTATTTCCCGATACAGGCGCTCCACCATGTTGCCGGTCACGACGCCGCTGCCGCCAAACAGTTGCACCGCGCGATCGATAATTCTTTGCGCGGCTTCCGTTGCGAAAAGTTTCGCCATCGCAGCTTCCCGCGTCACACGCTCCTGGTAACAATCTTTCGCCCATGCTGATCGGTAAACCAGGAGTGCACTCGCATCGATCTCCGTCGCCATCTCGGCGATGCTTGCTTCGGTCATCTGTAGCGCGCTCAGTGGTGCACCGAACAATTGCCGGGTACTTGTGTGTCGCACCGCTTCGTCCAGTGCCCGTCGCGCGAATCCGAGAGCCGCGGCAGCAACCGTGGTGCGGAATACATCGAGCGTCGCCATGGCAATCTTGAATCCTTCACCCGGTTTGCCTATCCGATCGCTTATCGCAACGCGGCAATCAGTGAAGGACAGGGTTGCCAAAGGGTGCGGCGCCATCGTTTCGATTCTTTCGGTAACCTCAATACCCGGGTTCGA
>Ga0209988_10002531_pt1 | contig 12074 bp, 9 predicted proteins | sample N075metaG_FD_183115 | JGI IMG/M metagenome (GOLD analysis project Ga0209988, IMG submission 183115) | Deep subsurface microbial communities from Kermadec Trench to uncover new lineages of life (NeLLi) - N075 metaG (SPAdes) (version 2) | ecosystem: Environmental > Aquatic > Marine > Ocean trench... | reverse complement strand
ATCTTGACCGTGTCGTTGTTACGTACTTTGAGGACGGTCTCGCCCAGTTCCGCGTGGCCATAACCCTGTGGTTCGGTAAAGCGATAATGGTAGATCTCCGGTTGCGGATGATGGTGCGGCGGGTAACTGGACCAGCCGCCCTGAAAAGTAATGACCTCACCTAGAACCAGCCCGGTATTGGGGTCTGAGTTTGTATCATCGAATATGGTTCGCACGTACCGCAGACAGCGATCGCGTACCTGTCCTTTTCCACGCGGCTCGTTAGCGACATCGGCGGGACCGAAAACGCGGGCCGGAAACGGCAGTCGATTGTCACAGGAGTAAACAGTAAATTCGGTGTCCGTTTCGCAAATGATTTCGACGGCCGTATCGGCCGATACATGCAAACAGCTGGATGATTCGTCGAATAGTGAACCGCGTTGCAACATGAACGATTCACTGCCGACTGAGCCGCTGATTTTCCCGTTCATCAACAACCATGCTGTTTCCCGCTCGGTCGTCAGGGAGATTGATTGACCGGCGGACAGCACCAGTACGTCGAGAGAAATCAGTGCATTGTCGTCAGCGTCGTCATAACGCGTGATATTGGTTTCACCGGCTGCAAATCCATCCCGGTGATCGGTGATGTGTAGTGTCATTTTGCCTGGTTTCCTTCGTTAACATCGATCCATTCATTGTTCAGGTGCGATTGTTCGATGGCGTCGACGATTGTTTGAACACGCCACCCGTTGTGAAAATCGGAAAAGACCGGCGTGCCTTCGGCGATCCCTTGAATCAGGTTACGAATCTCGATCACTTTAAGGTCGTTTATTCCAAGTCCGTGCCCTGGCGCAGGGCAAAAATTCGCATAGCCATCATGTTCAGGACCGCCAAGAATGGTTCGGTATCCGCGACGACCCTCAGGGTCATCGCACTGGTACACGCGCAGCTCATTCATGCGCTCCTGATCAAATATCAGGCTGCCTTTGGTGCCGTGAATTTCGAAAGTAAGCCCGCACTTTCTGCCGGTCGCTATACGGTTGATTTCCATCGTTCCTGCACTGCCACTGGAAAATGTCATCAGTACTTGTGCGATATCTTCATTTTCAACGTCGCGCAGTACGCCGGTGATCGGGTCTGGTCGTTGCGAGTACACTGTTGTCAGGTTGCCAAACAGGCGGTCAATCGGACCGAGAAGAAATTCGGCCATATTGATCAGGTGCGTGCCGAGATCGGCGAGTGCGCCACTACCACCCTGGTTACGTAAACAACGCCAACTGAACGGTGAGTTCGGATCGCTCAGATAGTCTTCCTGGTAGCAACCACGAAAGTTGTACGCATCTCCGATTTCACCGGCGGCGATCATTCTTCTTGCAACGACAAGCAATGGATTGCAGATGTAATTAAAGCCCACTACAGTCCGGACGCCGGCAGTCTCCGCCGCTTGGCAGATTTCCTGCGATTCTGCGCCGGTAAGTCCAAGTGGTTTTTCGCAATAGATGTGCTTGCCGGCCGCGGCTGCGGCAAGCGCCATTTCCCGGTGCAGGTAGTTCGGTGTGCAAATATCCACAACATCGATATCGGGATCCTGACAAATCGCTTGCCAGTCGTCGCTTGATCGCTGAAATCCCCATGCTTCGGCGTTGTTGGCCGCTTTTGCGAGATCGGAATCGACGAGGCATTCGAGAATCGGCGCCGCGATATTGGGGAACACGGTTCCAACCGAGCGCAAGGCGATTGCGTGCGCTTTACCCATGAAACCAGTGCCGATCAGGCCGAATCGCAGATTAGTCACTGCAGTGAAACACTCGCTGGTAGCTTCGGGCCCATATTGCGCCCCAATTCTTTTATTGTGTAAGACAGGCGTTGCGGGACGTCTGAATGTCGTACCTTACTGGACTGGAACAAATATTTCAATATTGGCTTTTCTGAAATATTTTTTTCGAATTTTTGTCACAAACTGACGGGAAGGCCGCTGTCGCTGGAGCGTTGCGCCGCATCGGCAATCTGCAGCGCCCGCAGGCCGTCAGTTCCGCTTGGCAACTCCAGTTCTTCCCCATCGACCACTCGCAAAAATCTGTCCAGTTGGATTCGGTATGCGTCTGCGTATCGCTCCAAAAAAAATGGCAGGGCCCGATCGCGTGCGTAACCTGCGGCGCTGGCTGTTTCCACCAGGGTTTCACGCTGGTTTCCGGCGCGGGCCATCCCGGAAGAACCGAAAACTTCAATTCGCTGATCGTAGCCGTAACTGCAACGGCGTGAATTAGTGATCTGGCACAAGCGCCCGGACTCGGTTCTCAGCGTCGCAACTGCCGTATCAATATCGCCGGCCGTGCGGATTTTCTCGTCCACGAGAACACTGCCGAAGGCGAAGACTTCGATGGGTTCTTCGCCGAGCAGCCATCGCCCCATGTCGAAATCGTGAATCATCATGTCTTTGTATAATCCGCCGGAACGGGCGATATAGTCAGCAGGAGGCGGTGACGGATCGCGGCTCGTGATACTAACGACTTCCACGTCACCGACCGATCCGGTTTCGATTTCTTCTTTAACGCGCTCAAATGACGGGTCGTGGCGTCGGTTAAATCCGACGCAAAGCAGTACGTCTTGTTGCTCAGCGACCAGCAGGCTCTTCTGTGCCGTGGCGACATCCAGATCCAGCGGTTTCTCGCAGAATATCGCTTTGCCGGCATTTGCAGCCGCTTCGATGAGTTCGGCGTGAGTATTTGTAGAGCTTGCGATCACGACAGCCTGAACGGTTGCGTCGCCAAGCACTGATTCGAGCGATCCGACTTGTGTGTCACAGTGCACTGCCAATTCAGCGGCGGCCGTTGCCGATATGTCGACAATGTAACGGAGATTGGCACCTGGGTGTCGATGAAGGTTCGTTGCGTGAATCCGGCCGATCCGGCCGGCGCCGATCACAGCGATATCGATCATCGCCTATTCCTCCGCTGATCTGTCGAGTCCGAACTTGTACGCATAGCTGATAACCAAAGTTTGCGCGAGACACATCGATGCGGTCAGCGAACGAAATTGCCGTACTTCAGCATCCTTGATCTCGAAACATACGTTCGCGTCCTTTGCGATCGGGCTTAGTCTGCTATCGCTAATGGCTATCACCGGCGCACCATTTGCAGAAGACCGTTCAACGACGGCCATCGTTTCACTGGCATACGGTTTAAACGAGACGGCAATAACCAGGTCATCGGGACCCAGCATCCAACTCTGCTCGGCAGTCATGCCAGCGACGCCGTCGAGCAGAAAAGCGCGTTTGTCAACGTGGCTTAACGAGTACGCGAGATACACGGCGACCGGAAACGCACGTCGAACACCGGCGAGATATATCGTGTGCGCACCATGCATCAGCTCGAGGGAGCGATCGAGGTCGTCCTTGCTAACAGCGTCTCGCAAGTGTTCCAGCGCGATGATATTGCTCTCGGCAAAGTCACGCATGACATTGTACGGCAGCAGCCAGTCAACGGTGTCGGAGCGCTCTTGAAATTGTCGAATTCGTTCCGCATAGCTGGGACTTGGCGCAGCCGCCAAGATCTCGTCGCGAAACAAACGTTGCATCTCGCTCGCGCCGCTATAGCCGAAAACCTTGGCAAATCGAACGATCGTCGATGGTTGTACGTCGCAACGGTTGGCGTTGACTGCCAGTGTTTCAAGCGCGATATCATTGGGATTGTCGAGCACGAAAGATGCGACCTGCTTGAGTCTGGGGCTCAGCTCGTCATACCGGCTGGCGATCTCCGAACGAAGCAATTCGAGGTTGTCAGGTGGACTGTTCGGCATACGGCAATACCCGGGAGGATTGTTAAAACGCGGCCTAGTGAAACATATTTTTCAGACGTGAAACAGATATTTCAAACAATTTAGAATATATTTTCCAGTTCTTTTACTCTTGAAAATATTTGTTCTATACTCAGCCATACGGGAAAGACCGGATCAGGCGGGGGACCTATCGTGAACACATCACACAAAATTCTTGCTGGCCAGATCGAGCCGGCACCCAGGAGACCGATCATGCGGCAGAACGTACTGGTCTATTTATTTCTAGTTTCAATTACGATCAGCGCACCAGCGGCAGTGGCGGATAATGTTAGCGGCGCTGTTACCGATGTCCGGAATACAGTGAACTTTGAAGGCGCCATCGTCAGAATCGAGGGACTCGAAGGCTCTGCAACATCGGATGCGCGCGGCCGTTTTCGCCTGTCAAATGTGACAGTCGGCAGCCACACACTCGTTATTTCCTACGTCGGTGCAGGAGACACACGGTTCGAAATCGACGTACCGGAAGGCGGTCTGGTTATGGGCGACGTGGCTATTGGTGGAGAGGCGCTCGAGGAGGTGATTGTCTATGGTCAGGCCGCTGCATTCGCGAGTGCGCTCAACCAGGAGCGTTCGGCCGTCAATGTTATTTCCGCTCTGGATACTGACGCAATGGGCCAATTTCCGGATCAGAACGTGGCCGAGTCCTTGCGCCGGCTGTCCGGCGTAACGGTGGAAAACGATCAGGGAGAGGGGCGCTATGTTGTTATTCGTGGCATGGACCCGGATCTCAACTCGACGTCGATCAATGGCGTACGGGCGACCGCAGCGGAACCGCGTCGAGCGTTGCAGCTCGACGTCATACCGTCCGATGTTCTCGATGGCATAGAAATCAGCAAGACACTGACACCGGATATGGACGGGGACGCAATCGGTGGGTCCATCAATATCAAAACGCTCAGTGCGTTCAGTCGCAAAGGCGCGTACGCCAAAGCCAGGGCAGAGACCTCCTACAATGAACTTCGTGAAGAGTGGAGCCCCAAGGTGTCATTCGCGGGCAGCAATATTTTCGAGTTAAGCAGTGGCAAGCGTCTGGGCGTTGCCGCCGCCATCAGTTGGAACGACAGGCAACTACTTGCTGATAACAATGAGGCGGACGACTGGGAAGAGGCCGGAAACGGAGCGGACTTTATTGAGGAGTTTCAGCCGCGCCTGTACACGATCGATCGTGAGCGCATCGGCGGCACACTGAATTTCGACCTCGATGTATCCGATTCGACCACACTGCGTCTGTACACGTTGTACAGCAAGTTTACTGACACGGAGTTGCGCAACCGCCTTACGTTCAAGCTCGACAGTCTGGACGAGGCAACGGTAACGAATCAATTTGCCGAGTATGGCGAGGCTGAGTTGGAGCGAGATACGAAGGACAGGGACCAGACGGCCGAAAACCTGTCGATCTCCTTCGGCTCGGAGACACAGCTGACAAACTGGCTGATCGAAACAACCTTTGGCTACAACTATGCCAAGGAAGAGACGCCGGATCAGGTTGAAGCTGTGTGGGTTGCAGAATTCATACCCGGTGACGGCATTATTCCTCCAGGTGCTGCCACGGTACTCTCGCTGAATCATTCGAACCCTCAAGTACCGGTTGTGGAGTCCGCATTCGAGTCACTTTTGTACGACGACACTTTGTACGAATTGGACGAAATCGAAACGAAAGATGAGAAGAACGAGGACACGCAATACTCGTTACGGCTGGACATGGGACGGGATACCGGATTCGGATCCATGAAATTCGGCGTAAAAGCCCGCTGGCGCGAGAAAAAGACCGACGAAGAAATCGGCTTGTGGTCGGGCGATGGAACATGGTTCCTGTCCGACGTTCCGAACCCCGGTGGTGGTGACGCCTATGGCTTTCCGCAGGAAATGAATCCGGTACCGGACACGCAGGGCATACGCGACATTCTGGCCGGTGGTACGGGAATTGATTTCGAAGCCATCGATGCTGAGATAGATTCGAACGTCGCAGACTTCATATTCGACGAAAACGTCCTGGCCGTTTACGGCATGGGCAGCTGGGACATTGGGCCCTTGGTCATTACGGCCGGAATTCGTGTTGAGTGGACGGATCTGGACAGCCGAGGAAATATCGTTGAACTGGTAGAAGAAGGTAATAACGGACCCGATGGAATGCCGGTGGCAGAGGATACGGTCTTCGTCACTCCGGTGCGGGAAACCAATTCTTACTCAGACATTCTTCCGAGCATCAATATGCGTTATGAATTCAGAGAAAATCTGATTGGCCGAGCGTCGGCACATCGGTCGGTCGTGCGGCCGCGCGTTGAGGACGTCGCGTTCAGGGCAGAGGTCGACGGCGATGAGATAGAGCTCGGCAATCCGTTGCTCGATCCTTTTCGCGCATGGAATGTAGATGCGTCATTGGCTTTCTACCCGACAGAACTCAGTGTGCTTTCTGCCGGTATTTTCTGGAAGTCGATCGAGGACTTCATCTTTATTCAGACGATTGATGACTACGACTTTGCTGGCAGGACATTCGACGAAGCGACAATCGCTTTGAATGGTAAAGATGCTGATGTTTTAGGCATCGAATTGAACTATCAGCAGCACTTCGGCTTCCTCGGCGCGCCGTGGGATGCGTTTCTCATTGCCATAAATTACACGTACGTTGATACTGAAGCGACCACCGACGATCGCAAGGTCAACCTGCCGAAGCAGTCGCGCAACATCGCGAGCTTCATGTTGGGCTACGACAAACACGGCTTCGATTTGCGCCTGGCGATGAAGTACCGCGATCGGTATATCGACGAACTCGAAGGTGAAGGCGAGGATCGTTACACGGATACTCATTTGCAATGGGATCTCACGGCCAAGTATCGGATCAACGACAGCTGGCTGGTTTACGCGGAAATCGCGAATCTCGGTAACGAGCCGGAGTATTACTACTCAGGACGTAGAACCCGCGTGCTTCAATATGACGAATTCGGCACGACATCGGCACTCGGCGTGCAATACAACTTTCAGTAATCTGAATAATATCCACCGCGCCATGGGCAAGCGCAAATAGCTTGCCCATGGCATCATTTTCGAAGCGATAATGAACAGCCACGTATTGCGGGCCCTGTTCGTGTGTTGCTCGTTTGGCCTTGTAGCCTGCGAGGCACCACAGGAAGGATACCTATTCCGTTACGGACATTCCCAGTCGCCTGGATCAACCCGCAGCCAGTCAATGGTCTTTTTCAAAGAGCAGCTGGAGGCTCGGTCGGATAAGCAGATCTCCGTCGAAAACTACTATTCGGGCGTGCTCGGAAGCGAGCGGGAAATGATGGACATGGTCGCAACCGGCGTCTTGCAGGGAACTCGTGGGGGACTATTCGCCGACGCGAATCCTCGCTACGTGCTTTTTATGCTGCCGTTTCTGGTTGAAGACTGGGATCAGGCCGAGCGCCTCGTAAACAGCTCGCTTGCGGATGAGATCAATGCGGGTGCGCGAGACAACGGCTTCCACATTCCAGCGATTGGCATAAGCCAGGGGTTCCGGGCTCACACCAACAGTGTTCGGCCGATTCGGTCACCCGAGGACCTGGCCGGTCTCAAGATGCGCGTGCCGCCGCAGCAAGTGTACGTCCTGACGGCGCAGGTCTTCGGTGCGAGTCCACAGGAAATGCCGGCATCAGAGATCTATGGTGCGCTACGCACGGGCGTTCTCGATGGGCAGGATAACCCGCCATCGAACATCTGGGATTACCACATCTATGAAGTACAAAAGTACATGACGGTAACGAATTACTCGACAGGGCCGGATCCGTTCATCGTCGATCTGAATTGGTACGACGCTCTGCCCGAAAATCTACGCGACATTTTCGATGCCGTAGCAGTCGAAACGATGCGGCTGTCTGACCAGCTCAACCGCTCGGCAGAGCAGGAGATAATCGAAAAGCTCGGGGAGGTACTGGAAGTCAACATTCTGACAGGCGATGAACTGCGGCCATTCCAGGAGTTGTCCGCCAGCGTTTATGAATACTTCATAGAGCAGGGCATTGTTACGCGCGAGGATATTCAGCGCGCGATACGACTCGCGCGCGGCGACGAGGGTACAAACGAGTGAATGCGCTGCTTGAGCGTGTGACGCGAGTTATTGAAACGGCACTGATCGTATTGTTGTTCGGGATGTTCGCGATGGTGATCGTATTGGTTGTATTGCGTTACCTTTTCTCGACAACGATCATTGGCGGTAACGAGGGCACCGTCGTGGCGTTCATCTTTACGACCGCGCTCGGCGCCAGCATCGCGATCGCAAGAGACGAACACATCGCAATCGACTATTTCACGGACAAGATGCCACCACAGGCGAGACACGCGCTGATGCAGGTGCGCCTGTTTTTGCTCGCAGTGATCAACACGGTAATTGCAGTGTATGCCGTTATCTGGATTCAACGCACGGGCGGCTTTCTCATGCCGACGCTCGGGTTGCCGCAGTTAGTAGCCCAAGTCAGTGTGCCGATCGGCTGCGGTCTAAGCACCGCATATTGTGTTGCTCGATTATTACGATGATTTTGTTATTCGGATCACTGCTCGTATTTCTCGTTATCGGTATTCCTATCGCCTATGCGCTCGGCCTTGCCAGTCTCGCGTATTTTCTGTTCATAAGCCCCGAACTCATTATCGTCATGCCGCAGCGTATTTTCTCGGGGATGAACAACTACGCGCTGATCGCTCTGCCTCTCTTCATACTGATGGGGCAGGTGATGAATTCAAGCGGTATCACGGCGCGGTTGATTGATATGTCGATGACCTTGCTGGGCCGGCTACGTGGTGGGCTGGGGCTTGTCAATATTTCAGCGAGCATGATCTTTGGTGGTATCTCGGGGTCGTCGACATCGGATACCGCGTCGATCGGTGCCATCATGATTCCGGAAATGACGCGGCGCGGATATTCGGCAAAATTTGCCGCTGGAATTACGGTGGCCTCGTCGACAATGGGAATGATCATCCCGCCAAGTGTGCCCATCGTGTTGTACGCCATTGTCGCACAGGAGTCCGTCGGTCGATTGTTTCTCGGCGGCTTGCTGCCCGGTGTGATGATTGGCTTATTACAACTTAGTATCATGTTTACTATTGCGTACCGCCGCAAGTATCCGCGTGAACAGCGACCGGTTAGAACTGGGTCGCGATTTCGGAGAATAGGTGGCGCACTCGTCATTCTGGCAATGCCGGTCGCAGTGGTCGGGTCAGTGGTATTCGGAATTGCGACCGCGACGGAGTCGGCCGCAATCGGTGTCACGTTTGCAATGGGCATCGGCCTGGTCGCGGGCGGCCGCCGCTGGATCGGAGGTCTGCCGGAATCGCTGCGTGTCGCAGTGCTAATGAGCGCAAAGATCATGATGATCATTGCATTCTCGCATTTATTCGTCTGGATACTTGTTCTGGAAGGGGTCCCGATGCGAATTGCAGAGCTTGTCGCCGGATTGGAGCTGGGGCCTGTCTCGGTGCTGCTACTGATCAGCGTCTTCGTGCTGTTGCTTGGCACTTTCATCGACGTTAGCCCGGCAATATTGCTGCTGACGCCGACACTGCTGCCGGCAGCTCAGGCAGCCGGTGTAACCGGAATTCAGTTCGGTATCGTATTGATTAGCGGTCTCGCGATTGGGGCATGTACACCGCCTGTCGGAAATTGCCTCAATGTCGGCGCAGCAATATCACGGCTTGGGATTGGACAAATTTTCGCCGGAGCGGCGCCGTTTTTACTGGCAAATCTTCTTACGTTATTGGCAATCTGTATTTTTCCCGCGTTGGTGCTATGGGTGCCGACCTGGTGGATGGGTTGAATCTGACATAAGGAGTGCGTGATGTCGCAACACGTAGTTGTGCTCGGCGCAGGTGCAATGGGCAGTCTGTTTGGTGGGTTGCTGGCGGAGGGCGGACTTGAGGTCACGCTGGTGGATCCGTGGAACGAGCACATCGAGCAGATCAAGAAAAACGGTCTGCAAATCGTCGGTTTTGGTGGTGATCGATTCATTCCGCTTGCTGCGACTTGCGACGCGGCTGAGGTAACGTCGGCCGATATCGTTTTGGTTCAGTGCAAGGCGAATTTCAATGCGCCAGCAGCAGCAAGCGTTCAGCACTTGTTTTCGGAAAATACAGACACGGTCGCGATCAGCTTTCAAAACGGACTCGGCAATGAGGAGGAGCTTGCGGAGTACTTCGGGGCGGATCGCGTGCTTGGCGGGCTGACGGCGCAAGGTGCCAACGTGGAAGCGCCGGGCATCATCCGCAATCATGCTGAGTTACCGTCGTACATAGGAGAAATGGCGGGCGGTGTCTCAGATCGCACCAGGAAAATTGCTTCGGTATTAAGTGCCGGTGGGCTTCCAACGGAAGCCAGCGAGAATATACGGCAGGACATTTGGCGCAAGCTAATGGCAAATATTGCGATCAGCGCGGTCAGTGGCATTACCGGCCTGAACATTGGCCAGATATTCAATCAACATCTTGCTGACGATGTGTCCTATGCGGCACTCGACGAGGCCGTTGCGGTTGCCAATGCCGCCGGCGTAAATCTCAGCGCCGCGGATGCAAAGGAAATTCTCGGCAAGATCGCTGGCCCTGATGGTACGCCGGGCAACAAGTCCAGCCTGCGAGTTGATATCGAGAATGAGCGTCCCAGCGAGATCGACTACATCAACGGTGCGGTAGTCAAACTCGGCAGGAAACACAAGGTGCCCGTGCCGGTTAATGAGACATTGGTAACGCTGGTTCATGGCTTGCAGGCGCAGTACCTCCATGCGGATTCTGACGAATGATCGCCTGCAAATCCGCCGCTTTTTCCCTGATCGACAACGCCACAATTACCGCGGCGCTCGCGGACGGGCTGCAATCGCATTTTGAGTTCGTTAGCGTCGAGCTCGTTGCGTGTCCGGATTTACAGACTATCGGTGTGGCAGCTAGTGGCATGTGCGGTTCGACCGCCCTACTGGAGTTCGGCGGCGAGCCGTACGCACACAACCCAAAGTATCGGGGTACGAATGTGAGCGTTGTCGATATGCTCGAGGCAAGCGGCATCAGCAACGCAAAAGTTTTCGGCGCTGCAATGGCCGACGCGGCCGCTATCGGTGGTAACTGTGGCGAGATGATTTCCAATGTCGGTGAGGAAAACCTCAGCCGAGTCGCCCGAGTGAGACCGGATAAGCAATGCATCTCCGAGAGTTACCTGGCCGAAACCTGCGGCCCGATCGCCAATCTGTTCGTAAGCGAAGGAGCGCCCGGCGAAGTGCTTCGTGTCGAGGTTCGGAAGAGAATTGGCGACCAGATATCATTGACACAGGCGATGCGCGAAAGTCTGGCAACCGTTGTGGATGGTGACCGACACATTGGTATGGGGGGCGTGTTCGAACTGCTCAGTGGGCAGATTCGCTCGCACGTAATGCCGAATTACGATTGCATTGAAGACGGGTACTACGATGTATCAACGGAACAGGTTGTGAGAGATTTCCTGCAATTCTATGAACACATGGGGCCCGGCTTGTTGTTTTTTACGGCGTTATGGACCGGTGATCCGACCGGCGGCGACCTCAATCTTCGAACGTCCGGAGAGCACACTCACTTTTACCACCCGGATTCTTCAGTACAGCAAGCGGGACATTACCACGGTGATGTAACGCCAAATGATGTTCATTATCGCGGTTACTTCAATCTGGCTGACAAAATCGTCCGATTCGGTGACATCTATTCCGAGCTTGGCATCAAGCCCTAGTAATCAGCCTTGAAGACTAACCCACCCTTAATGACGACTTTGACGTCTCTGAGGATCGTCATGTCCTCAAGCGGATTTCCGCTGACAGCGATAAGGTCGCCGAAACGCCCGGCTTCAATCGCGCCCACGTCTGCCTGAATACCCATGTGATCGGCGGGCAATGACGTTGCCGATTTGATCGCATCCATCGGCGTCATGCCACGCTCAACCATGATGCCAAATTGCCAGCCGCCCATGTCGTGCGGTAGCACGCCGGCGTCGGTGCCGTACATGATCGGAATACCGAGCGCATAGGCTTTTTCAAAAACGATGCGTTGCGTTTCCGTTGTTTCGAAATTGCGTCGCAGAAAATTCTCGGGATAGCCCTGTTCTCTACCGACTGTGTCCGTGTAGGTGCCGTTGTACACGTCCATCGACAAAGCAATGCCGGCGTCGGCTGCCATCAGGATCGTTTCGTCATCAAGCAACGATGCGTGTTCAATCGCATCTACTCCAGCGCGAATCGCGTCCTTGCCTGATTGTGCGCTGTGCACATGCGCCGTTACTT
>Ga0209988_10002530_pt1 | contig 12075 bp, 19 predicted proteins | sample N075metaG_FD_183115 | JGI IMG/M metagenome (GOLD analysis project Ga0209988, IMG submission 183115) | Deep subsurface microbial communities from Kermadec Trench to uncover new lineages of life (NeLLi) - N075 metaG (SPAdes) (version 2) | ecosystem: Environmental > Aquatic > Marine > Ocean trench... | reverse complement strand
ATCGCCATACACATTAGAAATCCCCACATACCCACCACGAATACCGCTATTGATGCAGCCTCTAGCATTGGAACCCCCCTTTCCGCTGCTTCTGAACCATGTCCATGATGGATATCACGGTGCTCCCCATATCCGGCGCCCCCCACTGAGCATCTTCGTAGCCAGCCACCCGGCGAGAAGCTGAATCGCACAGCGACTCAATGAACGCACAGGCTTGCGACTTGTCCCAGCCCTCGTGCTCACAGGATTGGTAGAGGAGACAATGGCAAGCCTTCAGGACTTGGGCCGGGTCCACAATGCCAGAACTCCGGTGGTGCTTGCCGTAGGCGAAGTCCTGATCGGTGGGGCCGGGTAGGTCGTCCTCCGGGTACCGGTCGCAAACGCTGGCGTGATTCTCATCCCACAGCATTTGGCCAACTGCTGCCGCGTTGTCACCGGTCAGAGTTGCGTCCCTCTCCGTGCCATCTGCGTCGGTCCAAGTCCAGCGGAGCGGGGACACGCCCCGAATCCGGCTGGACAGTCCGGCCTCAATCAGAAACCGGACATGGTTTCGGTCAATCATGTACGCGCTCACGACCTCACCCCCTCGCGTTTCAGGGCGTGAGCCAGCATCGACTCGACGCGGCTGCTCGTGCCTGGATACGGGATCGGCTTCTCGAACCGGAGCAGGCCGACGCTGACCTGCCGGGACTTCGTGTAGCCGCTGGACGCGGCGTAATGCACCGCGTCGATGATTCGGTTCCCCCATTGGGCTCTCGATAGCTCCTGCCGGCCGTCCTGGCTCACGGCGAACAGCCGAGCCCAGCCCGCATCGGGAAGCATGTCAAGTTCGTAATACGGCAGCATTTAGGTGATCCCCCAAATAAGAAATGAGCCTCGATCCAAGTATCGAGTCATCGGCGCCAGAAAGCGACATTATATCGTTATTACCCGGTCTTTTTCGGTTGTCAATGGCTACAAACCGTGTAATCTTGCTGGTCCGAGCTAGTCGGGTTTCTCTCTCTCTTCATTTCTTCCTTCTCCTCCCCGGCTCGGCCCCCTAACGGGGGCCGTTGCCACTTCTGAGGCACCATGCGGAAAATGACCCCATCCATGCGCCGCGTCCTGCTGGAGTTGAACTCCGGGCGGGCGTGCCGGCTCGTGCCTGACCCGCAGGCCGGATGGATGAAGAAGTACCAACTCGAAGCGCTTCCCGACACGGGGATCAAGGCGCAGACGATCTCCCGGACGATCATCAACGCCCTGGAGAGCCGTGGATACGTGCTCGTGACGCCCGACCGTGTTACCCTGCTGCGATCCTCACCTGCCGGGAACGAGCCTATGGCGACGACCTGCTGCCCCTGGTGCCAACGAACAATCGAGCTACGCCTATTCCCGGCCGCCGACGCGGCTCCGGGTGACGTAGCTCTTCTATTCAGGAAAGGGACGACATGAAGCTACCACTCGGCTACGACGTCACGTTCACCGCGAAGCGGGCCAGCAGCCGAGGGACGATCTCCCTCGCGGCCTGAAAGGAACCCACGATGCACCGATTCTCAATACTGGCGACCGTGCTGGTCGCCTCGGCGGCGGCGGGTGTGGATGGACACTCAACGCAGTCCGCAACGCTGGCCGATCTCCAGGCCATCACCGCCGAGTTCGTGAAGCTGGCCGAGGCCCTGCCAACGCAGCCGCTCGACGAGCACGGCAACAATCCCCGCTGGGTCGGGCTCGACGTCGCCGGCACGCTCTTCGCGATCGAGGCCGACGCCTACGTGATCCTCGCGACGCTGATCGACCTCGACGCCCTGGCCGCCGTCTACGGCGAGGGTGAGGCGATGGCGGCCGACGGCCCGGCCCAACAGTGTGCCGGGCTCGCTATCCTTGTCTGCGGCGAGGGGCAGATATGTTGCTTCTGCTACGCGACCAACGGCAACGCCGCGTGCTCATTCAGTTGCCGCGACGAAGATGGCGGGTGCGAACCCTGCCCGGAGTGTGGTCCGGACGTCACCAACGACTACGGTACCGCTGCTCAATAAGCCCCTGGGCGGGAGCGCGGGTCGTGAATGCCTTCTTGCAGCACGCTCCGATCCGATTTCTCCCAAACCCCCCGCCCTGTTCGCCACCGTGAGCAGGGCGGTTTCGTTCGCTCGCTGGCGTTGGAATGAGGCGCCCCCCTTGACACTTCCGCGTCGGCGGGCGGACTTTTCGTGATTTGGGCGGCCCGGCGGGCCTAAGCCCAATGGATCGGTGTTCGGATTCCCGTCCGAGGCTTTCTCCACCGGTCCGGTTGCTCTTGTTGAGCATCCAGGTCCGCCGGGTCCGCTTTTCAGTGATCGGTTGACCTACCACGGGCCACACTTCGACGGGGACACGTACGAGCCTGGTGAGGATTACCAGCGGCTCGGCACGCTGCTCGAACGGGTCCTGGCCTTCATGCTCGATCACAAGTGGCATACGCTCCAGGAGATCCACAAGGCAACCCAGCCCGGAACCGAGGCGAGCGTGTCCGCCCGCTTGCGGGATCTTCGCAAGCCCAAGCACGGCAGCTACACCGTTGATCGGGAGCGGGTCTGTCGCGGCCTGCATCACTACCGGATTCCCCGGCCGCCAGGAGCGGGACAGATGGACCTGAGCTACCAATGACGGGCAAAGAAAAACGCGAGTTGTTAGGTATCGCTCACACCAACGCGCGAACGACCAAATGCAATTTATTTTTCGGCGATCACGTCGCGCAGTCGCGGGCGCGTTTGCCAAGTCGCTTGAATACCCTACGAAACAAGGGGTGTTAGGGTAGTCGTGCGCGAAGTGCGCTTGACACGTATGGTAAAATTGTGGAAACGCGGGCGACGTGCTCGCCGAGTTCTTTCTCAACCGAATAGGAGATGAGTCATGATAAGCGCCAGTGCGCAAGTCAGACGGATGATTGCCGAAGATGTGTCCAACACAGCGGAACGCAATTATAACAACTCGTGGCGTGCCGCTGGTGGGTTCTGCCAGGAGACACCGGCCCCGGTCCCCTTCGTTCCGCCCAATGACTTCTGCGTGCGTTCCCAGTTCGGGTGCGACGTCTACGCCTGGACTTCCAAGAAGGACGACAACGGCAAGTGGTGGTCCTTCAGAATCAGGATGAGCCGTTCCGCAATCGTTGCCTCCACGTTCGACACATGGGCGATCCACGACCAGCGGCAACAGGCCAAGGCGAGAGCGAAGGCCAATGCGAAGATCGCCCGGCGACAGCAAGAAGCCGCCTGACCCCCAGCCCCTTCGGGGGCTTTTTTCATGCGACCACGGCCAGGAAGAGGCTCACCAGCCGTCTTTTTCCAGCTTCCGGAGCAGCGTCAGCCATCGGCTCATGGCCTGCGTTGTGGTCATCGGGCGCTTGAGCCGGCGGAAGATCGGCAGGGCCAGATACGGCCCGCCTCGCTCCAGCGGGTAGCCTCGGCCGTTCGTGATCCATTTCAGCAGCGTCGTCCGGGACGGTGGATGGCCGTAATGCTTCCGAAGGAACGTCGTCACGTAGGCGTAGTAGGGAACCACGGTTTCCAGCCTGGGGTCCGGCGGTGCTACCGTATGAACACGTTGTCTCTTCGCCATCGGCGTTAGGATAGCAACAGTGGCAAAGCGAGCAAAGAAACCCAGTCCCCGCAAGTTGACGCACCGCCGGAAGACCTCCCGGAAGAAGAACACCCCCGTCTTCCGCCGGCGTAAGAAGAACCCGGAGCAGGCTGTCGAGCAGCCGGCACACAAGGCGGGCGTGCTCTCCGTCCAGATCGACGTCTGGACCGCGTACGAGTCCACCAGGTCGGTCAAGGCCGCTGCGAAGGTGACGGGCCATGCCGAGCACGTCGTCCGCGAGGTTCTCGCCAGCGACACGCAGCGGCAGTACGTGATAATCGACGACTTCCTGGAAGCCTGCGTGTCCGAGTGGGAGACGAAGCAGGTCCGGGCTCACGGCATAATGAATCGGCTCTTCGAGCTGTTCGAGCGGCTCATGGACGAGATCGGGCAGGCCCAGGAAGAGGGGCGGCCGACGAAGATCCTCGACAGGGCTGGTGTCCCGTTGCCGGTGCTGGACGCGATCGAGCTGATGGTCGTCTCCAAGCTCTTCGACCAGGCGGCGAAGTGTGCTCAGGTCGCCCACTCGATCAGCGAGCAGTACCGCCGTGGCCGTGGTCCGGGCGCCGCCGTTGATGCTGGGGTGTCCGGGAACGATCAATTCGAGAAGTGGGACGACCGCCGGCTGGCCGAGGCGATCAAGGCGGGCGGGTTGAAACTACCGCTGATCCTGGAGAAGAAGATTCGGCAACTCGAATCAGCCTGACCGGGATGCTCAGTCACGGGGCTTGGCCTCGAACTTGATCGTTGACGAGGCGACCTTGATCCAGTCGCCGAGCATCTGGCTAACGCCGGCAACGATCAGATCCCCCTTGCCCGTCTTGCCCTGTAACTCCATGCCGGCCGTTCGCAGCGTGACCTCCAGGAACTTCCGGATCACCTTCTCGGCGGCGTTGCGGGACAGGAACATGAGCGCGGCGTGGATCTTCTCGTTCATGGGCTCGTCGCCTTCGGTGTCCTCGGCGGCAACCTCGGCGGCCTGGGCGTGGATCGGGTGACTCTTTTCGCGCAGCTCCGCGACCATGAGCGTGAGCAGCTTCCCAAGGGCGGCGCCCGACAGGAAGTTGTAACCCTGCATCATCATGGGGCCGTAGAGCGCCGGGTCCAGCTCGGCGGCTTCCTCGCACGTCGCGAGGCTGTACCCGTTCGGCCCCATCAATGCCGCCATGCCGACGTAGACCGCCGCGTGCTGCCCGTCGAGCGCGGCCAGTAGCTCCCGGTGCTTCTTCACGGCGAAGGGCGGCACCAGCACGATTCCGGCGTGCGATTTGTTCTTCATCGTCTCATTCTCCGTAGTAGGAGTTCCTGGTCGGAGAACGGGGCTCCGTTGATATACGTCGTCCGCGATGGCACGTCGCGGTAGACGTGAACGCTGGCGTCTTCCTCTCCGGGCCGCTCCGGGCGGGCCAGTTCGAACCAGTGGACCCGAGCGCAGGCTTTACAGTACCCAAGGAAGACGATCCGCAGGTGGCCGCTGCCCAGCCGGATCGTGTGGCCTTTGAGTTCGACGGTGTGAATCTTGTCTTCCAGGAGGGGCGAGTAGAGTGGTTCGGCCCACACTCCACGGTTGCACGGGCAGTAGATGTTGTAGTGCCAGGCGATCGCGTCGTTTCTGCGGACCTGCTTCTGGGCGCCCTGGGCGACGAAGCACCAGCGGAACTCGCTGCCCACCGGGACGCCGATGCTCTCCAGGTCGTTTTTCAGCAGGTCGATCACGTCCGCCGGCGGCTGAATGTCGTCCCCTTCGAGGGGGCTCGGCTCCCCCCCACCCAGGCTATCGAATATGGACGCCCGCTTCGCATCGAGCAGTTGCTTGTACGCGCTGGCGGTTTGGATATTGAGTTCGTTCGCGGCGGTCAGGATCTTGGCAGCCGCGTTGTCGCGGCGGCGTTTCATGTCCCGATCAGACCACCGCTTACGGATCTTCTCGTCGCGGCGATCCAGTTCCAACTCGGCGAGGTTCGCCCAATGGATCAATTCGTCGGCCGCCGCGTCCCCAGCGTCAAGCTCGTTAGGCGAGAGCGGCCGGTGCTCGAAGTCGTAGCCACCCCCGAAGATTTCGGGGATCACCCACTCGTCGGCCTTCGTGACGGATTGCCCAACCGGCATCAATGCGGCGACCTCCGACTCGGACGGAACCGCCGTGGCTTGCCCTTCTTCGTCTTCTTCTTCTTCTTCGGTTGCTGGAGCTGGCCGTCGTCGGTGAACACGTCGGTCGCCTTGCAGGACAGGACCTCAACCGCGTCGAGCGCCTTGGCGGTCCGCTCTACGTTGTCCGGGCCCAGGATCACCGCGATCACGTAGATCGGGTCCCCGTTCTCGTCGTTGGCGGTCGCCTTCCCGAACCCGTCCGGCGGCTGGTTCGGCTGGGCGATCATCGCCCCCAAGAGCTGCCGGGCCACGTCCCCCACGTCCGGCGGTCCATCATCCTTCATCATTGCCAGAGTGTACTAAGTTGCTAGAAGCCAGCGGGCATCCGCTGGAACCGGTTGTAGAGTTCCTGGTCCGACAGGCCGCCGAGGATCGGGTCCGGGGCGAGCCCCTGCCCTACACCGAGTCCCTGGTCGTAGCCGAGCCCCTGGTCAGCAGACGGCACCGGAGACGACAACCCCTGCATCCCGCCACGAGCCGAGAGGATCGCGGCCATGTACGGGGCGAGTTTGTCGTTGGGCCTCGCGTCGAGAATCCGGCGGATCTCGTCGGTGGGCAACCTGCTGATATCGCGGGCTTCCTGGATCGTCTGCCCGAACCGCTCGGCGGTGAACGCTGCGGACCCCGCCACTCGTCCCTCCGGGATCAGGTGGTGGTACTTGCTTACTTCGTCCTTCGCATATTCGAGTGACGGCAGGCCGCCACGGTCCAGCGTCGCCGCAGACTTCGATTTCTCGCTGTACTTGCCGTAACCGACCTCCACGGCGATCCGCTCCAGCCGTCCGGCCTGCCGGCGGTCTTCGAGGCCCTCGCGGTTTTCTTGCCGCTGCTCTTCGAGTCCGGCGCGGCCCTGCATGGCGAACAGTTGCTCCTGGAGCCGCTGCTGGCGTCCGTACTCGGCGGCCGACAGGGCCTCGTCATGCCGGCGGTTGCGACCTTCCTCGGTGAACTGGCTCACCTGCCGCCGGGCTTCCAGGTTCTCCCGCTGAATGTCGCCCTGTTGGTCGAGCGCCCGGTTGCGGTAGTCCTCCGCCCTGTTCTGGCGGATGCCCTGAGCGTATGCCTGGTCGTAGCCGGCCCGATGGGCCAGCGTCCCGAGCGCCTCGACGTCGGTGTAGCTGATAACGATTGGCATTGGCCTACCAGTCCTTCATCCATTCGTCCATGTCCATGCCGTAGGGTTTTGCGGTCCGTCTCCAGGCTGCATCCGCTGAGGTACGGCCGCCCTTGCCACCCTCACCGCCGCCACCCTCTTCGTAACCCTCCAGTTGGTCGGGCTTCTTCGCTCCGGCCGTTACCGATCCTGGCTGGCTGCCCATGCCGCCCAAGAATGCTTGAGAGCCCGGCCCGAAGTATTTCGACAGCGCGGCCCCAGTTTCCATCCCGCCGCCAGCCCGCGACGTCCAGCCGCCGCCGAACCGTGACCCGCCTGGGTTCTTGCCTTGGCCGCCCGCGTTCGCGGCTCCGCCTTGGCCGAACCGGGCGGACCCCGACGAGCCGCCACCCCCGCCACCCCCTCCACCGGCCATCGCCGAGCCCATCGCACCCGCCCCGGCGCCCGCTCCGCCCATGAGTTGCATGAGCATTCCGATATCGGGCGCCTGGTCGGTTCTGGACTCCATCATCGACGCGATCATGCTGCCCAAGCGTTCCTCGGAACCTGCCCGGCTCATTAGCGCCCCGGCCTTCTGGCCTGAGATCATCTCTTCGAGCGCGAGCGTCGAGCGGTTTTCCTCTTCGTCGATCCGACGCTGCATGGCGTCTTGGATCGTGGTTGAACCCAGGCCCCGGCTAATGAGGCTCTGCGTGCTCTGCGCGCGGTTCCGGCTGCCTTGGGAGCTGATCCGCTGCCGCTCGGCATCACCCTGCGTCGCGAGAAGCTCAAACACCTGGTCGTACGTCTCGCCGACCTGCCCCTGCGTCAGTCCGAGCTGTTTGAGCATGTCCTGGTACCGCGTCTCGTTCGCCTCGTTCGCCTCGTCCGTGAGGTCCTGGAGCATTCGTAGGATGCCGGCGTAATTAGCCATGAGGGGAACCCCCTTACGTTGTTTTCTGGAAGTCTACGGTCAGCGACGATTGATTGGGAACGGTCCGGAGCGTTTGGCCACCCTCTGTACGAACGATCAGGACGTCAAAGACGTCCGAGGCCGTCACGGGGATCGCGAAGAACCTCGTGATCGACCGTGGATTCAATACCCCGACCACCGCCGGAACAATGGTATCAACGGTGTACCAGCCAAGCGCAACCGGCGGTGGCGGGAATGGGCCGGGATGCTGCTGGAACCAACTGTCAAGCGGAGGCGCCGGAACAGGCTCGACGAAAATGAACTGGACCTCGACAGGAAGAACCGCATCAATCTCGATCGGATCAGGTTGCTGCTGGAACCACTTGTCCAGAAGAACCGTCTCGGCCTGCGTCAGCAGGAATGGATCGACAACGAAGATCCCCTCGGCCAGCTCAGGCCGCTCTGGCAGCTCCGCAGGCTGTGTCTGGTACTCGTCCGGACCTGGCACCCTCTCTACGACACGGACGAACGGGATGGCTTCAGGCTGGATCTCCGGGGCTTCCAGCAGGTCCGGTGCCTGCACGAACCACTTATCAACGCTAACTGCTTCAGGCTGTGTGAGGATGAAGGGATCGACAACCGAAATGCCTTCCAGAGTTTCGGGCCGCGACTCTGGTTCCTCTGGCTGTGTCTGGTACTCATCCGGGCCGGGAACTCGTTCAACGACAGGTACGAACGGGGGATCAGCCGGCGTGATATCAGGCGCTGGTTCAATATCCGCCGGTTGGACGAACCACTTGTCAACTCTGACCGCTTCGGGCTGCGTCAGCAGGTCAGGATCGACAACCGACTGGCCTTCTGGCAGCTCCGGAATCGCTTCTGGTTCGGGATACTGCTGATACCAGTCAAGCTCAACCTCTTCGGCGACCAAAGGCACGAAGGCCAGGGCGGTAGCGTCTGGCGCTTCGGGTGCAGGTGGCGCTAATGCACTGGTGTATGTCGAGGCGACTTCAAGGGCCGAGGTATCTACCCGGAAGTCACAGACCTCGACCCCCATACCTCCCGTGTCATGAATGAGCGACCAATGATCCAGGTTCGTGATTGCCTGTTGGCCATCTCGAAACAGGAAATTCTTTGCGACCTGGACGCCATCAATATAAACCGAGTAAGTATGGGTACTGATATTGATAACAGCTCTGAAGCTGTAAGTAACGCCGGCTGTGTATTGAAACGAAACACTTGCTGCGTAGGCCGTGTTTCTTCGGACTTCAACAACGTCGCCAGCACCACCACCGCCAGCGGTGAATCTGACGAGACAGGCGTAGTCCGCGAATGAACTACCGTCGTTGTCGGCGAGCATTATCAGCCCGCCGTTGTTCGCATCGTTTGGTGTTGCTTTCCACGTCGCTACAAATTCAGAAGTCTGGTTGGCAAAGTGGAAATTCCGAAACGCATTATTGACGCTGGTGAAGCAGTACGACTCGTATACGAACGATGAGACCTCTGCCGGTTCAACTTCACGGATGAGATCAGGCTGCTGCTGATACCAATCGAACGGGACTTCCACCGCCAGTATTGGTTCAACGATAATGACAGTGGCAGCCAGGGCAGCAGCCACCACTATCGGAAGCGGCTCGCTCGGCTGGACAAACCATTTGTCTACTCGTACGGCCTCCGGCTCAGTTGAAACCGGCTCAGCCTTGGCTTGATATTGCCACTGATTCGGGTTTCTCATGCCTCAAGAACCCAGTTACACCCGCACTTCAGCGGCAAAGCGAGTGTGGATGACGGCGTGACAATCGGCACACCTAGAAATCTCCAGCGATGCCCTCGTCAATCGCGCGACGAAACGCCCGATCAGGCTCTTCGCATCTCATCTCTTGCGGGATGCACGGGACGCAGGCTTTGGCGCCACAAGTTACCTGGGTACAGCCCGTGCACCACCCCCGCCTCCTGCCAGAGCCGCGTATCACCTGCCAGTGCATACCACAATGGCAGCACTGAAGCGTGTCATTCTCGACAGGCAAACCAAACTCACCGACTACAACGGTGTAGCCATGCGGTTTGATTACCGTGTGGTCGCCCACGCTATTCGTCCCACATGAACGTGGTCGTGAGCAGGAATGCAGTGCTCTGCGCAACAACATCAAGAGCCAAACCATTGTCGGCTGCGTTGACACCCATAATGGGCTTGCTATTCGTGACCCACCTGAACGTCGCACGTTGGTTGAGAGGTATCCCAAGCAGCGATCCGCCGGCCTCTGTGGGGTCAGAGGCGAAATCCCCACCGTCAGCCACAACGAGAGGGGGAGCCGAATCAGGGTCGAGCTGTCCTTCCGTAACGGCAATGGGAGTGGTCCCCGCAGCGCTTGTACGGATAATCCGATACTCACCAGCATTGTCAGCGGGAGTAATTGAGTTTCCCAAGACAATCTCGTACAGCAAAGGCTTCACGCCGCCGTCACTCTTGAGGACAAGCGCGTGCCCCGTGCCCGATGTAGTTTTCGTGTGAACTGCTGTGAACGATGCCATTGCACGTCTCCTGTGGTTAGGTTCCGGCTAGTAGGCTACCACCTCGGCCGGGGGAAGGTCAACATCGTGCCTCTTGGGGCCAGTGGCCGCGGCGATTTCGCCATCGGTGATGCCGGCGGCAGGCACAAAGGCGGAGACCGCCAGAGGTAGCGGCCGGAACATGGCCATAGGATCAAGCCAATCGCTCGCGATCTCAGAGGCCGTCAGCCTTCGATTGAGACAAATAACGTAATTGATCTCTCCGCCAAGCGGGAAGACATTGCCGTGGAGGCGACCCATAGTAAAGTCGCCGGTCAAAGTGTTGTTCCAGGTCGCTCCAACCGAATCCGTATCGGCACCAACCTCAACTCCATCGACATAGATCCGCACAGCAGCATCACTACCACTGTAAGTTCCGACAAACACGCCGCTGTGAGGAAATGACAACGTGCCACTTGACGCGGTTTGATTTCCCCCAGCTCTAGCGCGAAACTTGATGGTATTGCTCTGGTAGAACATCTGGAAGCCGCGATTTGTAGACGTGGCGTCTGATTGGTCTGCGATGCCTCCGGTTCCGCTAAACCCCGACGCAACGCTGACGCTGGCGATCATCGTCGCTTCGTTGGTAGCGTTGTAGCCCAGCGTTCCTACGTTGCTCACGTTGGCGAACTCGCCAGAGGTTCCGCGAAACTTGATCGCCCACCCCTTCTCGTTGACCACCCAATCGTCCACCTGCTCCATGTTCGTGAGGGCGCCGTGGTTGAGCCCGCGGGATACATCGGCAACAAAGTTTCCGCTGGGTCCGAGCAGCGGCACCCACGCCAGCGTTAATCCGCGCCACATATCCGGACGTTCGGATTCATCCGGGAACCGCGCCCAGTCCTGCCAGCTTGGCGTCGGGTCCCTGGGGAACAAGGGCATTTACTGGGCTTCCTGGTTCTCGCCTGTCCAGCGAGCGAAATTGGCTGATTCGTGGAGATCTTGGCCGGTATCTTGCACGATTGCTATTCCCCACTCCGGTCCAGGATTGCGGACAAGAAAATCTCCGTAGTAAGCAACATTCGCAGTAGTCGCCGTCACGCGAATCGGACCCAGCAATCTTGCGTTTACAACAGTGAGGCCAGCATCCGTCGCCCCTGCTCCATCGGAGCGATAAGCGCTCGAATTAGGATCGTCGCCCTTGAGCAAGTAGACACGAACATTCGTGCCGGCCGTGACGGCTGAGGAAGCGTGCGTTGTTACTTTGACATAGATATGGACGGCCTGTTTTAGATTCTCGTTATTCACCATTGTCGATTGCTGGCCAACACCAGACGTAGACGACGAGAGATCATCCAAGCCGATTGTGAGTAATTCCGAGGAACCATCATGTTCTGCAAGTATCGGATTCGCCATTACGGAAGACTCCTCGCAAAACCAACGTCGCCGGCATGGACGTCGCCAATCCCGATCTCGGTGCCTCTGCTGATGTTGCCTGTTGCCAGCGCAATAAGATTCGCTCGCGTGTTTGTGCCGGGGCCGAACGCAGCCAGCAGCCCATCGGCGGTGTTGCCGCTTGTCGGGACCGTGGGAAGGCTTATCACGTTCGTCACAACCAACTGGAATAGCGCCGACAGGGCGACCCACTCAGGCGGATCAATCGCTTGGTAGATGTCAGTAGGAGAGACTTCGGGAACGGTAATAGTCCTGTATTCCGTGCCGATGTCGTCTGCTACTTGTTGGTCCGTCATTGAGTCGTACCCTCTCGCAAGGGGATCGTTATTTATTTCGTCAGCTAGTATCTGGTGAATGTCCATTACAACAGGTCCAT
>Ga0209988_10002529_pt1 | contig 12078 bp, 12 predicted proteins | sample N075metaG_FD_183115 | JGI IMG/M metagenome (GOLD analysis project Ga0209988, IMG submission 183115) | Deep subsurface microbial communities from Kermadec Trench to uncover new lineages of life (NeLLi) - N075 metaG (SPAdes) (version 2) | ecosystem: Environmental > Aquatic > Marine > Ocean trench... | reverse complement strand
AGCACGAGTTCACCCACGCGAAACGGAAAAGGCACATGCAGGTCCTGCGGCACGAGGGCGATACCCTGTGCGAGCTGACGCCTCGAGAGCGTCGAAACAGACTCGCCGCCTAACAGGACACGACCGACGCTCGCAGTGAGTATCCTGTTCGCTAAACGCAGCAGCGTCGTCTTCCCGACCCCGTTTCGCCCCACGAGGCCCACGACTTCGCCCGGCGTCACCTCGAAGTCGATTCCCGCCAGGAGCGTTCGACCCCCCATTTCCACGCTCAGATTTTCGAAGCGCAAGCCTCTTCCCTTGGACGTCCCTTCGTTCATCCCAGCGGTCCCTCGGCTTGGGCGCGCCGCAAGAGAAAGATGAATAGAGGGCCTCCGATCAGTGCGGTGACCGCGCCGACCGGTAGCTCCCGTCCCTCGAGCACGGTTCGCGCCAGCGTATCCGAGAGCACGAGAAATCCGGCGCCGGTCAGGGCGGCAGCGGGAATCAAGAGCCGGTGGTCGCTACCGATGACGAGTCGCAAGGCGTGCGGAACGATCAGGCCGACGAAACCGATGAGCCCCGAAACCGAGACGGCCGCGCCGACCATCAACGAGGTCGAAAGCAACAACAGGCGCCGGTGGGTGTCGACGGGGACACCCAGCTGTGCCGCAGTCTCGTCCCCGAGCGCGATGAGATTCAGGCTGCGCGCAAGACCGCACGCGACCGTTAGGCCGATTCCGACGCTGATCGCGACCAGCCCGGCCGCATCGATCTCGACGGCCGAGAGATGGCCGATCAGCCAGAGAAAGATCCGAGAGCCGTCGAAGAAGCCGGCGATCGAGGCGAGAAATACGATTCCGGCCGATGCAAAGGCGTTGAAGACGACGCCCGTGAGCAACAGACCCGTTGGCCCGCTTCGGCCCGGTCCACCGGAGACCCAATAGAGTAGAGCGGTCGCGAGAAGACCGCCTCCGAAAGCGGCCATCGGAACCATGCTCGTCGAGATGCCGACGAGGCCGCCTAACGCCAGCACGGCGATTGCGGCGAGCGCGGCGCCTCCGGACACGCCTAACACATAGGGGTCCGCCAGGGGATTGCGCAACAATGCCTGAAAGATCGCGCCGGCCGTGGCGAGGGCGGCACCGACGAGCGACCCGAGGACGATGCGTGGAAGTCGCACGCCGAGCACGATGTCGCGTGATGCCGATTCGCCCGTGCCCCGAAAGACGAGATCCAGCACCTCGGCGAGGCCCACGCTCGACGGACCGATTGCAAGCGCCGCCAACGCGATCAGTATCCACGCGACGAAGAGGCTGCCCAGGATGAGGATCATTCGCGACGCCGAGAGCCGAATCATCGCGTCGACCCCGCGTTTTCGAAGCGCGAAGGGGTCCGCGACGGGACCGGCTTGCCTCCCCCCACGCCCGACACGCGGCGGATCTCCAGCGTGCCGGGGGCCCGGAGCGCCGCGTCGATCGCGGCGGAGATCCCCTCTCCGTGAACCGCGATCGCTAGAGCACGAAGCGCCTGATCGAGATCGGGCCCCGGCAGGCTGATCTGGCGCGCGTCGAGGTCGACGACGCGATCTTTCTGCACCGCCGGAAGACTCGGCCAACGCGCCCAAAAGTCGGCGGCCGGAGCGTCACCCGGCGTCAGATCCAACAGAAGGTCCGGAGCCACGCCGATCAGCCACTCGATCGAGCCCCGAGGGTATCCCTTGGCGAGGTGTCGGCCCAAGTTTCGAGCCCCGACCGCCTCGAGCATTTCATCCAAAAAGGTCTCCCCGCCCACGATAAAGAGGGGGGTGCGCGTCAAGACGGCCAGAGTCCTCGGCCGCTCATGTCCTCTCGCCGCGGTGGCGACGGCCGTGCGCATCCGGAGGATCGCGCGAATCCGTTCGCGGGCGGCCCGATCCTGGCCCAGCAACCGACCGATCCGTTCGATGTTTTCGAGTACTTCGTCGAGGCGCTCGTTCGGATAGATCTCGACCTGAAGACCCAGCTTCTCCAGCCGCTCGGCGTTCCGTTGTTGGTCCAGGCCCGCCACGATCAACACGCGGTCGGGCCGCAACGCAACGACCGATTCAAGACTCGGATCGAAGAGCCCGCCCACCTTCGGCCGATCGCCGACCTCGGGCAGCAAGCGAGCCGAATAGTCGTCGACTCCGACCAGCGAATTCCCACCGCCGAGTCGTAAGACGATCGCAGTCAGTGACGGATTGAGTGAGATCAATCGCAGCGCCGGCGCCGGCGCGCTGCTTCCATTCGGCTGCGCCTCGGACGGTTCAGTGGCGAGCAGGACCGTCGACGACAAGACGAAGAGCAGCCCGATACATCTCCTCCCGGCAGGGAACCTCATCATTCGGATGAGCATAGTCGGCATCGACGACGACCGGGGCGAGGTCGACCGGTCCCGTGCAAGATTCGCGCGTGTCGCAAGACCGCCGTCGCCGACGGCACACAGAAGGGAAGGGTGCTGGCAGGCCGGGGCCGCGGGCGCCCCGACCGCCTGGCTCTCTATTTGAGCGCGGTCTTCGCGCTCTTCGCCTGCTTCGTTCCGAGTACGACCAGTGGCCGCAGCTTCTCGACGAGTGCCGGGCCGATTCCGTGCACCGCTTCGAGTTCTTCCATCGATTGGAAGCCCCCTTGCGCGTCGCGCACGGCCACGATCGCAGCCGCTTTCACGGCCCCGATTCCCGGCAGAGCCTCGAGCTGATCCGCGGTGGCCCGGTTGAGGTCGAGGGGCGCGCGGGCCGTCTCCGGCGCAGCCTGGACGGCGCCCGCCAACAACAATTGGCTCAGAAGAAGAAATGCGAACACGTTCCGCACCGCTCTACGCGAGCGAGGAGCCCTCCCAGCGAGTGACCCAACGGGTGACCCGGCGGGCAGCCCAGCGGGCGGCCCTCCACTCATTCCATGGATTGAAATCGACATCGATCTGATCTCCCGGGACCCGGGGCAAAAACAGGTGGTGCGCGACGGCGAGATTCGGTCCGATCCGGCGAGCTAACGGTCGCGCGAAACCGCGAATTCCGCGGCCGCCCGAAGAGCGTTCTTCGCCTCGCCATCCGGGAACGGGGCGATCGCTTCGAACGCCTTCGCGACATGATCTTTAGCGCGGCGGACGGTATCCGTGAGGCCGTGATAGCGCGTGACCAACGCGGCGATGGGTGCGAAGTCGAGTTCCGTCACGCCGGGCGGTGCCAGTCCTCCGTGTTCGTCCGCAAGTCGCGCCGCGCTCTTGAGCACACTCGCCACCTGCTCGCGCTCGCCCACGCTGCAACGCTTGAGCGTCAGGATCAGGGGCAGCGTCACCTTGCCTTCACGCAGATCCGCGAAGGGCTGTTTGCCGAGCTCCGCCAACTCGGCGTCGTAGTCGAGGCAATCATCTCGCAGTTGAAACGCCAAGCCGAGTTGTCGACCGTACTCGCGGATCCGATTTCGTTCGCCGCGTGTGACGCCACCCAGAAGCGAACCGATCTCACAACAATTCGACAACAGCGTCGCACTCTTGCGTTCGATCACTTCGTTGTACTGCGCCTCGGTGATGTCGACCCCGAAACTCCGCTCGATTTGCAGGAGCTCGCCTTCTGCCATCAAACGAATCGTGCGCGCATAGCTCTCGACGATCTCGAGGTTCCCGTCTTCGACGATGATCGACGAAGCGCGCGCGTAAAGGAAATCCCCCGCGAGCACCGCGCGGCGATTGCCCCAGATCGCATTCGCCGCCGGAAGTCCGCGACGCATTTCGGCGAGGTCGACGACGTCGTCGTGCAAGAGCGTGGCAGTGTGGAGGAGTTCCAGCGCGGCCGCCAATTCGATTCGCCGCGGCCCCACATAGCCGCATAGCTCCGCGGAGAGCAGGACCAACGCGGGCCGAAGCCGCTTGCCGCCAGAAGACAGTAGATGCGAACCCAGAACGCCGATCAATTCCGCTTTCGATTCGAGCTGGTCGCGCAGCGCCGACTCGACGAGCCCGAGATCGGGGGCGATCCGTGCGAAGACAGCGGCAATGCTCGTTTGCGGCGTAGAACGCTCCGCGAACTCTGAGACCTGCTCAAAATTCCGGTTTAGTGGCGATCGATCGGAAGGCGGGGGGCCGGCCATCTGCGCAATTTAGCCGCACCGCTAGCCGGTGTCAAAGGCTAGAGTATCCAAAAACACTTCAAAAACGGGCGTTTACCGATGTTCACGGCATGCTGGGTCAAGCTCCACCGCAGACTCAACCCGCGCCACCGGCGATGCCATGGCGTCGCAGCCAATCGATCGCTTCCGCCACGTCTTGTATGGGAACGAGTTCGCAATTTTTCGACGAGGCGTTCGACGCCTCTCCCTGCCGCTGACGATCCACGAATTCCCGCTGACACACGGCGGGCACGAGCAGGCGACGAAAGCCCAGCCGAGCCGCCTCGGCGATCCGCACATCGAGTCGCGAGATACGCCGGACCTCGCCACCGAGCCCGATCTCCCCGATCGCGGCGGTATCGGGTGGCACGGCAAGGTCGAGCCGGCTCGACGCGATCGCGAGGGCGATTCCGAGATCGGCTGCGGGCTCGGCGACCCGGATGCCTCCCGCCGCCTTGGCATAGACGTCCTGCGACAGCAGATCGATCGAACTCCGACGATCGAGAACCGCGAGCAGGAGGGCGACGCGCGCATCCTCGAGTCCGAGCGTCGTCCGACGCGGGGTGCCATAGGGCGCCGGTGCGACCAGGGCCTGCAATTCGACGAGCATCGGCCTCGAACCCTCGAGCAGGGGAACGACACAGCTTCCAGGCAACCTCGTCGTGCGTTCCTCCAGAAAGAGTTCGCTGGGATTTTCGACCGCCTCGAGCCCGTGACTCGCCATGTTGAAGACCCCGATCTCCTGGGTCGAACCAAATCGATTCTTGCTCGCGCGCAGCAACCGAAAGGCATGCGCACGATCCCCCTCGAAGGTCAGCACGACGTCGACGAGATGTTCGAGTACGCGCGGCCCCGCCAGACTCCCATCCTTCGTCACGTGTCCGACCAACAACAAAACGGTGCCCAGCCGTTTCGCCGTCGCGGCGAGCTGTGCCGCCGATTCGCGCACCTGAGCCACGGAACCCGCGGCCGATTCGATCGCTTCGGTCTGGATCGTTTGGATCGAATCGACGACGACCAATTCGGGCTTCAGGTCACGCCAGGGCTCCGCGAGCGCTTCGACCCGGGTCGAGGTCAGAATCTGAAGCGCCCCACCGAGACCGGGCAGTCGTTCGGCGCGCAATCGGATCTGTTCCGCGCTCTCCTCACCGCTCACATAGAGAACGGATCGCCCCTCGGCCGCGAGCCGACCCGCGACCTGCAGGACGAGCGTCGATTTCCCGATCCCCGGATCGCCGCCGAGCAGAACGACGGAACCGGGCACGAAGCCCCCCCCGAGCACGCGATCCAACTCGCTCGAGCCACTACTGATGCGAGGGTTCGCATCGGCGTCGATCTCACTGAGCCGCCGCGGCTTTTCATCGCTGCCGGTTGCGGGAATCAGCGCCGACAAGCCGACCCCGGCTCGCGCCCCGGAACGACCCCGAGGGGATGCCGAGGTCCCCTGACGAGGCTCGTAGGTCTCCTCGACCAGGCTGTTCCATTTTCCACAGTCCGGACAACGACCGTGCCATTGTGGATGTTGTGCCCCGCAGGACTGGCATGCATGGACTGTGCGCCGTTTGGCCAAGTGAATCCCCTCTTCGAAGATCGAAAAGTTTCCGAGAAACGAAAACAAGGTGAATGTAGACGTCTCGCGACGATTTGGGCAGGGGCTTTCGTCTGTCAACCCCGACGAGAACTTTGGTTGACAGCCTCGATCGCCGGAGGTTAGGCTGCCAAGCCGAAATCCCTGGAGGCCCATCTCGTGTCCGAGTCCGCAATACCCGATTCCATTTCGCCCGAAGCTTCGCCGGGGAGGCCTCTCGACCGCTACCGATGCCTGGCCCAAAACGCGCTTGCCGACATCGCTCCGAGCGAGGCCGAAGCGCTCTGGGTCCTCGACGGTCCGGACGTCGAGCTGCTGCCGCTCTTGCATGCCGCCTTCGAACCCCGTCGCAAGGCCTTCGGTCGCCGGGTCATGGTCCACGTCCTGAACAACGTCCAGAACGGGTTGTGTCCGGAAGACTGCGGCTATTGCTCACAGAACAAGAACTCCGAATCGGCGATTCGCAAATACGCGATGAAGAGCGATGAAGCGATCCTGGCCGAAGCCGAGGCGGCGGTTCGAGCCGGCGCGTCCCGCTATTGCATGGTGCTCTCCGGTCGCGGTCCGACCGTCGACCGAACCCGACGCATCGCCGCGCTCGTGCGCGAAATCAAATCGCGTTGGCCGATCGAGGTCTGCGTCTCCGCCGGATTGATGGGGGATGTCCACGCGAAGATCCTGAAAGAGGCCGGTCTCGACCGGATGAACCACAACCTGAACACGAGCGAACGACGCTACGACGCGATCACGTCGACGCATACCTATGCGGATCGCGTCGAAACACTCGAGGCGGCCAAACGAAATGGCATCGAGACCTGCTCGGGCCTGATCGTCGGCATGGGCGAAGAATCGCGGGACATCCTCGAAGTCGCCTTCAAGCTGCGCGAGTTGGAAGTGCCCTCGATCCCGGTGAACTTCTTGATTCCGATTGCGGGAAATCGAGTGCGGGACGACGGATCCCTAACACCGGAGCGCTGTCTACGCGCACTCTGTTTGATGCGATTCATCAATCCGAAATCCGAGATTCGAGTCGCTGGAGGGCGTGAAGGCCATTTGCGGAGCATGCAGCCCCTGGCGCTCTACCCGGCCAATTCGCTCTTCGTCGAGGGATACCTCACGACCAAGGGCGATTCGGTTCAAGAGACCTACGCCATGATTCGCGACGCCGGATTCGAAATCGAGGGCAACGAGGTCTATGACGAGCTGGCCAGCGAAACCAGCGCGAGTCGATTTCGCGTTCCGGGCGGTGGCGATGAACTCTTGAAACCCGAGATCGCGTTGGCGTCGAACGGCTCGACTGCGCCCGCGGACGAAGCCACCGCAGCCCCGGGCAACTAATGCCCTCGCCGCTCGAGCAGATCGCACGATCGGTCCTCGACGGCATTCGCGAGCGCGGCACCTATCGCCGCATGCGTGTGCTCGACGGACTTCAGGGTCCGCGTATGATCGTCGACGGTCGAGAGGTCCTGCTCTTTGCGGGAAGCAACTACCTCGATCTGGCACGACACCCCGAGGTCGTCGAAGCCGCCGAGCGCGCCACACGGGATTGGGGTTGTGCGGCCGGCGGATCCCGCCTGATTAGCGGGAATCTCACGATCCATGAAGCGCTGGAATCGGAGTTGGCCGAGTTTTTCGGAACCGAAGCCGCTCTGGTTTTCAACACCGGCTACATGGCGAATCTCGGAGTGATTCCCGCACTGATCGGAGCCGGAGATGTTCTCGTCTCCGACGAACTGAATCACGCTTCGATCATCGACGGCGCGAAACTCGCGCGCACCGAAGTCGCCGTCTTTCGTCATGGCGACGTAGACTCGTTCGCGGAAGTGTTAGGCAGCGTTCGCAGCCGCGCACGGCGTATCCTCGTGGCCGTCGACGGGGTCTACAGCATGGATGGAGACATCGCGCCGGTCGCCGAGATCGTCAAGCGCGCGCACGAAGCCGACGCCATGGTGCTCCTCGACGACGCCCACGGCACGGGCATCCTCGGCGCGCGCGGTCGCGGTACGGCAGAGGCCACGGGTGTCCTGGCCGAAGTCGACATCCTGATGGGCACACTCGGAAAATCGCTCGGATCCTTTGGGGCCTTCGTCGCGGGCAAGGCCTCGCTTCGCGATCTGCTGGTGAACACCGCGCGCAGCTTCATTTTTTCTTGCGCACTCGCCCCCGCCCAGGTGGCGGCCTCACGCGTGTCGCTTCGGTTGATCGACGAGGAGCCCTGGCGGCGCGATCGACTCGCCGCGAATTGTGACCGCTTGCGACGGCGACTCGCAGACTCGGGAATCTCGACGGCGCCCAGCACGACCCATATCCTGCCCGTCGTGCTCGGCGAGAACGAACGCACGATGGCGGTCTGCGAGGATCTGCTCGAACACGGCTATTACGCCCAGGGTATTCGTCATCCCTCCGTCGCTCGAGGTCGTGCGCGGCTGCGCATCACGCCCATGGCCACTCACGATGAGTCGGAAATCGATGGCCTGGCCGATGCGATCCTCGACGCAATCGATCGCTACCCCGACGCCGACACGGATGAGCTCCCGTCATCGCCCGGTTCGATCCAGCCGGCCGGCGAGTAGATCACATGGCCGGGCTTTTCATCACCGGGACCGACACGGGCGTCGGCAAGACCGTCGTCACCTGTGCACTCGCGCGCGGCTTGCGGGCGGCCCAAATCGATGTCGGTGTCATGAAGCCCGTCGAAACCGGGGTACCCGCAAGTGGGCCGGTGGATGCGCGGGCGCTGGTCCAGGCCGCGGCGGTGGACGATGACCTCGATCTCGTCTGCCCGATTCAATTCGCAATGCCCGCCGCACCCGAAGCCGCCGCCGCCGTCGAAGCTTCGGGCCGGGAATGGGCGCCGCTTGATCGAATCACGCGCGCCTTCGCGACCCTTTCCGAGCGACATGCCTTCACGCTGGTCGAGGGGGCGGGCGGAATCCTGGTTCCCTTCGACGAGAAGACGACGATGGCCGAGGTCGCCAAGGCGCTCGGATTGCCCGTGTTGGTCGTCGCGCGCGGCTCGCTCGGAACGATCAATCACACGCTCTTGACACTCGAGGCCTGCGAGGCCCGCGGTCTCTTTGTACTCGGCGTGGTTTTGTCTCACTCGACGGGCGCGCTCTCCGAGGCCGACAGACACAATCTCGACGTGCTCAAACGCGCACTGGGAACGCGCCTGCTCGGCGAGGTGCCACCGAGTGATCACCCCGAAGCGGTCTCGCCGACGGATGCGGGACTCGATGCCGTCCTCTGCCTCGCACGGTAGAATCCGCCACGGCGATGAGTGATCTGCATCCGATCGAGGCGTCCACACTTCATGAGCGGCGCGAACGCGTCTACCTCGTCTTGGCGGGGCTCTTTCTGGGCTCGATGACGATGCTCAATATCCTCGGCACGTCGCGTTTCATCGATCTTTCCTTCGAGATCGGGGGGCTGCGGATTCCGATGGCCCTGGCGATCGGCGTATTGCCCTATCCTGTCACATTCTTGTGTACAGACTTCATTTCGGAGCTCTACGGTCAGAAGCGCGCAAATTTTCTGGTCTGGGTCGGCCTGCTGCTGAATGGCTGGATCGTGGCCTTCTTGTGGCTCGGCGGCGCGCTGCCGCCAACGCCCATCCTCGATGCGGCGACCGGGCTTCCGCCGACCGACGCCTATGATTTCGCCTTCTATCGAATTCGCTATCTGACGATGGGCGCGGTCGTCGGGTCGATGATCGCCTACCTCGCGGCCCAGCTCTGTGACGTTTCGCTCTTTCATTTCTGGAAGCGCCTGACCAACGGGCGGCATCTTTGGCTGCGAAATAATGGTTCGACGCTGATCAGCCAATTCGTCGACTCCTTCGCCGTCATCACGATCACGCATTTCTATGCCAAGGGGCTCCCCATCGATCCGAGCGCCGCGATCTGGCCTCAACTCTGGGTGTTCATCGCGTCGGGCTATTTCTTCAAGATGGCGATCGCCCTGTTGGACACGCTGCCCTTCTATGTCGGGGTCCACTATCTGACCCGCTATCTCGAGATCGATCCGACGGCCGAAGAGGATCTCGCCGATCCGGGCTGAAGACCCCTCCGGTCATCCCGGTCGAACACAGGCAGCGCAGGAGCAAGACGTAAGCAAGGGCTCGGAAAGTTCCCGACGGGGCCTAAACCCGTCAAGTGACCACCATGAGGGACCGATTCGAGATCCGATGGAAGACGTTTCTCAGGAAGACGAGATCAAGATTCTCGAGATCAAGCTAGGTCAGCTGAAGCTCGACTATGAGAAATATTTCCTCGGGACGCGGCCGACCGAGCCCGTGATGGCTCGCGCCGAAGTTCAGAAGACGGTGGTCCGGTTCTCGAACACTCGGATCATCAACACGGCCCAACGCTTCAAGTTCAACAGCCTGAACGGACGCTACCAGGCCTTGAAACGACAGTGGGACAACACGCTCCGACAGATCGAGGCTGGCACCTACAAGCGCCACGTGTTCAAGGCCGACCTGCGCGATCGTGAACGCGAACTCCCCTCGAATCCCACGCCGACTCCTCGCCAAGGATCGACGGGGGGGCAGGACGCCGACATCTTCGAAACCTATCGCGACGCGATGCTCGCGACGGGTCAGGATACGAGTCGTCTGACGCGAGCCAAATTGCAGGCCGCGATCGCGAAGCAAGAGGAGGCGCTCAAAAAGAAGTTGGGCTGCGAGCGCGTCGACTTCAGGGTCGTCGTGCAGGACGGAAAAGTCAGGCTGAAAGCCGCCGCCGGTCAGTAGGCGAGACGCGCTACGGCGTCAGCCGATCGGCCGGCGCTTTCTCTCGAGAAGATCACTTCGAATACAGGTCGTTCTCGATCGGCGCAACACTCTCGAGATAGATCGCGATCGCTTTCAGGTCGCTTGCCGGTAGATGCGTATAGCCATGTTCGATCACTTCGGACATGAGTCCCTGGGTGTCGTCGCCATCGGGTTTGATCCCCATTTCGAGATACCAGACGAGATCCGGAATCGACCAACGGCCGATCCCCGTTTTCCGATCGGGTGTGATGTTAGGCGCGAGTTCACCCTCGGGCCCATCCGACGAACCGGCGAGCCACATCGATCGATCGAGTCCGCCGGTCAGGGTTCGAGGCGTATGACACTCGCCGCAATGCGCCGCCGCGCTCACGAGATAGCGCCCGCGATTCCACTCCGCGCTCTGGCCACTCTCGTCGACGACCCTCTCGGGAGCGAAATTCAACCATTTCCAACCCGCGAGCGCCGGCCGCCATGAAAAGGGGAAGGGGGCATCGGGATCTCGATTCGCCCGCCTAATCCGGGGCAACGAGTCGATGTAGGACTTCAGATCGACGAGATCCGCGTCGCTCAATCCGGCGAAGGACGTATAGGGAAAGACCGGAAAATAGTGTTGGCCTTCGGGCGAGAGTCCCTCGCGCATCGCACGAATGAAGTCGGCATCGCTCCAACGCCCGAGGCCGGTCTCGACGTCGCTCGTGATATTCGAACTGTAGAAGACACCGAAGGGTGTCTTCAGGGGACGACCGCCGGCGAGCAGAGGCGCTTCGTCTCCTTCGCCCGGATAGTTGGTGTGGCAGCTGCAACCCCCCGTCGCATGAAACACGCGACGACCCCGCGCAAGTTCCGACTCCGCCCGAACGGGCGGTGCCGAACTCGCAAGGAGGAGTCCGACGACGAGAAGTCCGCAACCCATCGATCGAAAACGCTGTGGGCGGCGGCTTGTCCGCCGATTCTCATCCGACGGTCTATCTCCCTCCAAATCCGGACTCACCCGTGGTCGTCGTGCCCGGCGTGACCCGCCTTGCTCTTGAACGATTCTTCCTTGGGCTTCCGAAACGGCTTGTGGCAACCGCCACAGCTCTTGCCCAAGGCTTTCATCGCCGGTCCGACAGTGGCCATGTCCCCGCCCTTGGCGGCGGCCTGGAGATTTCGTGCGGCTTCCTCGAAATCGCCGATGGCCGATTCGAATTTCGTCCAGTCCTGCCAGATTTTCTGCTTTGCGTCGGTCGCGTCGGTCGCGATGTTATTCTTGAAGGCGGGTGCGATCAGCTGCGCCATCTCCGCCATCTGGCCCGCGTGAACGGCGACGTGGCCGGGAAGCGTGAGGCCGTTTTTCATGATGTCGCCCATCGCGCCCATATTCGCGCCGACGATTTCCATCAAGGTCTGTCGGTACTCGACCTGCGCGGCGTCGTTTTCGTGACTGTCCGCCAAGGCCGCGTTGGCGAACCCCAGCGAGCCGATGAGAATCGCTGAAATCGTCAAGCGAAGGAATGTCGAAAAGCTGAACCGTGTCGTGCGAATCATGAACGTCTCCTGGATGATCGGGCTCGCGAATGGAAGCACAGGACCGGATAGCCGCCATGCTCCTTCATCGAGAATTGTCGCTCTCG
>Ga0209988_10002527_pt1 | contig 12083 bp, 16 predicted proteins | sample N075metaG_FD_183115 | JGI IMG/M metagenome (GOLD analysis project Ga0209988, IMG submission 183115) | Deep subsurface microbial communities from Kermadec Trench to uncover new lineages of life (NeLLi) - N075 metaG (SPAdes) (version 2) | ecosystem: Environmental > Aquatic > Marine > Ocean trench... | reverse complement strand
GGATGAATCATACAGAAATAGTCGTAAATTCCTGCATCATTAAATTCATGTGACCAAGTTCCATCAGCCATGATTAAACTACTGTCAAATACTTCTATTTGAACATCTGCTGAGGTTCCAGCCGTTACTGTATGTGCTGATGAGTCTACATTCATCCAATGTACTGTATCTCCAGCATTAATTGTAACATCTGCTGGTGAGTAACATGAGTTAGTTTCTTCACATCCTGGATATGAAGTGCCTGTTGGAATTTCAACATGGATTGTTTGTGGTTCTGAAGTTTCTTCCATCATCGTTTCTTCCATCATCGTTTCTTCCATTGAAGTTTCTTCCATCATCGTTTCTTCCATTGAAGTTTCTTCCATCATCGTTTCTTCCATTGAAGTTTCAGTTGAAACAGTTGAAGGAGTAAAGACTGCTGGACCAGCATCCTGGGTCATATCCCCTGAAGCTGCAACTCCTAACGCTATAGCTACAATTGCCATTGTAAGAACAATTGCGGCTTTGTCTATACTTACCATAATTGATCCATGACTTGCTATATGCTAAATAAACTTAATCGTCATTATCACGTTCATAATTTCATTTTTACAAACATTTTGAATTTTGTCATCTCATTTCTTTGTCATTAATCTCCGTTCTGAAATCTTGTTTTTTTGCTATTCTTCAAATATTTTCAAAAATTTTAAAAATCAATTGAAAATTTTACATGATCGCTTTAATCAAACATTGGCTATTGTCAATGATATTGAACAATTCTTTCTTTTATGAATCTGGTACGTAATACAATTAACATCGCAACTGAGCTGTCACCAAGTAACTACTCGTTGTTGGTCTTAAGCTCTTTTGCATTGATATTCATTCTGGCTAAATTTTTTTCTTTATCAATCATTTGAAACTCTATTTTTAATTTTCTCTGCTCAATTAATTGTCTGATGAATTGTATTCGTTTTTTTATGAACTCATCTTCAATTTTTGAATTAGATGTAAAATGATCATACATTATTTTTTCATCAAATTTTATTTTAACAATGTCTTTATTTTTTATAATAAAGACTCCAACTCCCCAAAATAAACCAACATGTAATGCAATATATTTTGATTGTAAACTTGTCACTTTGTCTTTATAGATTTCTGCATGTTCTCTATTTTGTTCAACTATTGAATTCCTAGTTTGAATAACCCATGAAATTTTTTTTGGATTTCCATATGAATAAAATACATGGCACAATTGTCAACCAAAAAGGGGTCTTTTGTCTATATATTTTGAATACACCCCTTATGATCATAGATTGAAAGGTGTATTCATGCTTGAGTCACACACATTCTTCTCAAAGATGGTAGACGAACTAGTAGAATTTTCTGAGTATGATCCCGAATTAGCAGACGGAATAAGATGGCTTGATGTTCAAGCACAAAAAAAAGGTATTACATTTTATGATATGGTTTTTGAAGTGTTGTACAAACATGACGTAAACTCTAAAGCAAAAGAATGGCTTAGTACAAGAAATTAAAAATTATTTTCTCAAGTCTAGTGTTTTATATTCACATCCTTCTGGACCACAATACTTTCCAACATAGGTAGCTTTTGGTCTATACAATGCTGGTTTTGGCGCAGCTTCTGCAAACTTCTCTTCAATGATATGAGCTGCCCATCCTACAACTCTTGAAATTGCAAAGATTGGTGTATTGAGATCTACTGGAATTTTTAACATGTAATAGATTGAAGCACTGTACAAATCTACATTTGGATAAATATCTCTGTCTTTCTGCAATTTCATCTCAGTAATGGTGGTGGTTTCAATTTTTTCTGTCATTTTAAACCATGGTTGATTGGTTTGTTCTGCTAATTTTCTTGATAATTCTTTTAGTACCTGTGCTCGTGGGTCATATGTTTTGTAAACAGCATGTCCCATTCCCATTATTCTTTCACCCTTTCTCATTTTTTCTTTAATCCATGGTTCAACATTCTCTATTTTTTCCATCTCTAACAACATTTTCATAACTTCTGTATTGGCTCCTCCATGTAATTCTCCACTTAATGCTCCGATTGCAGCACTTGATGCTGAATACATATGTGCTCTTGTTGATGCAACTTGTCTTGCTGTAAATGTGGATGCATTGAAAGTATGGTCTGCATGAAGAATTAAACATATATCAAAGACTTTTTCAACTTCCGTAACTGGTTTTTCACCAGACATCATGTATAGAAAATTTGCAGCATGATTTAGAGAAGAATCAGGATCTACAAGTTCTAATCCGTTTCTTATTCTCTGCCAACTTGCGATGATGGTGGGGACCTTGGCAATGAGGTTAATTGCTCTATCATAACTAGCCTCTTTAGTTGAAAATTCTTCATCATAATATCCGGCAAGTGCTGCAACAAACGCCTGAAGCATATCCATAGGATCTGCATCTTTTCTCCAATTTCCGATGTTCTTTTGCATTTGCTTTGGAATTTGTCTTGCATCAATCAATTTTGCATTAAATTCGTTTAGTTGATGCTTATTTGGCAGACTATCATAAAGAAGCAAATATGCTGTTTCCTCAAAGTTTGAGTTTTTTACAAGATCAAAAATGTCATATCCGCGATAAATGAGTTTACCCTTATCTCCTTCAATTTTTGAGATTTTAGTATCTGCAATCTCAATTCCTCGTAAACCAATATTTTTGGTCTCCATATTGAGCATACTCAAAATCTTCTATTATATTTTCGCCAAAATCATGTCTATGAAATTTAGCAATTAGTCTAATATCCCAACTTTTGGTCATAAATGAAAATTTCTAATTAAAAATTAAATGACCCCCAAGGAGCGTAGAGATTTACAAAAATTAGATGATTTGGTATTAAATGCATCACCCGAGGAACTAACAAAAATTCAAGAAGTAGATCATCAAACCCAAATGGATGGATTGTCATTTTATGATGTTTATCTTGATTCTAGTTCTTTGATTAATCAAGGCATCAAAAAGTCTTTTAGAAAATCTTAATTTTTCATTCTTCATTTAAATGAGGGAATAATTTTTCAATCGTATTGTCCGTATCTAAACGCAAGAAATCTATAAGCAAAAAAACTGTAAAAAAGACTCTTACTAAAAAAACACCAACTAAAAAAACACCAACTAAAAAAACACCAACTAAAAAAACACCAACTAAAAAAACACCAACTAAAAAAACACCAACTAAAAAAACTATCAAGACACAACGAACAAACGTTGTTTGTATTTCTCATAAGGAAGATAATGATGGAATCAGCTCTGCTGCATTAATCAGACAAGCCTTTGGTGGGGATTCAATTCTTGTGGACTATCCAGGCCAAATGGAAGCTATACAACAAGTGGTTTTAGATAAAAAACTAAAATCTCTGTATATTTGTGATTTGGGCCTAAGCAAAAATACCCAAGATAAATTTGTAGATATTATGACAACTCTTAGAAAAAATAACATTGCAGTTACTTACATTGATCATCATGACATTGATCCTACTATTGTAAAATCATTGAAGAAAATCAAAGTCAAAGTAATTCATGATATCAATGAATGTACAACTGTTCAGGTTTATACTGCGTTCAAATCAAAACTCAATGATCATGCATCATTTGTAGCAACATGTGCAGCTATTACTGACTATATGGAAGATAGGCCAATTGGCTCCAAATTACTACAAATTTATGATCGACAATTTGCTTTAATCAACGCTACAGTACTTACATACAACATTGTTGGACATCAAAAAGACCCAGATTACTTGTTGTATTTAGTAGAAGAATTGGCAGATTCTAAATTCCCACATGACATTCCAAATACTTTTGAGTTTGCTCAAATCCAAGTTGAAAAACTCTCCCAAATGATTGCCAAAGTAAAACAAGGAATGAAAACCATGAAAAATCTTGGCTATATGGAAATTCTAGATGCAGGAGCAAGCGGCGCTGTTAATTTTGTGATGGGGTTATCTGGGAAAAATGTTGGTGTTGCATACAAGGAGAGAGTTGATCATGGTATCTATGCAGTTTCAGTTAGAGGTTCTAAGGATTGTAAAGTGCACTTAGGCAGGATTGTTAATATTTTAGCAACTGACCTTGGTGGTTCTGGCGGTGGACATGATAAGGCATGTGGTGCTATAATTCCAAAACTGAAAATAAAAAAATTCATTACAGAATTAAATAAAAAAATAAAGTAATCATTGTAAAAATCTAGGAATTTTTTTTACTATGTGTGAAATTGATATTCTTCCTGGCCCTGCAACAATAATTACTAAACTTGCAGCAAGAAGTATCAAGTCCAGCTCAAATGCTTTTTCTCCTGTAAGATTTGTAGCACCTTTTACGTAAAATATAGCTCCCAACATTACTATGGATAATAATGATGATGAAATTCTAGTTAAAACTCCAATAATTAACAATATTCCTGGAATAGTTTCTGCTAATGCAATTGGGATTTGCATCTCTGGTGGAAGTCCAAGAGTCCCAGTAAGAAATCCTACAAAACCTGGATCAAACTTTCCTATTCCATGAACTATGAAAATTACTCCAATAGCAGTTCTTAATCCCATGAAAGCAATATCATGTAATACATTTCCCTTTAGAATTGCCTCTGTGTTCATAATTCTACACACTTTTGAAACTAATTAAAAGGATTTGTCCAAATCAAAAATAAATTTGGGGCAATTTTTTAATATTTTACAAACAAAATTTATTTGAAATTGAATCTAAAGATTGTTGCGCCTGTAATCTTAATTGTAGCTGTAATTGCAGTGTTTACTGTTTCATTCCAAGACATCCCTATTACTAATCAAATTGAATCTGATGCTATTGATTTCAAGTCTACAGAACTCATTTTAATGGAGACAAATGGTATCAAGCATAATATTCCACTTGATAAAATCAAAGGAGGCGGTCCTCCAAAAGATGGAATCCCATCAATTGATAATCCTGTATTTGCAAATGTCCCCGATTCTCAGTTTATGTCTGATTCTGATACTGTTATTGGATTGGAAATTAATGGAGAGACAAAAGCTTATCCTATCTTTATTTTAGTTTGGCATGAAATAATTAATGATAAAGTTGGTGGAATTCCAGTAGCAGTAACTTACTGTCCATTGTGTTATACAAATCAAGTCTTTGAGAGAGTTATTGATGGACAAGAAGTAGAGTTTGGAACTTCTGGAAAACTATACAACAGTAATTTGTTGATGTATGATAGATTAACTGAATCTTATTGGAGTCAAGCACTTGGAATTGCAGTTAAAGGCGAACTAACTGGATATGAACTGAATTTGATTCCATTTGATGTTATTACTTGGGGGGATTGGAAAACACTCCATCCTGATACTGTGGTGTTGACCACTGATACAGGATACATTCGTTCGTATGCAACTGATCCGTATGGAAATTATTACACCGAACCGAGAATAATGTTCCCAGTAGAACATAAAGATGACAGAATGCATCCAAAAGAAATAATCATTGGATTTAATCAAGGTGAGATATACAAAGCATACAAACAAAATGACATTGAATTAAACATAATCATCAATGATTCTATTGGTGAAACTCCTGTGATGTTAATTTCATTGTATTCTGAAAACTCTCGTGCATTTGAGAGAACAATTAATGAGTTGGTCTTGAACTTTGAGTATGTGGATGGAAAAATTCTTGATTTACAAACAAACTCTGAATGGAACTATGATGGGTTATCGATATCTGGTGAATATCGAGGAGTGCAATTAAAGCGAATGCCTATTGAACCTGGATTTTGGTTTGAATGGTTTGCGTTTCATCCTCAAACTCTAGTTTATGGTGATAAATAATGAGGCCAATTCAAAAAGCAATACTTGTTGGAATAATCACCATAGTTGTATATCTCTCAGTAGTTGTGATAACAACTCCTGCACTAGAACCGCTAGATGCCATTAGTGCCGCATTCCAAATAAATTCTATAGTTATTTTTGGAATGGGAATTGGAATAGGTTTGCAAGTTTTCTTGTCTTCGAAAAGCAAATTATTAGGATGTAAACTTAAAGTAAAGAAAAAAGCATTTGGAGCAAATTCAGGAAGTGTTGCAACTACATCCTTCTTTTCGTTTTTCTCCCTAGTACCACTTGGTTGCTGCGGTTGGTGGTTGTATGTATTGTCTTTACTTCCAGGTGTTGTTGGAGTCGGCGCAACTGCCGTATTAATTGAATACAGTCAAATTTTGGCTTATGTAGGTCTTGTAATTATTTTTGGATTTGCAGGATTGACTGCTTTAAAACTAAAGCAAGAGATAAAGTTACAAAAAATAATTTAATCTACTTTAATTGAGAATGCCCAAAGCTCACCCTTACCTTTACTTAAAAATTTGGCAATTTTGGCCATTAGTCCATACTTTTTATCTCTCCACTTTACTGCCTCTTGCGTTTCTTCTTCTGTTAAAATTTTAGCAGTTCCTGATATCCACTCACCTTTAATTTTTCCTTTGAAATTACATGTTGCAATTTTTACTTGGAGATTATTTCTAAGACGTTTTACTTTACCTGTTTGATCCCGAGTAACAACATAAATCAAATCATTTTTGATTACAAACCAAACAGGAGTTCTAACAGGCTGATTGTTTTTTCTAAATGTTTCAAGTGAAATACATTTTTCTGATTCTAATTTTTCTAAATTGTACATGTGATGTTGTATTTTTTAAATAATTTAGGTTTATTCTTATTGTTCTGAAATTTCAATAATTGCATCAATTTCTGTCATAGCGTCTAATGGCAAACTAGCAACTCCAACTGCAATTCTGGTGTGTTTTCCTTTCTCACCAAATATCTCAAAAAACAAATCAGAAGCTGAATTGATGACTTTGGGTTGTTGTGAAAATTCTGAAACAGAATTCACAAATCCTGACAATCTTACTATTTTAGAAACTTTGTCCAAATTCCCTATCTCTTTTTTTATTTGTGCTAAAATGTTAATTGCACACATTCTTGCAGATTTTTGAGCAATTTCCAAGTTGTCATCAGAAACATTTCCTGTAAAAATTACTTTACCATCTTCCATGGGAATTTGCCCTGAAATGTACAGTAAATTTCCTGTCCTTATTGCTGGAACATATGATCCTGCTGGTGTTGGAGGATTTGGAATCTTTATTCCTAATGATTCAAGTTTTTCTTCAATCAGGACTATTGCTCATATTTTGTCTGATTTTAGTTTTTACTTATCTTAATGTGAACTTTTTCACCTTTGTTAGAATTATTTTGATAAATTGTTCTAGTTTTGTAACCTTGTTTTTGTAGGAATCCATCCAAAATTGAAACCCAAGGTAGTGAATGATTACTGTTTAGTTTTGACTCAATTGTGATATTTTTGGTAATTGCATTAAAGTTCACATGTCCTGAGCACGTTATTTGCATAATTGCATCCATTATCTCTATGATGTCATCAAGTGATTTTGACTTTAAAGAAATTCCATTTTTTTCCAACAGTTTGAACATGTCAAATTCTGGTTTTTTTGATATCATTGTAGAATTTAAAATATACATTAAACCCAATTCACTAACAGTTTTAATTATTTTATAAATTTCCTGTGCTTCTGTTTTTGTCATGTCTGCAAGAGCTTTAGTTTTAATTGCGTTCTTCCATATATTAGAAAATACTTTTTCTTGATTACCTCCAAGAATTTCAGTTGATGAAAAAATTATCCCTTTTCCATTTTCATTATTTATCATTAACAATTCAGTCTCGTCAAAAATAAAACAATTTTGAGTAATTTCAGATGCTCTAATCTCTACTCCATCAGGAATTATTCTATATGATTCCGAGCAAATTTGTGTTGGTACAACAAGTACTTTGACATCTAAATTTCGACGTAAAACTGATAATAATTGTTCTTTACATTCGGCTAATAATCCAAAACCCCATTGGTCTGCCATTATTTTAATTGATGATTTTGAACCCTCAATCATTGTTTGGAGTTGAGTCAAAACATTATTTGCACTAATCTGAAAGTATCTTTTTTCTTCAGTCCCTCTTGACTTTCTACTCTCTTCGCTTGCTTTCTTTAAATTTGAAACTAATGTGTTCATTGCATTTACCTTATTGATTTGCTCGTGAATGATTCCATCAAATGCATCTTCAGGTGCAATTGCTGTACACATTATTGGCTTACTCTTTGAAATTATTGTCAGCTTTTTCTTTTCCAGTTTCAGTAAAGTTGGATAAATTTTAGTTCGTGGAATATCTGCATAATATGCTAATTCACCAGCAGAGATTGTCCCTTTGGCAATCAGAGATACATATGCCTGTGCCTCATATTTGCTTAATCCAAATTCTTCTAAACTGACTGTTAATGCATGCTCATTTACCATGATTTTACTTGATTTGTTATTAGGTAAAATTGAGAGCTAAATTCCTTTAAACAAGTACTTAAAAAAAATCAAAATTGTATCTGCAGATGGGTGTAACTGTAGTTACTGAATAAATTGTTACAAGACCCTCAAATACAAAATCTAGAATCATAAAATAGTATGTTGATTAAATGCGATGTTAGCACATTAGAATATGCTAACATATCTACCTCAGTTACGCTTGTTCCTAGATTGGAATATTCTGTAAATCTGTTAGATGTTGTTTTTGAGATTCTTAAGAAAAAAATGTATGACCAGAAAAAATTAAACATATTTCTGGTAGACAATCTTGATGAATCTGATAACAGTCATCTTAAAGCAATAGAACTGGAACGAATTATGGCCTTTTCTCTGGAAATCCTATCTCAAATTAAAAAAAGAACCAGAAAAATATCTAATGTGGGAAGCATTCCTAAAATTCTTCCTACTGTTATACCACTAATTAGAACAGTTAGTGCACAATTATTTGATATTCTTCCAAATTGTAGCCATCAACTGTCTGAACTATCTGTTCATTTAGGAAGTATAGTGATAGATTCTGCTGCACTTACAAAGGCAAGATTTGACTTTAGTCAATCAAATGAAGAATCATCAACTTTACTTAATGGAGTAAAGTTGATGGTGAACTCTAAAATAAGTAAGCAGTATCCTAATCTTAATTTTTTTAAAGTATGTAATACTTGATTATACTGAATTCTAAACGAAACTTTTCCAAGGATATTGAACGTATACGAACACTATCTTCAAAAATTGATAAAAAATTATCCGAGATCAAACCTTCTGATGATGACAAAATAGACAAACTCACTTTTGATGAACTTCAGGATTTAAACAAAATTGTTGGGATTGCTGATTTTATGCTATGTAAACATGCTGACAAAAAAGAGATACATTCAATTCTAAAGCACTTTGTATCTATAATCTCTGATACTGCAAATTCACTAGAGAATCTAGATGATGAAATCTCTGAACTGATAATTTCAGCTGAAGACTCAATAAACAAAGTAAAAGACATGCATGTCCATATATCTGAAAAATCTGATTTCAAAAAGAGATTTCATGATGGACCTGATTATGATGAGCACGAAACAAGTGCAATTAATTTAACACATTTTGGTACAGAGATTAACACAACTGAATACCAACAAAACTCTTCAGGAGATATGTGTAGGTAATTGAGATGAGTTTAGCACCGCAAGAATTAGAAAATACTGCTAGTAAATACGCCTCTGAGGCTATCAAATTTGATTCTCAGGGCGCACGTGGTATGGCAATCACACATTATCAGCATGCAATTGATGCCCTTGCAAAACTATTGAAACTTTATCCTAACAGCAAATTGAACCAAATTTACAAAGAAAGATGTAACTCTTACCATAATCGAATTAATGCACTACAACAAGCTGGTGGTGTTGAGCCTGCAGTTGATCCAAAAGCATCAGAAAAAGATCAAAAGGCATCTGTGCAAAGACAAGAAACAGAAAATGACTTTGAAGATCTTATAATGAAAGAAAAACCCAATGTTACATGGGCTCAAGTAGTTGGTTTGGAAGATGCTAAAAATGCATTACGTGAATCAATCATATATCCAGCTAAAAGACCTGATTTATTCCCTCTTGGATGGCCAAAAGGAATGTTACTTTATGGACCTCCTGGTACCGGAAAAACAATGCTTGCAGCTGCTACTGCAAATGAGATGGATGGTTACTTTATCAATGTAGATGCATCATCCATGATGAGTAAATGGTTAGGTGAAGCAGAAAAGAATGTTTCAAAATTATTTAATATGGCAAGGCATTATGCTGAAAAAGAAGGCAAACCAGTTATTTTGTTTGTAGATGAAGTTGATTCTTTATTGGGTTCCAGAAATAGTGAAGTTGGTGGAGAAGTAAGAACCAAAAATCAATTCCTAACTGAGATGGATGGTGTTAATGGTAAAGGAAAAGATTTGATGCTTTATGTAATTGGAGCTACAAACAAACCTTGGAGTCTTGATTGGCCTTTCCTAAGACGATTCCAAAAGAGAATTTATGTTCCATTACCATCACTAGAAGCTAGAGAACACCTCTTTAAGGAATACACTGAACCTCTACGAAAAAATTTCAAAGTAAACCCTGCTGAATTGGCAAAAATGTTTGATGGATATAGTGCAAGCGATATCAAAGATATATGTCAAGCAGCACAAATTAAAACAGTTCATGAAATATTCAATTCTCCAGACTATCACGAACCTATAGACGGCGAAACACCTATTCAACCCCGAGAACTTACGCCATCTGATTTTAAGGATATAATGGCAAGAAGAAAACCAAGTGTTTCAACTGAAATGGTTCGGGCTTATCACAAATGGAGTGAAGAGTTTAAAGCTCTCTAAACATTACATATTTTTCTGCGATCAAAATTTCTCTATTTCTTTTCCACACAAAACTTAAATTCACATTCACTCGGACTTTACGAGGGTAACAATAACTACCAAAAAATCAAACCACGCAAACAAGTTTGGAAAGCTGGTTTTTGATGATGGCACTGTTCTTGATGGTCTAGGCTTTGGTTATTCTACAACTGTTTTTGGTGAAATTGTCTTTAATACTGGGATGGTTGGATATCCTGAAGCACTAACCGATCCGTCATATAATGGTCAAATTCTCACACTTACATATCCTCTAATTGGAAATTATGGGGTTCCTGATCCTTCAGTTAAAGACGATGATGGTATTCCCAAATTCTTTGAATCGGATAAAATCCAAATAAGAGGTCTGGTAGTCCACGAATTATCCTTGACTGCTAGTCACTGGAATCTTTCAATGACTCTTGATGAATGGATGCACAACGAAGAGATACCTGGAATCTCTGGAATTGATACTCGTGAATTAACAAAGAAACTACGAACTGGTGGCGTTATGATGGCAGCTCTTGTGGTATCTGATTCTGAAATTGATGTTGAAGAAATAAAAAAACAGCTTTCATCTGCACCTCATTATAATTCTGAACAATTCATGGATATTGTATCCACAAAACAAGAAAAAGTTTACGGCAAAGATGAAAAATCAGTTGTAGTAATTGACACTGGTGCAAAAAATGCAATTTTGAGAAATCTTCGTCAATTGGGTTATAAAGTAATCTTAGTTCCTTGGAATACTACTTATGAAAAAATAATGTCTTACAATCCCAAAGGTGTTGTACTCAGTAGTGGTCCTGGTGATCCACAGAATTGTTCAGATACAATAGATACAGCAAAAAAATTAATTGAAAATAATATTCCTACATTAGGAATTTGTTTAGGGGCACAAATTATTGGTATTGCAGGAAATACTGAAACATACAAACTAAAATATGGACATCGAGGACAAAACAAACCTTGTGTGAATGTAGAAAACAATCAAATTTATGTTACTAGTCAGAATCATGGTTATGGAATTACTCCTGAATCACTTGAGAAATCTGAATTTAAATTATGGTTTACAAATGTAGACGACAAAACAATTGAAGGAATAAAACACAAAAAACAAAATTGTATTGCAGTACAATTTCATCCCGAATCTTCACCTGGTCCTTATGATTGTAAGTTTATCTTTGAAGAGCTAAAACGCCTTATGGAGGAATGAACAATTGCCAAAGAATGAGTCGTTAAAGAAAATTCTTGTACTGGGAAGTGGAGCTATTAAAATCGGAGAAGCTGGTGAATTTGATTACTCCGGAAGTCAATGT
>Ga0209988_10002526_pt1 | contig 12083 bp, 10 predicted proteins | sample N075metaG_FD_183115 | JGI IMG/M metagenome (GOLD analysis project Ga0209988, IMG submission 183115) | Deep subsurface microbial communities from Kermadec Trench to uncover new lineages of life (NeLLi) - N075 metaG (SPAdes) (version 2) | ecosystem: Environmental > Aquatic > Marine > Ocean trench... | reverse complement strand
GTCCCCGTTGAGCCCGGCATGGAGGGCGTCGAGCTCTGCCAGCGTGCGCGGAAGTTCTGGGCCGACGACTGGTCCGGGCAGAGCTTCATGGCCGTCGGCATGAAAGACGTCGTGCTCGGTCCGGACGTCATGGCCGAGCTGCGCAGCACGATCAAGGGCTGCCCGCCGCCCATGGAGATCGAGGAAGGCAATCACTTCGTGCAGGAGTGGGGCGAGCCCATCGCCCGTGCCGCAGTGAAGGCGTTCGGAATCGGCTGAAGATCTGCGGAACGACCCTCGCCCTGCTGGAATCGTTCTGTCGCTGCGTTGTCGAATCGCTGCGTTCAGAACCGGTCCGGTCGGTTGGCGGCGTCTCCGCCGCCGTCGACGTAGACGATGCTGCCGTGAATGTAGGACGCTTCGGGTCCCAGCAGGAAGTTGATGACGCCCGCGATTTCGTCGGGCTCGGCCCAGCGGTCGAGCGGGATGTCGAGGGCGTCGACGCCCTTGCCGAATACCGGGTGCTTGACGGCACCGTCCATCAGCGGAGTCCGCGTCACGCCGGGAGCGATGCCGTTGAGGCGGACCCCGATGGCGCCCCATTCCTTGGCCCGGCGTCGAACCGCGCGGGAGAGCGCGTGCTTCGAGCCGCCGTAGGCGATGAAGCCCTTGCGCTCGTCGAGCAGCGCCAACGCGGCAGGCTCGTCGTGCTCGAGCAGGGCGAGCACGAACGGGTGCTCGTCGAACGGCATCAGTTGCGCCGAGTTCGAGCAGATCGCCACCGCCGCCGCAGCTTCGCGGCCTTCCATGGCTCCTCGCAGTCCATCGAGGACTTCGACCGCGCCGAAGTAGTTCACCGATGCGATCTTGAGAACGTCGGAGACGTGGGCTCCCAATCCGGCCGCCACCACCAGGCGATCCAGGCTGCCCCCACAAGCCTCCAGCGCCTGGGCGATGGATTGTTCGCGTCCCTCGGGCGTCGAGAGGTCGACCTCGATCTCCGCGTTGCGCAAGTCGATGCCGATCACGCGATCCCCATTTTTTTCGAGGCGTGCGCGGACCGCGGCGCCGATCCCCGACGCCGAACCGGTTACGACGGCAATTCCCATGCTTGGCTCCTCACTCGTAGATGATCCTACCGCGTCCAGGCTGGGTCCAGTCGAGGACTTTCTTGATGAACGCCAGTACGCCTCATGCCTTTCCGGTTTCGAGGATTCCGCGCATGGTTTTGATCTCGCGCCTCAGCCACGAAGTCTCCCAGAAGTTCACGCTGGCGGTTTCCAGCACAGCATGCGCTTCCAGGCTGACCGCGAGCGCTCCGTGGTGGGCCGGTTCGGCGCTGAGAGCGACCTCCGTCAGGTGGATGGCTTCCAGGGGCAAGTCGGCTTCGAGCTTCTTGCGTGCACGCTCGGCGACGGCGTCCGGCCCTCCGGCGAGTTCGACCAGGTCCGGGTGGACGCTCCAATGGGGAACCGGATAGAGCTCGGTGGTCGAGCGATGGTGGAACCAGCCGGCGTAGGTCTCCCAGATTGCACGCACGCTCCACGAAACCTTCCCGTAGCCCTCGCCGACTTCGAGCTCCGGAGGCAGCCCGATCTCGCGCATCAGCGTGTGGACGTCTTTGCCCTCGTTCATCCCGCGCACGGTCTCGTCGTGCACGTGCACGACGGCGCCGCGAAGCCGCAGCAGCTCTTCGCGGATCGTCTCGTGCCCTTCGATGGGATCGTGGTGGCCGACCAGAAGCAGCTCCGGCTCGAGTTCGAGGACCCGGTCGAGCGACGAGATGAAGCGAATGGCCTCGCGATAGCGGTCGCCCCGGATCGTCACGAGATTCGGGAAGTGTCCGAAGAGCGCGCTGAAGAGATTTCCGGTGAAACAGATCCTTGGGTCCGGCATCCAGACCACCATGGAGTCGACGGTCTCTCCGCCCGGCGTCGACAGCAGTTCGAAGCGGATTCCGCCGAGCTCGAACTCGAGCCGGTCGTCGAAGGTCAGGGTCGGCAGCGGTCGGGACTGGGGCGGGATCTCGCTGCCCGTACTTTTGCGCACGTAGCGCATCGCACTGCCGATGGCATCGGCAAAGGCGAAGGCGCTGCGGGCGGCGCGAAAGCGGGCGATGCGCGCATCGTCTTCCTGGTGCGCTGCGTTTCCCGAGTGGGTCACGACCTCGGTGCCCGCTTCGCGGAAGAGATCGACGCCGCCCACGTGATCCACGTGGCCCTGGGTCAGCAGGATGTAGCGGACGGGGCTGGCGTCGACGGCGTCGAAGTTGCGCTTGTGGACGGGGGATTCGAATCCCATGCCGGTGTTGATCACCACACGGCCGGCCGGAGTGACCACCAGGTAGCTGTTCGAGAGACCCTCGGAGAGATAGACGCCGGCATGGATCTGCCGGGCTTCGGACTGGCAGGCGGGCCGGATGTCGAAGCCGCCCGGGCGCGACCGGAAGAGGGGGGCGGTCATGAAAAACCTCGATTTCGGGCTGGACGCCAGAGTAATACGTACGTATTATATATGTCAACTCACGATTCGGAATTCGTTCAAACAATCACCAATGAGTCGGAGATGGGCCTTGTCAGCGGCGGTTTCGAATCCGGACTCAGGTCTGAATTCGACGGTTCGAAGCGACGCCGTGGCGACCCGGCTGCGCATCGTCGCGGCCGCCGAGCGCCTCTTCGCCGAGCGCGGCATCGACGGCGTCTCGCTCCAGCAGATCAACCGCGCGGCCGGTCAGCGCAACCGCTCCGCGGTCCAGTACCACTTCGGCAACAAAGAGGGCGTGATCCACGCGATCCTCGACAAGCACACGGCCGGCATCGAGCGCCGACGCCACGAGCTGCTGGACGAGATCGAGGCGTCGGGCAAGCTCGAGCTGCGCCGCCTGGCCGAGGCCCTGGTGATTCCGCTGGCCGAGAAGCTCGATGACCCCGATGGCGGCATCGCTTTTCTGCGGGTGAACGCGCAGCTGATCGGGCACCCGGACTTTCCGTTGCTCGAGCTTCATGCCCAGCGCGTCAACCGCGGCGCCGACCGCCTCCACCGCCTGACGGCTCGCGCCTGCCCCGACCTTCCCATGGAGCTCTGGATGTCGCGCTGGCTTGCCCTCGGTGGGCTGCTTTTTCACGGCATGGCGGACTACGCGCACCTGACCGAGCGAAATGGGGGCGCCGCTCTCAACATTCCGCGCAGCGTCTTCGTCAGCAATATGGTCGATTGTGCTGTGGCCGTGATGGAAGTTCCCCAATCTCCAGAGACCGACGCGGAGCTCGAACGCTCGCGTCGCCCTGACGAGGAGACCCCCCATGTCTGAAGAATTCGCTGGACGCTTCGGCCTCGGCACGATCGACCAGGTCAGCTACGTCGTCGAGGATCTGGACAAAGCACTCGGTCACTACGAAGCCCTCTTCGGCCCCTTCAAGCTGGGTGAGTCACCGCTGACGGACTGCACGATCCGGGGACGCCAGGCGGACTGCACGCTCAAGCTCGCCGTCAACAACGCGGGCCCCGTCGAGATCGAGTTGATCCAGGTGCTCGAAGGGGACACGCCCCACAGTGAACATCTGCGCGAGCACGGTGAAGGCATCCACCACGTTCGCTTCCGGGTGAAGGATCTCGACGCCAAGCTCGAGCAGCTCGGCGAGGCTGGCTTCGAAACCGTCTTCTACAAGCGCTTCGGTCCGACGCTGGGCTTCGCCTATGTCGAGGCTCCCAGCGAAATGGGCGGAAGCGTGATCGAGCTGCTGGAGATGGCCTGAGGCTGGGCGAATCGAATCGTGGTCGATCGCGCTGGCGGAGCACTCGACCCCGCTCCCCCAGAGAGTCCTTAAAGGGCATTGATTCCAAGGGCTTATACAGATCTCAGAGTTTGCCGTTGACACTGTCTACAAATTTGTAGACACTGTCTACATGGCCGAAGCGCTGCGACAAGAGCCGCTGGACGAGCGATTGCTAGAGGTCACGCTGGGGCTGCTGGCCGATGAGGGCATCGAGCGACTCAGCCTCCGCCGAATCGCCCGCCGCGCTGGCGTCTCCCACGGTGCCCCCCTGCGCCACTACCGGAGCCTCTCCCACCTGCTGGCCGAAGTGGCGGCGCGCGGCTTCCGTTTGCTGTCGGCTGCGATCGAACGCGCGTCCGCAGCCGTTCCGGGCGGCGCCAGTTCCCGTGTTCGGCTCGCCGTCGCCGGTCGTGCCTACGTCGAGGCGGCGGTCGCGAACCCGGGACTGTTTGCCCTGATGTTCCGGCCCGACGCCGTCGATGTCAGCAATCCCTGCTTCGAGCGGGAATCCGCCCGTGCCTTCGATCATCTCCTGCGACGGGTGCGCGCCGCCCAGGAGGAGGGCTGGCATCCGTCGCGGGACCCGCGCGTGCTGGCCGGCTGTGTCTGGGCCGGCGTCCACGGTCTTGCGACGCTGTGGGCCCAGGGCGCTCTGCTGGGCCCCGTTCCCAACGTGTCGCTCGACGAAATGATCTCGACCACCTTGGAGCTGGTGATCTCCAGCTCGGATGGAGGAAACCATGAGTGAGAATCCGTACCTCTCGGGCAACTTCGCCCCTGTCGATCAGGAGCGCACCGACCTCGAACTCGAGGTGACCGGACAGATTCCGGTCGAGCTGTCCGGCCGGCTGCTTCGCATCGGGCCCAACCCCATCGCGCCGAATCCCGAGACCTACCATTGGTTCACCGGCAATGGCATGCTGCACGGGGTCCGTCTCCGCGAAGGACGCGCCGAGTGGTATCGGAATCGTTTCGTTCTCGACGACGAGATCGTCGAAGCCCGCGGCCTGCCGCCGGTCGCGGGACCCGCCCGCGACATGCTCGGAGGCGGCGTGGCCAACACCAACGTCATCGGACACGCCGGGAAGACCTACGCGATCATCGAGGCCGGCAACCTCCCCGTCGAGCTCACCGACGAACTCGAGACGGTCGCTCGCGTGGACTTCGGCGGGACATTGCCGGGCGGCTTCACGGCTCATCCCAAGCGCGATCCGGATACGGGCGAGCTCCACTGCGCCGTCTATTCCCCGATGTTCGAACAGATCCAGCACGTCGTCGTGGGCGCAGACGGAAAGGTCAATCGCGTCGTTGATGTTCCGGTACCCGGTCGTCCGATGGTGCACGACTGCGCCCTCACCGAGAACTTTTTCATCCTGCTGGACCTTCCTGTGATCCTCGATCCCGAGACCGGCTCTTCCTTTCCTTTTGCTTGGCATCCGGAGTATGGCGCCCGGGTCGGCCTTTTGCCTCGAAATGGTCAGGCGGACGAGGTCGTCTGGTGCGAGGTCGAACCCTGCTTCGTCTTCCATCCGCTCAACGCGTATGAGGATGAAGACGGTCGTGTGGTGCTCGACGTCATCCGCCATCCCAAGATGTTTGCGACCGACAGTCACGGCCTCAACGAAGGTGTGCCGACGCTGGACCGATGGATCGTGGATCCCCGCGGCGGCAAGGTCAAAGAAGAACGCCTTGACGATCGAGGTCAGGAATTTCCCCGCATGGACGAACGCCGCATCGGCAAGCCGTACCGCTACGGGTATACGACGAGGTTCGAAGAAGTCGGCTTCGGCGGGATCTACAAGCACGATCTGAAGGACGGCAAGATCGAGGTCCATGACGAAGGTCCGGCACGGCAATTCATGGAGGCGGTGTTCGTGCCGCGGTCGGACGACGCCGATGAGGACGACGGCTGGGTGATGACCTACGTGTACGACGCGTCGAGCAACAAGACGGACGTCGTGATCCAGCATGCCCAGGACTTCAGCGGCGCGCCCGTGGCCACCATCCATCTGCCGGCGCGGGTGCCCTTCGGCTTCCACGGCAACTGGCTGCCCGACGCGGGCTGACTCAGCGCGCGGGCCGACGCAGTGCCAAGCAGCCGACCGATGACGCCGGGGAGGCAACGCTCACGTTCTAGTCGTCTCTCGGTCCGGGCCGCTCCCGACTGATCGCGAGCAGCTCGACCAGCCGCCGTTCGATGTAGGGAAAGAACGGGTTGAAGCGAAGCCGCATCAGCTGCGCCACTGGAACCCGCAGGATCCCCTTTTCGCCACGCGGCCGGAGGTCGCCGAGGGCGAGGGCTTGCTCGGAGACGACGTGCTCGCGCCTGCCGTAGAAGGGGTCGTCCGGCGGGATCGGCAGCGCCACGTGGGAGAGCGAGTACACCTGGGGCGGCCACGAGAGCCCCAACGGTGTGCCCGCATCAAAGGGCTCGCTCTCCGTTCGATGGCGCGCCACGACCTCGAGGCTGTTCGGGTCACGGTTCGTGACGTGGGTGAGTGCGAAGGGCAGATCCAACCGGTCGCGAAGTGCCCACATCACCGGATCGTTGGGCGGCGAGATGAACTCCTCGAGCTTCGCGACGCGGTTCACGCCGAACACGATCAGCTCGCCGTGGCCCGGCGGGAGCCGATCGTGGAGGCCCCGGACGACCGCATTGGTCAGCACCGTCGCATCGACGATGGATTGGAACGTGTAGATGTCGGGCAGACCCTCGAGCTTGGCCTGCTCGGTCAGTCGATCGAGCTGCGACCCGATGGCCTTCGAGATGCGATGGGACTGCCAACCCGCGTGCTTGGCGAACGAGTTGTACTTGAACGGGTCGAACTCGGGCTGGATGCCTTCCCACGCGAACCTCTCAAAGTAGGAGACCCAGGAGAGCGCCTTGTGAAGGTTGGCCAGCGCAGCGAAGCGCGTCACCGCAATCGCGGGCGACCACAGGAAGACCCGCGATGGCGTTTCCAGAGCCTCGTCGTCGATCGAATCGAGTACGTACTTGACCGTCAACGCGCCGCCGTTCGAATAGCCGCCCAGCATCAGCGGGTGCTCAGGTCCAATCTGCTGGCGCGTGTGACGCACGGCGGCGACGACCACGGCCATCCAGTCTTCCCAGTCCACGTGCTGCAGCCCGCCGGGCGTGGTTCCGTGGCCCGGCATGCGTGGCGCTACGACCCGGTATCCCTGTTGCTCGAATACGCGGGCCAGCGACCGCATGCTGTAGGGCGAATCCGTCAGGCCATGGATCAGCACGACGCCGCCGACGACAACCTTCGGGCGAAGCTCGAAGCTGCGGTTCCAGTTCCGGGTGAGGCGGCCGGGGAACATGGGGCCGGAGCTGTCGAATCGAGAGAAGGTCGGCAGGTTGTCGGAGCTGAGCTTCTCGATCAGCTCGGATTCGAGCTCCTCGAAGACCCGGTCCTCGATCTCGAGATAGTCGTCGAACGACGCCAGCGGTCCGTCCTCGGCGAGCCGGTACTCGGCCTCGAGCTTCAGCTCGTGCCAGGGCCGTAGATCCGGTTGGCGCAGTGCATCGAAGGCGCGGCCGAAGTAGATCGTGAGTCCGATCAGGACGAGGCCGGTGAGAACGTGGCGGATGGCCTTGAGCCAGCGCAACCTTGCTGTCCTAGGCGTCGAAGACCGTGGGCGTCTTGACGTAGCTCGCGGTCAGGAGCGCGACGAAGGCTTCGTCGCGCAGGGGTTCGGCGGGCGGAGAGAAGGCAATCTCCCGACTTCGCAGGTCGTCACCGAAACGGTCGAGGACGGCATCGAGATCGAGGCCTCCGCGTCCCTCTTGGTGGGCGCGGCGTTGTTCGGCGTCGCGATAGACGTAGGCCTTCCACGAAACGCTGATGCGCAGCGCGGACCAGTCGATCTCGGCCCGCGTCTCGCCGTCCTGGCGGATCGCCCAGCGGTTGCCGCCGTCGTGCTCGAGGGTCGTGTCGAGGCTCATGCCCATCAACATGCCGTCGTCGCGGGCGCCGACGGGTCGGACCCTGTGATACATGCGATCGTTGTCGCCTACGAAAGCCGTGTTGAAGATGTCGCCCTCGTGCACCCGCGGCGGCTGATCGGGGCCGTCGGGCCAGCACGTGAAGCCGCCGTCGCGTCCCTCGTAGAACCAGGCCACGGCAGTGGCAATGTCGATGCGCTCCGCTTCGAAGAGGCCCGAGTGCCCCATCGCGTTCAGGAACCAGGTCGGAAATTGCGTGCGGTCGATGCCCAGGAACGCTGGAACGTCTGTGTGCCCTTGTCCCTGGTCGAAGGGCAGCTGCCAGGTAATGTTGCTGTAGACGTTGCAGGGCTGCACGAGCTCGCTGCCAAACAGCTTGCCGGCCGCCTCGATGAAGTTCGGATTCTCGAGGATCGGCGCGACGCCCTCTACGTGAATGTCGTGGGTGAACCAGTCCCCGCGAAAGTTGGGCGCGATGAGCATGGCGCCAGATTCGGCTGGCCCTGACTGGGAGCGCATCTCGGCCGCGCTCTTGAAGTAGCGCTGCACGGGAAGATGGGGAGCCGTCTGCTCGACCAGCTCACGGACCCGCCCCGGTTCATCGAGCGCGCGCTCCAGGTAGATGGGCGGGCGGCAGGGTCCACGCATGGGCCCAGAATAGCGGGCCCTTTGGACTCGCGTCGATGGACGAAGCCCGCGACCGTGGACAGCTCCGCCGGGTAGCGAGCACCGGTTGGGAGGGAGCTCGAACTACCGGCTCAAGTCCTTCAAGATCTCGCGCGCTGCGTTGTGGCCGGGTACGCCGGTGACACCGCCACCCGGGTGGCAGCCCGCACCACAGAGATACATTCCGTCAATGTGCGTTCGATACCGCGCGTGGCCCGGTATCGGTCGCATGTGGAAGAATTGGTTGAGGATCATTTCTCCGTGGTTGGGATTGCCTTCGGGCAGGCCGTAAATGCTCTCGAGATCGAGCATGGAGAGAACGTGTCGCTGTTGAATCAGGTCGCGAATGTTTGGCGCGTACTCCGCTAGCGTGTTCACGACGACGTCCGCAAAGGCTTCCTTCTGCGTGTCCCAATCCCCCTCGCGGAGTTCGAAGGGGCCGTACTTCGCGGTGATGGACATGAGGTGTTGCCCAGCGGGCGCAGCGCTCGGGTCCAGGACTGATGGGATCAGGATGTCGAGGTAGGGGGAGTCCGAGAACCGACCGTACTTGCTGCAATCGTAGGCTCGCTCGATGTAGTCCAGCGAGGGCGCAATCTGGATCGGCGCGCCGAGCTGTGCTGAGGCGTCGTCGCCAGAACCGCTGGAAAGAGACGCGAACTGTGGCAACCCGCTTAGCGCAAGATGGATGCGCAGCCCCGAACCCCTGTACTTGATGTTCGCCACGTGCTTCAGGAGTTTCGTCCCCAGCGTGCGCGGATCGAGGAGTCGGTTGAAGGTGGTGCGGGGATCGGCGTTCGAGACGACCGCGTTCGCATTCAGCTCTTCGCCGTTCTCGAGCTTGACACCCGTCGCACGCCCGTTTTCGACGGTGATGTTTGCGACGGGCGCGTCGATTCGGATCTCCGCCCCGAAGCCCCTCGCCGCACGTGCCATCGCGTCGCAAAGGGCACCCATGCCGCCTCTGATGACGCCGGCGGAACGAAACAAGCCGTTGCCGCTGAGCGCCCAGCAGTGCAGCATGGTGTAGGCCGTGCCCGATTCCTGCGGGCCGAACGACACGCCCAAGGAACTGTTCGCGCCGATCACGCCCTTCACCGCACCCGATTCGAAGTATTCGTTCAGGATATCCGCAGCAGGCATCGGCAAGATGCGCAGCAGTTCCGAGATTCGCCTGCGACCCAGTCTGCGTCCCGGGCCGAGCAGTCGGATTGCTCCGCGTAGGTCGCCGAAAGCCACTTCGGGGAGATCCATGGGAGTCATGTGTCCCAGTGCGCCCACGACGCCCGAAAGGGCTTGCATGAGGTCGATGAATCCCGGGTAGGCCTCGGCATCGGCCTTGGAGAATCGCGCGATCTCCTGAACGGTCTTCGCCGTATCGCGATAGATCGTCAGGTGGGAACCGTCGGGTTGGGGGCTGAAAGCGACCACTTCCGAATCGATCGTCTCGACGTGGGAATCCAGCTTGAGATCGCGCCGTACGGCCGACGAGAGATAGCCGCTGCCGTCGGCCACGCTCGAGACCTTGAAGCCGGGAAAGATTTCCTCGGTGACGGCGGCGCCGCCGACGATATTGCGCCGTTCCAGAACCAAAACTTTGCGCCCGGCTTTCGCGAGGTAGCCCGCGGTTACCAAGCCGTTGTGTCCGGCTCCGATGATGATCGCGTCGTAGTTGCCCAAGGGATTTTTTCCTATATCGAACTGCGTGAAGCTCGAACTGCGTGAAGCCGACTCATGAGTCCGTCCCCCCCGTGGGCTAGATGACGAGCGTCCCGCCGAGAATCTCTTTCGCAGCCAGCCTGCCGGGCATGGCCATGATTCCACCTCCGGGGTGGGCGCCCGACCCGCACTGCCAGTAATTGCGAATCGGGGTCCTGAAATCCGCATACCCCGCGGTGGGGCGCGAAAAGAACAGCTGATCGAGTGTCAACTCTCCATGAAAGATGTTGCCCTCGGTCAGGCCGAATATCTGCTCCAGATCCCACGGCGTCAGCACCTGCTTGTGCAGGATGAGGTCCTTGATGTTCGGGCAGAATTCCTGAAGAGTGTCGATGACTGCGTTGCCGAACGCCTCGCGCTGTTGGTCGCGGTTGCCGTGCTGGTCCATGTCGTAGGAGCAGTACTGCACGAAGATCGACATCATGTGCTTGCCGGGCGGCGCCATCGAAGGATCGTTGATCGAGGGGATGCAGATCTCCATTGCCGGCCGTTTCGAAAACCCCCCGTATTTGGCGTCGTCGTAGGCCTGCTCCACGTAATCCGTACTGGGGCAGATGTCGATTGCCCCGCTCATGAAGCGGGGATCCTCCATGCCGTTGAACTTGGGTAGCCCATCGAGGGCCATGTTCAGCTTGCCCGACGATCCGCGGAACTTGAAGTTGTCGATGGCGCGGACGAAATCGGCGGGGAGTTCCTTTTCGTCGACCAGCTTGCGAAAGGAGACGTGGGGATCGCAGCCGGTGGCGACGGTCTTGGCGTAGAACTCGTCGCCGTTCTCCAGCGCAACACCTACGGCGGTGCCATTCTTGATGATGATCTGCGACACCGGTGTGTTGACTCGGATTTCTGTTCCGTATTCTCGAGCGGCACTTGCGATGGCTTCGCTCACCATGCCCGTTCCACCCTTCTGGGCGCCCCAGGCGGAGAACGCGCCATCGAGATCGCCCATATAGTGATGCAGCAGCACGTAGGCGGTCCCCGGCGATTTCGGGCCGAGCATCGTGCCGATTACGCCGCTCAGGCTGTGCATCGCGCGGATGATCGGGGTCTCGAAGAACTCGCCCACGAAATCATCGGCGCTCATCGTCATGATCTTGGTCAGCTGGTGAAACGTATCCTTGCCGAGCTTTCTCAGATGTCCGCCGAAATCCTTCAGCGTGCTGAGGTCGCGCAGGCTGGGGGCCGTCATGTTCGGTGGCTTGTATCCAAGGATGGGCTTCACGGCGAACGCCATCCGATACATCACGTCTTCGAACTGCCTGACTCGGTCGGCGTCTTTCTTGGAGAAGCGTCGAAACTCCTCGCGGGTCTTCTGGGGGTTCCCGTGCATGATCAGGCGATCGCCATTCTCCATCGGCAAGTAGACGTATTCCGAGGGATGGATCTGCAGCCCGTGCTTGCTCAAATCGAGTTCGCGCGTCACCTCGGGACGCAGCAGGCTGACAACGTAGGAGCACACCGAGTATTTGAAGCCGGGGTAGATCTCTTCGGTGACGGCGGCTCCACCCAGGACGTGCCGGCGCTCCAGCACCAGCACCTTCTGTCCGGCCTTGGCGAGATAGGCCGCGCAAGTCAAGCCGTTGTGTCCGCCACCGACCACGATCGCATCGTATGTTTCTGCCATTGTCTGCCCCTGCTGAAGATCCGTATTCTGGGTTGCGAGTTTCTCGAATTCTGGAGCGTCGTACGATTCGGCCTTCAGGCCTTTTTCCTGGGCGGATCGAAGAACGGCATCCCGACCACTCTTGCCGGGATCGAAAAAGCCTTGGCCTCGATCATGTCCTCGATCCAGAAGCGCGATCCGAGCTTTCCGTACTGGGGCAGGACCCGCGCGATCACGATGTATTTCTTGAGTAGCGGTGACCACATGCCACTGGTGCCGCGGCCGATGTGATCCTCTTGTGCCTCGTCCGAGTAGATCGGCACCGGTCCGCTCCACGAGCGTTCGGGCAGATGAAGTGGCATGCCGAACTCGCGGAAGTACTTCTCGATGT
>Ga0209988_10002525_pt1 | contig 12084 bp, 11 predicted proteins | sample N075metaG_FD_183115 | JGI IMG/M metagenome (GOLD analysis project Ga0209988, IMG submission 183115) | Deep subsurface microbial communities from Kermadec Trench to uncover new lineages of life (NeLLi) - N075 metaG (SPAdes) (version 2) | ecosystem: Environmental > Aquatic > Marine > Ocean trench... | reverse complement strand
AATTTGACGATCTGGCTGTTGTTCAGGGAATTATCCAGCAATGCGCAGAATCGAGTCTCAATGTTTACTTCAAACAATCCACAGCGAATACCAAGGACGATGGTTCAATCGTCACCGAAGCAGACATTGCGATGCAATCTGAAATGACCAGCGCATTACGCCAGAGTTATCCCGATGTAATGATGCTCAGTGAAGAAAACCCGAATCAGGAACATCTTGATGTCATGCAATCCGGTAACGATTACTGGTGCCTCGACCCGCTAGACGGTACCAATAATTACCATCACACCCTACCGCTTTTTTCGGTTTCGCTGGCCCTGATCAGCAACAGCCAGATCATTATGGCCATTGTTTACGATCCGATCAGGCAGGAGTTTTTTTCGACACTAAAGGGTCACGGACTCTGGATAAATAATAAGCAGGCCCCGGCACCCAAACAACCACTGGACCTGAGAAATTCGATCGCTGCTGTCGATTTCAAAAGATTGGGCATGGAGATCAAGTTGTTGTTAATCGAACAGGCGCCCTACAAATCTCAGCGAAATATTGGAAGCTGCGCGCTTGAATGGGCCTGGCTTGCAGCTGGCCGTCTGCAACTATTACTTCACGGAAGTGAGAAGTTCTGGGACTATGCTGCCGGGTATCTATTGACCAGTGAAGCCGGGGGGTTTAGTGAGACTATCGAGGGAGAGAGCGTTTTCAATCGCACTTTATCACCTCGCTCGGTAATTGCCGCCAGCAACGAGGAACTATTTAAACAGTGGGCCCACTGGATCAGACGTTCTTAAGAATTTCCACCTCGACTGATTCCCTGTCGTTTGTGCCTGCAAGGTACATGTTACTGTGTCTTTTGATATCTTTGACCCTGATTTTATCGAACCCGGTTTATGCCGGGGAATCTATTCGAATCGCCAGTCAAAATATGCATCGATTTTTCGATAATATCGACAACGGTAAAAATGAAATAAAATTTTCAGACAGGAGATTTCATGCGAAACTAAAAATTGCTACCAATACGATCATTGAGCGATTCTCCTTGCCTGATATTTTGGCGCTTCAGGAGGTAGAAAATCGCAACGTATTGTCGAAAATTGCCACCGCGGTGCAGGAGAGAACCGGAGCGCAATACCAGGTAGTGCTAGTCGACGGCAATGACGTTTCTGCAATTAATATCGGTTTTCTAATCAAGCGCGGCTTCTCAATCAAATCAGTAAAACAGTTATTTAAACACCAGCGGCTCGAACTCGATCAAAGCCTGTTATTTTCACGACCCCCTTTATACCTCAAAGTCTGCAAACGGTTCAGGTGCCTGTCTTTACTTAACTTGCATCTACGCTCAATGCGCGGCATTCGCTCGGGCCCAAAGAGCCATCGTGTACGTTTGAAGCGGTTCGAGCAGGCTTCTATTATCGCGCGCTGGATTGATGACTTTCAACATTCCAGGCCGGAAAGCTCGCTATTGGTACTGGGTGATTTGAATGGCCTGACACCCACCGATTCTTACGTTGATGTGGTGGGTATTATCCTCGGCAATCCAGACAATTCGAATACCGAGATTCAGGCGGTTGACTGGATCAGGAAGGACCTGGTTGATTTGACCAGATACATCCCAAAAATAAACAGGTTTTCATATATCTACCGGAATAAAAAACAGGTACTCGATTACATGTTGATCAGTTCGCAGCTCAGGCCCAGACTGATAAATGTTTCATTTAGCCTGATAAATTATGACTTTTCGGACCATGCTGGATTGTTGGTAGACCTCGAATGGTAATCTAAGTTTACTGGGAACTGTGCGCCTGGGCCAGGTACTGCGCTGACTGCATTTCTATCAAACGGCTCGCTGTCCTTTCGAATTCAAAGGCCAGGCGTTTACCCTGATAAAGAAGCTCTGGAGGCACCGGTGCACTGCAAATCAATACCACGTGATGGTCGTACAATATGTCGATCAATAATACGAAACGTCGCGCGATATCGTCTGTCTGGCTCGACATGACCTCTATATCGGTCAAAATCAGCGTGTTGAACAGGCGAGCTAGCTCCAGGTAGTCGCTCTGGCTTCGAGTGGATTTACACAGCTCTTCGAAACTAAACCAGACGATATCCTCCGCACAGTGTTGAAAGTCGAGATAGCGGTTGTTGATGCATAGCCTGGCAGTCTGGGATTGATAGAGTGTCACATGATCAGACAAGTAGGTTTTGATTTCGCCCAGTACAGCCTGCGAATGCGGAACCATATATAAATTCGTTTGCTGCAGGCCCTCCAGTCTGTAATCTTTCTCCCCATCGAGATTAACTATTTCGCAGTGTCGCCCAATGAGGTCGATAGCAGGTAAAAAACGAGCACGCTGCAACCCGTCATGATATAGCTTCTGCGGCGGACTATTTGAGGTAGTAATGAGTACCACGCCCTCTTTAAACAGGGCCTCAAGCAATCCTGACATGATCATCGCGTCGGCGATGTCGATGATCACGAACTCGTCGAGGCAGAGAACCCTGGTCGTTTTAGAATATTGACGGGCAATATGTTGCAAAGGATTTTCGAGGTTCGCAGATTGTTTCAGGGATTGATGTATGTCATTCATGAACTGGTGGAAGTGAGTACGGGTTTTGGATTCGATCGGCAGGCACTGGAAAAATAGATCCATTATAAATGTCTTACCCCGCCCCACCCCGCCCCACAGATAAATGCCGCGCAGTGACCGGGAAGAATTTTTTACCGGTATAAATTTTTGCCACCATCGCGTGCCTGGATGTTGTAACAACTCATTTTGCAACCGATCAAACAGTGCGAGCGTGTTTTGCTGTGCCTGGTCGGCTACAAATCCGGATTGCTGTAGGATCTCCAGATATTTACTAGATGGAATCATATATTTAATAAATTTTTCGTGCGTTTGCTTCAGTGACTTGTTTCAAATAAAATTAAGGAACCTCTGATTAATTATGGGTGATGCGGGTTGTGATTCAAAATGACCAAGTTCAAGGCGTGGAACGCAAGGCCGCTCATCGACATCCTGTCGCCGCGGCACTGGCACTTCCCTGTGCGGCGTAATAGCAGGGCCATTGCTAAGTTTCACAACATGGGAATTGGTCATTTTGGGCACAACGCGTTCATTCATGAATTGATCAGGGGTTCCCTAACCTACCATAAGGAGAATAATTTAGTTACACCGCAGGCTATCAGCTTGCCAGGTTAATATTGAAACTACAGTTCCCTGCCCGCGCGCCATTCCCTGTATTTCAGGTAGTTTCTCACCCCTAGCGACATCAATGGTTCAGGGAATAATTTCTTTGGGGGCGCCTCGTGGATAAATTCAGGTACCAGGGATTCAGCAGGCTTTTCGCAGGCCATTTCAGCCGCGACTATTCCGGCAATAGTCCCTTTTGTGCTCCCCAGGCCGTTCTGGCAACAGGCGCTAAACAGGTTTTTTTCAACTTCACCAATCGCCCAGACGCTGTTTCGGCTCAGGCATAATCGACCTGACCAGCGGTATTCCATCGAGACATGCTTCAGCATCGGAAAACGCGAGTAAAAAGCACGATCATGATCGGCAGAGATACGATCTAGGCGGCCGTCTGGTAGTCTCAAGCCTGGTTCATAAGTGCAGCGATTTCGAATCAATAGTCGGTGACCACCGGTACCGCTGATTCGGCGTACTGTCGATCCTAACGGATCAGCGGGTGTGAAAGCCCATTTCGATCCCCCTCCAAGCTGGTTGACTTCCTGTTCACTCAGTTCTCGTGTCATCGACGCATACAAATTAAAATGCATTAAACGACGGCGATAATAACCAAAGTTCTGGATAAGTCCGTTCACAGCCAGAATGGTTTTTGCAGCTTTCACCAAACCGGACTCAGTGGAAATTCGCCAATATTGACCCTGCACTTTCAGGTCGATCACAGGAGACTGTTCGAATAGATGGCAACCTGCATCAACAAGGCCATCGGCTATACCCCGTATATACATAGCGGGTTGGATAATCGCCGTACCTGGCGTCCACAAGCCGCCCTGGTAATAATCCGACCCGGTTAATGACTGCATTTCTGCGGCATCGAGCATGCGACAAGGTTCCCCAAGGGCATCTAGATGCCTGGCGTAACTCTCGTTATGATCCAGCCCTGCCTTAGTGGCGGCCGCGTTAATCTTGCCGGCTGGCAGGTAGGCTTCTTCGGGCAAATGATATGAATCAACCATTTTCCGGGCAAATTCGATTGCGGTCCGATTCATCCTGATTTGTATCTGATCGCGGCTTGCCTGACCGGCGTAGTGACTCGAAGACACTTCATGTGGCAGATCAATCATAAAACCGGAATTTCGACCCGACGGACCCTCGCCAACCTGTCGGGCTTCGAGCAAAACAATTTTTGCACCTTTCTCCAATTGCATCAATCTCCTCGCTGCAGAGAGGCCGGCAAACCCGGCTCCTATTATTAGGTAATCAGCGTCAATATCGTTTTCTAGTATTGGCTGCGGTTGCCGGGCAGGAAGCAGCTGGTTCCACCCGGCCTCCCCGAGATCGGCAAAAAAATGGTTTACTGTTGACATAATGAGTTAACGCCTCAGTACAGCAAGCCAACGCCAGAAGTTAAGCAATCCGGCGAGCGATCCCGCGACATAAGTCCAGGCTGCTGCGCGTAGAATAGCCCGGGCAGCGGGAACCTGTTTTTGAGTCAGATAACCTGATTTCAGAATCGGCATGGCCTTGTTGAAACTGGCGTCAATTTCTACTGGTAAGGTCAGTAACTGGATCACAACCGCAAAACCGATCATCAAAAAAGCGCCTAAAATATTGATTACCGCGATTGACGGTAGGCGAAAAAGAATCACCAGTACCGGTGCGGCAAATAATAAAAAGGAACCGAGCCTTTGAGCCCAGGCCGCGCTATAGGCGAGCCTCGTGCGCCATAAAAACATGGGCTCGGCCGCCGCATGCTGGAGGGCGTGGCCACACTCGTGAGCCGCTACGGTAATCGCGGTCATTGTCTTGCCTTCGAATTTATCAGGCGTGAGCCGAACCGTGTAGCTGATTGGATCGTAATGGTCGCCCAGATCAGTAGCTTCAACCTTAATCCGGGTGAGTTGATAACGATCAAGTAAATGGCGAGCGAATTCGCCACCGGTACCGGGAAAGTTTTGTTCTGTTTTGCGGTTATATCGATTCAGCACCCACTGCACCCACCATTGTGGTCCGTAAACCAGCAGCAGGAATAAACCCACGAACAACAGGTAATGCATAGAAACTCTACAGAGAAGATGAATAGACCAGTTATATTATCTAAATAATCCCCGGTAGCTACAGAAAATTTCGGCGATATTTCCACCTGGGTTTCAGTTTAGTCTGCGCTACTATAGTCACTATCTGGTGTTAGAATATCCTATCCCGAAGTTTCAGGATTTAAATTCAAAATAACAAAATAAAGCCCATGCATGATTTTTTTATAATTGGACACCGCGGAGCCGCGGGTGAAAAATTTGAAAACAGCCTCAGCGGCTTCGAATACGCCCTGACGCTCGAAATAGACGCTATTGAACTAGATATTCGTGCGCATTCAGGTGAGCTCTGGGTAATTCACGATCTCGACCTGGAACGTTTAACCGGTTCCAGCGGCAGATTCGATACACTGGAGGACCCAGCTAGTCTGCGCCTGTTAAATGGTGAGCCGATACCCAGACTACGCCAGGTGCTTGATTTGATGTGGGGTAAAATGCCAGTCAATATAGAAATCAAGTCGTTTGATACGACTGGCCTGCTGCTCGATTTACTCGCTCAATATCCCGTCATTGAACCCGGGTCCGCATTTCCCTGGATTTTGATTTCATCCTTTGATCACCGACAGATACTCGATTTAAGGCATCAGTCCTGTCCTTGGGAGCTGGCACCGATAATATCCGGTGTCCCGATCAATTCCGGGCAATTGATCGATGAGATCGAACCCTATTCGATGCACCTGAAACATGAATTCGTGGATTTAGCCTTTATCGACCAGGTTAAACGTCAGGGTGTTCGGGTTATGGTCTTTACGGTGAATGATGTCGACCAGGCGCTGAGCCTGAAAAATTCCGGAATTGACGGTATATTTACCAATTACCCATCCGAATTGCTCAAAATTGCGGGACCGGTAAAAGCATGATTATTATTCAGCGATGACACATCCCCAGCCCATGGTTAAACTCGGACGACACAACTCGCTTAGCGCGATCAAAAAAGTTGAATTCGGAATTTTTCTCGATGGCGGAAATTATGGGGACATTTTGTTACCACGCCAGTACGTGCACAAGAATACTGCTATCGGCGACTCGGTCGAAGTATTTATCTATCTCGACTCGGAGGACCGGATAGTAGCAACCACGCTAAAGCCAAAAGCGGTCGTCGGTGAATGCGCCTATTTGAAGGTAATAGAGGTTAACCGCATTGGTGCCTTCATGGACTGGGGTTTACCCAAGGATTTGTTGGTACCCTTTAACCAGCAGCAAAAACCAATGCAAAAAGGATATTCTTATACCGTGTACCTGTACGTGGATGAATTATCCTGGCGCATTGCTGCTTCAAGCCGGCTGGAAGATTATTTGAGCGATGACCCCGGCCAGCTAAAGCCTGAACAGGCTGTTGATTTGCTGATCTATGCAAAAAGCGATCTCGGTTTTAAGGCGGTAGTGGATGGCAGGTACCTGGGACAGCTATTTGAAAACGAAGTGTTTCGCCCATTGCATTATGGTGAGAGGTTACAGGGATTTATCAAAACCATAAGAACCGATGGTAAAATTGATTTAATCCTGCAGCAAGCCCCATCCCTGGCTCGAAATAGCCTAGCGGAATCGATTCTACGGCATTTAAATGAAAATGAAGGCGTATCGACGCTGACCGATAAAAGCCCACCCGATAGCATTTATAATACTTTCGGCGTCAGTAAGGCCAGTTACAAAAAAGCATTGGGAGCACTCTACAAAAACAGGCAAATAAAAATTGAAAAACACCAGATCACATTACTCCAACTACTCGCGGAGGGCGATACCAGGCAGCAAATCCATGCGGATTTTACCCCAGATGAGTAAAATTATTGCATGTTAAATTGTATTAAAATTAATGAGTTATGGTAATTAATTGAAGTGAATTATAACTCACATAAACAGATGGTAGTTGAATTCAAAATGATACCAAGCAAAATACGCACCAAATTGACCTGAAATCAGGACCATGGCGAGTAATTATTTTTCCAAAATATTTGGCCACTCCCCGTTCACTGCAATGCAGGAGCATATGGATATTGTCACGCGGTGCGTTCACCTGTTAAACCCTTTTTTCGTGGCGGTGCTGAAGCAGGACCATGCCAACGCAAAGGATGTTTACCGGGAAATCGGGAAGCTCGAAAACAGCGCCGACGCCTTAAAGAAAAAACTACGCCTGCAGATGCCGAAGGGTTTATTTATGCCAGTCGAGCGTCGTGATCTACTCGAACTACTACTGGTGCAAGACAAGGCAGCGAACCAGGCCAAGGATATTGCAGGACTCACCGTTGGCCGCAAGATGATATTTCCGGAAAAGGTCGCCGAAATGTTGCCTGATTATGTCGCACGTTGCGTAGATGCCTGTGCGCAGGCAGAAACCGTGATCGACGAGCTCGACGAGTTGGTTGAAACCGGTTTTGCTGGGAAGGAAATCAAAATAGTCATGTCCATCATCCATGAGCTGGACCGTATAGAAAAAGATACCGATAAGATGCAGATAAAAATACGTGCGGCGCTGATGAAAATCGAAACAGACCTGCCACCGGTAGACGTGATCTTTTATTACAAAATCATCGAAGGAATCGGTGAAGTCGCCGATATTGCGCAACGCGTTGGAAGCCGGGTCGAACTGATGTTGGCGAAGTAATTCTTAAGGAACCTCTGATTAATTCATGAATGAACGCGTTATGCCCAAAATGACCAATTCCCATGTTGTGAAACTTAGCAATAGCCCTGCTATTACGCCGCGCAGGGAAGTGCCAGTGCCGCGGCGACAGGATGTCGATGAGCGGCCTTACGTTCCACGCCTTGAACTGAACGGTCCGACGCTTCGGCATTTTGAATCACAACCCGATTCACCCAGAATTAATCAGAGATTCCCTAACTAACAACGCCGTTGAATTTCTAATGGATCACGTAACCATATACATTATTCTCGCCGGTGTACTCGGACTATTCATGGCCTGGGGTATCGGTGCCAACGATGTGGCTAATGCAATGGGCACGTCGATCGGCGCCAAGGCATTAACGATTAAACAGGCCGTGATTATAGCTGCTATATTCGAGTTTTCCGGTGCCTTCCTCGCCGGTGGCCAGGTAACCTCGACGATAAGAAAAGGCATCATAGACAGCTCCAGCGTGGCTCATACACCGGAACTACTAATATATGGCATGCTCGCCTCACTAATGGCAGCGGGTATCTGGTTGTTAATTGCGTCCCGTGCAGGCTGGCCGGTATCGACAACCCACACTATTGTTGGCGCCATTGTAGGCTTCGCCATCGTTGGCATAGGCCCGGACGCGGTGAACTGGAGCAAGGTTGCTAACATTGTAATAAGTTGGGTGGTCTCGCCTTTTTTATCCGGCATACTGGCATTCTTTCTATTTCGCAGTGTGCAGAAACTGATTTTAAATGCCGACAATCCGCTGGCGATGGCGAAAAAATATGTGCCGATCTATATATTTCTGACTGGTTTCATGATTGCACTGGTTACCCTGTTCAAGGGTTTGAAGCATGTGGGTCTTGAATTTTCACCAGTACAGAACTATGGCATTGCGGTCGTTGTCGGGCTGGTGATCATGGGTTGCGGTATGTACTTTATTTCACGGATTAGATTCGATCCTTCCGATGATAAGGACTTCCACTTTGCTAACGTGGAGAAAATTTTCAGCATCTTGATGGTCATTACCGCCTGCGCGATCGCATTTGCCCACGGATCAAACGATGTTGCCAATGCGATTGGACCGATGGCGGCTGTTATCAGCATTGCCAATGAAGGCGTCGTCACCCAAAATTCTCCGATGCCTGCCTGGATATTGCTGGTGGGTGGAATCGGTATTGTGCTGGGACTCGCGATGTACGGTAAGAAAGTGATCGCCACGATCGGCAATAAAATTACCGAATTGACGCCGAGCCGTGGATTTGCCTGCCAGCTCGCCGCCGCCACTACCGTCGTCGTAGCCTCGGGCACCGGTTTACCGATATCGACGACACATACGCTGGTAGGTGCTGTATTGGGTGTTGGCCTTGCGCGTGGAATCGGCGCACTGAACCTCGGAGTGGTAGGTAACATCTTTATGTCGTGGATAATAACGCTACCAGTGGGCGCACTGCTGTCTATATTCTTTTTTTACTTTTTTAAAGGCATATTTGGCTAATCGGTATAGCGAGCCTGTAATCCCTGGTAAACCTGGTCTTTAAAACTGGCACTTTCACTATCAAGCTGGCTCAATAGTTCGGTCAGGTGTTCATTGTCTTCCCTGCCCTGCCAGACCTTGATATAGCTGCCATCCTTGTAACCATGGTCCTGGCGAAAAAAGTTCAATACGTTCTTGCCAACATACATACGATACAGCTGGTCAAAATCCATATCGATCAACTGCATGATATTGGCAAATCCTGAAAAATGCATCGAGCGATTGGCGATCGTCGACTGCGCCATCGATTCGATAGCGAGCCGTATATCCCTGATCGAACCAGGTTTGGCAATTTCGTCGAGTATACGGGACGCCACCGCCTGGTTATTCTTATCCTGTAGCAGATAGTCACTCATCGCAAAGTGGATAATATCGACCAGTTCTAGGCGAACCTGGTCCAGGTCGGGTTGTTGATGCTTCCACCACTTCCAGCCGTAATGGTCGAGCATTTCTGCACACTCGGTCCAGATAGCGCGATACCACTCGTTGTTTGCCTCGCGCCAGGCAGGATTCACCCGCGCGTTCATCGCGTCCTGTAACTCAAGCATGGTCAGTAACTTGTTTTTCATTATTACCAATTTCCGCAAATCGCGAAGTGTACTTGATTTAGATGACGAGATGTCTGCTACAACGGGCTGAATTGGTAATTAAAAAGGAATCGAGTACATCCAGGGTAGCACCAGGCTTAGTACGGCCCACATCAGTAAAACCAATGGCAGGCCCACGCGAACAAAATCGCCAAAAGTATAGTTGCCAGCGTTCATCACCAGTAGATTGGTTTGATAAGCCATCGGCGTGGCGAAGCTCATATTGGCACCAAACAGGACTGCCAGCACAAAAGGTTCGGCCGGTAGCCCCAACTGATTGGCTATACCTATGGCTATTGGAGTGCCAATAACCGCAGCGGCATTATTCGAAACGACGTTGGTCAGCATCGCCATCATGAATAGCAATCCACTCAGAATTAAGGCTGGTGATAGCCCTTCTGTAGCGGCGACGTAAGTCTGGGCAAGAAAGGTTGCGCCACCGGTTTCTACCAGGGCGGTCCCAAGCGCCAGGCTCGAGGCTATGATTAATATTATCGGTGCACTTAACGCGCGCGTGGCGTCATACCATTTCAGACAACCGGTAAATAACATGAAAAATACACCGCTCAGCGCGCTAACCGCAATCGGTAATATTCCAAGTGCAGCAGTAATAATAATGTACAACATGATCAACATCGCAATGGGCGCTTTTGATGAAATTGGTAAAGCCGATTTGGCATCGAGCACCAGCAGGTTTCGACTCGACTTAAGGCGTTCGATACTGCGCACCGCACCCTGTACCAGCAATACATCGCCTGAATGCAACCGCGTATCGTCGGTATGTTCAGTGCCGGGTTGACTGACCCATTTTGTGGATCGAAACAGGGCCAGAACCATCAGCTGATAGCGGTCCTTGAAGCGCGCGCTATTCAGCGTTCTGCCATCCAGGGTCGAACCGGGCACGACAACGACTTCGGCAATTTGCTGGGTGGCATCACGCAATGGATGATCATCGTCTACCGGTTCATCACCCGAGAACAGGCTCGCGCCCAGCAGCGTCTCGAATTCCTTTAGGTTCTCCCGGGTACTCTTGACCAGAATTCGGTCACCGCTTCTTAATAAAACGTCGGGTAATGCAACCAGTCGAGTATCTTCAGGCCCACGCAATATTTGCTTGACGTCCATTTTCCCGCCAGTCATCTCGATAACTTCGGAAACCCGTTTCTGGTTCGCAACACTATCATCATGGATTCGAAGTTGAGCGGTGAAATGGCGCGGTGATGTGGTCGGCAGTCGCGCCTCACGTGCGGGTATTAATCTCGGTGCAATCAACCATAAATATAATAGTCCGATAGCACCGGCGATGATCGCCGGAGGTGCGAAGTCAAACATGCCGAACTGCGCTAGCCCGAGATCGGCCGCAATTGCAACTACCAGCAGGTTGGTCGAGGTACCTATACTGGTAGACATACCACCGATAGAAGTTGCAAAGCCAAGCGGCATCAATAATTCCGATGCCGGCGTGGCGGTTTTCAGCGACACGCTGATCAGTATCGGTAACAGCAAGATAACAATAGGGGTATTGTTGACGAAGGCGCTAAGCACGGCGGCTATCACCAGTGTCGCGAGAAAAGATAATACCGGGCTGACCGACCATAACCGCGCGAGTTCACGACCGACGGGTTCGAGTGCACCGGTACGCACTAACGCGTGGCCGGCTATCATTAATGAACAGACCGCGATCAGGGCCTGGTGCCCAAATCCGGTCAATAAGTGCGAGGCTCTCAGTGGCCCGGCATCGCCAGTAAATGGTATTAATTCGAAAAATAACGATAGGCTTACCAAAATCAGCAGGCTGGTTGAGGCCAGTGGAATTCTTTCGTTGGCGAAAAAAACCAGCGCTACTCCTACCATAATCATAACGACAATGGCGTGAAATCCCGGTTCTGCAACTGTGATTATTGAGGTTTCCATGATAAACAATCCACCGTCGAATGAGTGTAGTACATCCGGGCAAGCGATTCCTTTTCTTTTCTACATCACTCTGTACAATCGCGTTTTGGTTCGACATCCAGATTCAACATGACCCAGGCAATCCTGAATATACCGCAGTCCTGTCCGGGGAAACCGCTG
>Ga0209988_10002524_pt1 | contig 12084 bp, 3 predicted proteins | sample N075metaG_FD_183115 | JGI IMG/M metagenome (GOLD analysis project Ga0209988, IMG submission 183115) | Deep subsurface microbial communities from Kermadec Trench to uncover new lineages of life (NeLLi) - N075 metaG (SPAdes) (version 2) | ecosystem: Environmental > Aquatic > Marine > Ocean trench... | reverse complement strand
TCGGCCAATCAACGCAAAGGCCGTTGCGGACGACTGGGTCCGGGTACCTGCATACGGCTGTACAGTGAAGCCGATTTCGATCTGCGTGCCGAATATACCGAGCCGGAAATTTTACGCACCTCATTGGCTTCGGTGATCCTGCGCATGCTGACGATGGACCTCGGCGCGGTCGAGGACTTTCCGTTCCTTGATCCGCCGGCACCGAGGATGATCAATGATGCCTACCACCTGTTGTTTGAACTGGGCGCAATAGATGGCGCGCGTCAACCGGTGGCAATGGGCCGCAAGCTGGCCCACTGGCCATTGGATGTACGCCTGGCGCGGATGCTGCTCGAAGGCTCTGCGCAGTCCTGCCTTAAAGAATTGCTGGTGTTGGTCGCGGTGCAGAGCATTCAGGATCCAAGAGAGCGCCCAATGGATGCCATCGCAGCAGCAGACGAAGCCCATGGCCGATTCGAGCATGACAAGTCAGATTTCATGGGTATGCTCCAACTGTGGGATTACCTGGTGAAGCAACGCAGGAAAAGCTCTGCCAGTCAGTTTCGAAAGCTATGTAAACGTGAATTTCTAAACTGGCAACGGGTCAATGAGTGGTTTGACCTGAACCGCCAGCTAACTGAACAGGCGCGCGAAGAAAAACTGTCTTTTTGCAGTGAAGCAGGCACTTTTGAGCAGATACATAAGGCTTTACTGGCGGGTCTGCTAAGTCACGTTGGGCACAAAGACCCGGAAGATAACAGCTATATGGGACCACGTTCGAGGACGTTTTATATTTTCCCAGGGTCGGGCATGTTCGGAAAACGCCCGCAATGGTTAATGGCCGCAGAAATCGTCGAGACCAGCAAAACCTATGCCCGCACCAATGCAGCGATCTCACCTGAATGGGTGGAGTCGCAGGCCGGGCATTTATTGAAAAGGCATTATTTCGATCCTCACTGGTCGCGTAAACAAGGCGTGGTGGTGGCCTGGGAGCAAGTGGCCTTGTTTGGGCTTGTGATCGTAGAAAAACGGCGTGTGAATTACAGCCGTATCAACCCTGATGAAGCCCGGGAAATGTTTATTACCGGTGCACTGGTACGCGGAGAACTGGATACACGCTCGGGTTTTCTGGCCAGTAATCAGCAGATACGTGAACAGATAGAGGAACTGGAGCACAAACGCAGAAAACACGATGTGATGGCAGATGAGTCGGTGTTGTTTGAGTTTTTTGATGCCCGTGTACCTGCGCTGGTCTGTGACAGCAATGGATTTGAAAAGTGGCTCAAGCAACTGGGAAAATCCGGTCGGCAGCAACTGTATATCAGCCATGATGTGTTGCTGCAGGAACAAGCCGGTGATGCGCCGGGCGAGTTATACCCGGATGTGCTTGAAGTTGGCGTGCAACGATTTCCACTGACTTACCTGTTCAAGCCCGGAGACGAGGCCGATGGGGTGACATTGACCATCCCGCTTGAACGCCTCAATAGCTTGCAGGAAGGGCAATTACAATGGCTGGTGCCGGGTTTGTTGCGTGATAAATTGATCGCGTTGATCAAGAACCTGCCCAAACCACAACGCCGGGCCTTCACTCCTGTACCACAGTTTGCAGACGCGGCGTTGGAGCGCTTGCGGGATGAATATCCTGCACCTCTGCTGCCTGCCTTGTCTCAGGCGCTCAAGGCGATGACCGGCATTGACGCAGATGCAAAGCAATTTGACGAGTCTTGCCTTGCCGATTATTTACGGTTTCGCATTGAGGTCGTTGACGCCAAAGGCGGGTGCATGGCAGTCAGTCGCAGCCTGCCCGCGTTACAAGCCGAATTCGGGCAGCAGGCCAAGCGCAGGTTTATGGATCGTGTTGGTGGTGAATATCAACGCGATTCCGAGCATGACTGGGTATTTGGCGAGTTGCCCGTTTCCATTACCACCGGGGATATACACGGTCAGAAAACACAGGCCTGGCCAGCGATCGTCGATCAACATGATGCGGTCGGTCTGAGATTGTTTGATACCCCCGAAGAAGCGTCACTGGAACACCAACAGGGTGTATTGCGGTTACTGGCATTGCGGCTTGCCGACAAACTGAATAGTATGCGCAAGGGCCATGGCTTAAGCGCGACCAGCACAATGGCCTGGAGCGCTGTTGGCTCCACCGATGCGCTGATTGAGCAATTGATACACAGCAGTCTTTTGTTGACCGCCGCAGACAAGCCTGCCGGCGTGCGCAATGAGAAGGGATTTCAGTCCTTGCTGTCGGTGGTTCGCGCCGGACTTGGCTTGTGCTTCAGGCAGCAGGCCGCCTTCCTGGATGCCACCATACTACGCTGGCACGGGCTTTCAAGCACCCTCGATGATGAATATTTCACCCGCCGGCCAGACGTATTCAATGATATGCGCAACCAACTGGATGATATGCTTTCCGATGGTTTTCTACAGGATCTGCCGCCGGAGCGTCTGAAACATTACCCGCGCTATCTTGAGGCCATGCAGTTGAGGCTGGAAAGCGTCGAACAGGATCCCCGCCGGGACGCGGAAAGGATGCAGCAGATCGCACCATTTTGGCATCAATACCTGCAGTTGCTGGAAGATGACAGAGATTACACCTGTGCCGTGGATGATTATCGATGGCTGATTGAAGAGTTTCGCATTTCGCTGTTTGCCCAGCAGCTTGGGACACGGTCAAAGGTCTCGATCCAGCGCCTGCACCAGGCCTGGGAAAAAATTGACTGAACAGCCGTACTTCTGGTACTTGCATAGCCTGAACTGAGCCTACGATAATGTGCATCCAATTTTGAACCTGCAAACCACAACTTTAGGCCCACATTTATCAGATCATGTCCAGCAACACGCCACGAGCCAAAACCCATAAAACACTGATACAGTGGTTCCAGGCCTATGGCAAATCTATGGGCGGGGCCGGCGATGAATGTGAACAATTGTTCGACAGCCTGCAAAAAGGCAAGCTGGGTAGCGGCCCGAATATGCAGTTGTTGCTTGACCTGCTGCAGGTGATGTCGGGCCTGTCACCTGATCCGGGTACGGTGTGCTGTGCGATGCTGTTTGTTGCCTCCGAGTGCGGTGAAGACCTGCAACCGCTGCGTGCCGGCTTAACGCCGAAAATTCGTGATCAACTGGATCAGTTGCTCTACCTGATTGAGCTTGAAACCGAACATTTGCCCGCCAGCACTGGACGCAGCGCTGAAGGCCTGCGTCGCTTGCTGCTGGCGCTGATCAAAGATGTGCGTGTGGTGCTGATCGCGCTGGCCTGGCAATTGGTCAGGCTGCGTCGATTGAAAAATAATCAGGCTGATGCGGTACAACTGGCGAGAGAAGTCATGTTGATCCACGCGCCGTTGGCGAATCGTCTTGGCGTATGGCAGTTGAAATGGGAGTTGGAGGACCTGGCTTTCCGTTTTGACCAGCCAGCGGATTATCGCCGCATCGCAACGCTTGTGGACGAGCGGCGCGCAGACCGCGAGATATTTATCAATAATTTCATCGAAAAGCTGCAGGCGTCTGTCGGCGACGCGGGTATTGAAGGTGAAGTCAAAGGCCGGCCAAAACACATATACAGCATCTGGAAGAAAATGCAGCGCAAGGGGCTGGATTTCCACGAACTTTTTGACGTCAGGGCCGTGCGTGTGCTGGTTGATGACGTACCGGCCTGTTACAGCGTGCTGGGATTGGTGCATACGCTGTGGCAACCGGTACCGGGTGAGTTTGACGACTACATCACCATGCCCAAGGGCAATAATTACCAGTCATTGCATACAGCGGTTGTCGGCCCGGAAGGCAAAATCGTAGAGGTGCAGATTCGCACCCATGAGATGAACGAGCACGCCGAGCTTGGTGTGGCCGCGCATTGGCGTTACAAGGAAGGCGGTCCGAATGATCCGGCCTTTGATAACAAGATCGCGGTCATGCGGCAGTTACTGGACACGGGTGAAGACAGGCTGGACGATGAAAGCCTGCTGGAAAGTTTTACCACGGCGGCCAGCGAGGACCGTGTTTACGTGTTGACCCCCAAAGGACAGGTGCTGGACCTGGCCCTGGGTGCAACGGTGCTGGATTTTGCCTACCACGTGCATACCGAGGTGGGTCACCGCTGCCAGGGGGCAAAGGTAAATGGCCGCATTGTGCCGCTGACCCATCGCTTGAATACCGGCGACAGGGTTGAGATTCTCACCGGCAAGCACCCCAGGCCCAGTCGTGACTGGCTCAACCCTCGGTTGGGGTTTGTTCGTGGCGCTCGCGCCCGCTCAAAGGTGCGCCAATGGTTCCGCCGTGAAAGCCACGCGGAAAACCTGCAACAGGGCAAGGAAGTCGTCGAAGCAGACCTGAAACGCCTGGGCCTGGTGCCGGCCGATCTGGAACCTGTGCCTGAAAGGTTTAATTTTAATTCGGTGGAAGACCTGTACGCGGCGGTCGGAAATGGTGATCTGACGGTCGGCCAGGTGGTTCATGCCGTCGAGCGTCACAAGATCAAAGACGTTGAACTGACCATCGATGACCTGGTCAGCAAACCGCCAAAACGCCGCCGCAAAGAACCCGGTAAAGAGGGTGACGATGTCAGCATCGAAGGTGTCGGTAACCTGATGACCAACATGGCTCGTTGTTGCCAACCGATACCGGGAGACCAGGTCAGTGGTTATATCACGCGGGGTCGTGGTGTCAGCATTCACCGCGAGGATTGCCCCAATGTATTGCGTTGGAAAAGAGAGGAAAACCCGCGTTTGCTACAGGTTCGCTGGCGCAAGCGTGCGGATGGCGGATACCGGGTCAAGCTGCTGATAAAGGCCTACAACCGGCGTGAACTGATCAAGGATATCTCCTCAATGCTGGCAACATCGGAAGTTACGGTCACCGACATCCACAGCCGGGTTGAACAGCAAACCGAAGAGGTCAACATTCATTTGCAGGTGGAGGTGAAAGATTATCAGCAGTTGAGTGATTTACTCAACCGTCTGAATACCATCCCAAACGTGTACGAGGCGCGCAGGATCAGCGAAGCCGGTTGAATGTATATTGCGGCTGATGTTGCGTCTCAGGCAAATGAATCAAACAAAGAGGTCAGGCTGGCTCGTGCGGCGACGACCGAAAAATGTTGTTCTACATTTCGAATTGATGCATTGGACAGGCGATACCAGAGGTCTTCATCCTGGTACAGGCGGATCACCTCTGCGGCAAATGTTTCGGCATCATCGGCAATCAGCAACTCCCGTTCGTGTTCGGCAAACATCCCTTCAACCGCCGCCGGGGTACCGACCACCGGTTGGCCGTGGGCCATGCTCATATTGACTTTGCCTTTCACACCCGCGCCGTAACGCAATGGCGCGACTGCCAGACGGCAATCGTTGAGGAATGGCTCCAGTGACTCGACAAAACCATGAAATACAACGCCGTTTCCATGTAAAGAACTGATTCGTTCAGTTGCTTTGCTACCGATCAGGTGAAACCTTACATTTGGCAATTGTTGATGGATCAGCGGCCAGATTTCCTTCACAAACCAACAGGCTGCATCTACATTTGGCGGGTGCTGGTAGCCACCGACAAAGAATATATCCTTGCGTTCAGCAAAGCCTTTGCCCCGCCCCGGCACATCGTGAACATTGGATATCACATGTACTTTTTCGTCAGCAGCGTCCTTTGCGAGTACTGTTTTTTCAGCGCTGCTCACGACCACCGTCACATCAGCCGCCTTGATGATGGACATTTCTGAGCGCCGGGTCTGCTGTGCCGTGCGTTTTAGCGGCAGGCTCTGCTCAAGTTCGGCAAGACGTTGTTCCCGGAGATAATGTAAATCTACCGTATCAAAAATAAATCGCGCATCCGGGCAATAACGTTTGAGCAGGGAAACATAGTTAACCGCGATGTAGTGGCGACTGATAAACACGTAATCGAATTCTGCGCCGCGGTCACGAAAGAAATCATGCAAGGATTCCAGCCACGGACGATATAAGACCTCAATTCCGGCATTTTGCATGTCCCTGGTGTAGTGCCCCGCGTAATCGCGGTTATCGGCAAAAAACGTAACGCCATAGCCCATTTGTCTGCAGCATTGCATCAGCTTGGTTAGGCGCACACTGCCGGAATCCTGATCAGGCTCGGGTGTCATGGCATCGATAAACAGGATCCGGCCGCTTAAATGGGGCTGGCTTGCTTGCCTCAGTGCCGCACGGTCATCCGGGTTTGTAATCTTTCCGGGTTGGGATTTCAGTTGGTCTTTCCAGCGTTCGACAAATGTTTTCTGGTTAACAAGCTGGTATTTTTTGATTCCGCTGGAAGTATCGGTACCGGAAGTAATACCTTCATGGTGAATCACTGCGGACAATGGCTGCACCAGCACTTTGAACCCGGATTCGCGCACCTGGAACGCCAGGTCGGTGTCTTCGTAGTAAGCCGGGGCGTAACGCTCGTCAAAGCCGCCTATCTGGTTAAAGAACTGGGTTCTCAGCGCGATACACGCGCCGGAGCAATAATCGACCTCGCGCAGGAAATGGTATTCCGGGTCTTCTGCGTCGGCGCCACGCCCGTAATTCCAACCGGAGCCATCGCTGAAGACAATGCCACCGGATTCCTGCAGACTGCCATCCGGGTAGACCAGCCGGGCACCGACCAATCCTGCCATGGGCTCGGTTTCAAACGTGCCGATCAGCTCATCCAGCCATCCACCCATGACCTGCGTGTCATTGTTCAACAGCACCAGGTATTCACCCCGGGCAGCTTGTGCACCGCGGTTGCAACTGCCGACAAAACCGAGGTTTTTTTCATTTCTGAGGTAGGTCAGACCCTCAATTTGAGTCAGGCGCAGTTCGGTTTCATCACTGGACTGGTCATCGACCACGATGACTTCAAACGAGTATTTTTCTGCCGAATCCAGCAAGCTGCGAAGACACGCGGCGGTGTATATCCACTGGTTATAGACCGGGATAACGATACTGACATCCGGTTGTCTTGGTTTCGGAAAAGCATCCGGTGGTTGCGGGTCGCCTATGGGCTCCATGTCCTCTGCCGGGTGAGGCGCGACAACCGCGTCAGAGCCTGTATATTGCAGCCTGCGCAGCGTGCCCTCAATGCCGAGGGTGGACAGGTTTCTGACCAGTTGCGATAGCAGCCACGACCACCTTGCAGGATTCCAGGCGCGAGCCAGCATGAAATTCTTGAACATCCTGCGAGACGCCCGCAACGGTCGGGTGATCCTCCAGGATGCGCTTCCCAATATCAGCGCATTCTGCTCTTCGACGTGGACGAGGTGTGCCAGCGAGGTTTGCAGTTCCCGGTTATGGTCCTGTTCCTGTTGAAGTTGCTTGCTGGTATCGAGTGCCCATTCTGTTCTGAGTGCGACTTCCCGATCGAGTTCTGCCTTTTGCTCCAGGCTCAGTTGTAGCGCGTTCTCGGCCATCGAGCGTTGGTAATCGGCGGCGGCGCTCTGGTTTTGCTCCAAACCGGGTTCCAGTGGCAAAAACAATTCAATATCACCAGTGACCGGGCAGATGCTGTTGTATGCCTCTACCATTTGAGCCGGTGTAGACACTGCAATGTCTGAAAGCGTCTTTCTTATCGACTCGATTTGCCCGGGGGACCGGCACAGCTCAATGACCTGTTTGACCAACGCCTCTGCGTCCGGCTTTATCAACCAGCCGGTGCGGCCATGTTCGATACGGTCCAGAAAACTGCCAACGCCGGTGGCCAGCACCGGTATGTTCAATTGCTGCAGTTCAGAGAGCGTGAAACTGAAGGTCTCAGGAACGATGGACAATAACGCTGCGAAATCCGGCCCGATGGTTTCCAGCAGCGCAGAGAGTTCATCGCGGTCGTATTCAAGTATGACATCGACCCCGGGCTGTCCAAAAAAAGCTTCACCTGACTTGCCGGTGCCCAGCAGGTAAACATGCACATGTTTTACCAATTCAGGTAGTGCCCGGGCCAGCAGTTGCTGCCCTTTGCCAGCCTGCATACGACCGAGGATGACCATCCGCATGCGGTCGTCTTTACGCGCACGGGGGCGTACTGGTTTGAGCTTGGAAATCATCGGAAAGCCGTGCGGGATAACGTCTGTGGCCAGTGTCGAAAATGCCGGTTCGAGTCGACCCTGCAGCTCGAGCACCGATTGGCCGGGTGCGACAATGCTGACCTTGAAGTCAGTCAAATACTGCACGTAGGCAAGTCGAATTTGAGCCCAGCCGCGTAAATCCATGTCTGTGAACTGCAGGCTTTCAGCATGGTCCATCAATGCCTGTTTCAAACCGCCGCCGTTGCTTTGCAGGTATGGCGCCGGGTTGATGCTGAGCAGCGGCCAGCTCGGAAAATGGTCGTGCAAAATTTGTAATGTGGGCAAACCGCTGCGCAACACATCAAGGCTGTGGCCGATCAGTGAGGAAACAAAGACCCGTTTGATATTGTGTCGATCGCAAATCTCCGCGAGGATTTTCCGGTAGCAGGAATGCGTATCCACGATGGATGCGATCGGCGGGCGAAGCCACCAGCTGGCGATTGGACAACGCAGTTCATTTCCGGCGTACAAAGACAGTTTCTGTCCGTAACCGCAGCCCGACTGCATTTCTTCGGCACGCAATTGGTAGTGTGTGTTCTGTGCGTCAGTTTCGATAAAGGATTTGAGCCATGCCGCCACTCCACCGCCCCAGCTGTGGGTGATGTGCAAGGTGGCTGCTTGCCCGGCTTCCCCGCTCAAAGGCAAACAATCAATATCCGCCTTGAACCATTCCTGCAAGCGGGTACTGAGTTCACCAAATGACGGCGGATAGAGCGCCTCATGCGGTTGCAGGTTCAGCGATTTGAAAACCTCGCTTTCCGAGTCTGGAAGATACAAATGATCGGCTACTTTGAGCTTGCCGCCGGCTGCCCCAAGCGCCTGAAAAAGCGATCCGCCATTGGCACTGGCGGCCAGTTGCCTGGCTGTCTGCGCCGATAGCATGGTGAAATGGTCGGTCCATTCTGCCAGCGTATGCATGTATCCGGGGGCGAGCAGGGCGACCAAATCGGCAAGTTCGTATCCGGGTTTGCTAATCGGTGCCTGTAATCCAACGAATGGATTGCAGGTCGCAGCCGCATTTGAAAGAAGCGTGAGTACCGTTGGCCCGGTTGAATTAACCAGTAATGTGGCCAGTTGATCCAGTTGCTGTTTTGATGGCAGCAGACCGGCCCTCAAAAACACAATCGGCCGCTGCGGAAAACTTTCCACCAGCTCAGCCAACAGCAGGCTTTGCTGGTCATATCCGTGATTGGTCTTTACCATCTTGCCGAACGCCAACCGGCTACAGATGGGCATGCCCAGCTTCAGCAGTTGCTGCAGTTGCCCGTCAGTCAACTGCCCACAGTTTTTCGCGTGTACGTATATGACAGGTGAGGCAGACGGATTTTTGGATGTTTTTGTAGCAGTCATTTTATCCGGCACGAAACTTGATGCTGGTTTGAAATCCAATGCATTATTGCCATTGAATTCACCGGCGCGCGGATTATACCAAGACAAAGCCCGGCCATTATGGATAATGGACGGATTGATGTCATCCGGTATGATGGTTTAGGGAAAAAATGGCCAGCAAAGCAAAAAAAACCAGAACGGTACGACGTAATCCCGGACGCAAGCCAGGACGCAAAAAATCCGCTAACAAAAAGCCGGGCTTGATTCGGCGTTTATTTCGCTTTTCAATGCTGCTCATGGGTTTGGGGATTGGCATCAGCGTGCCGTGGCTTGTTTGGCTTGATGTACAGGTGCGACACGAATTTGAAGGCCGCAAATGGGAAGTTCCAAGCCGGGTGTATGCGCGGCCGCTGAGCCTGTATTCCGGGAAATACCTGACAAAACGATCGTTGCTTGCAGAATTGAAGGCAGCGGGGTACCGGCAGGTGCCAGACGCATCAAGCCCCGGCAGTTTTTCAGTTAAATCAAACCGGTTTGATATCAACCGCCGCGCATTTGTATTTGATGATGGGGCCAGACCGGCAGTCCGTTTTCGTCTGCGTTTGAGCAATAACAGCGTTCAGGAGCTGAGTCTTGCGTCCGCGTCGGGTGAAGTTGGTTTGTTACGTCTTGACCCGGCAGAAATTGCCTCGATCTACCCGTTGCACGATGAAGACCGGACGCTTGTCGCAATTGAGGATGTTCCCGAGTTGCTGGTCACTGGCTTGCAGGCTGTTGAAGACCGGCAGTTCAACCACCACCACGGTGTTGCGCCACGAAGTATTGCGCGTGCTGTGCTTGCAAATATCCGAGCCGGCAAAACGGTGCAGGGCGGCAGCACGCTGACCCAGCAATTGGTTAAGAACTACTTTCTGAGCAGTGAGCAGACCCTGGTACGAAAGGTCAATGAGGCCGCAATGGCGCTGTTGCTTGAGTGGCATTACGGCAAGGCCGAAATCCTGGAGGCCTATGTCAATGAAATATTTCTGGGCCAGCAGGGCAAGCACGCAATACATGGTTTTGCACGCGCCAGTGAGTTTTATTTTGACCGGCCACTGCAAAAGCTTGAACCGCAACAGATCGCCCTATTGGTTGGCATGGTGCAGGGTGCGTCACTGTATAACCCGAGGCGGAATCCGCAGCGGGCCCTGAAAAGAAGAAACCAGGTGCTGGATATTTTTGTGCTCACCGGCCTGATGAGTGAAAACGAGGCTGTGTCTGCAAAAGCCCTCCCGCTCGGGGTTACCGAAAAACCGAGGTCCGGTGGTAGCCGTTACCCGGCCTTTCTGGAGTTGGTCAGACGGCAGTTGAAGCAGGATTATCACGAGTCCGGTCTGAGCAGTGAAGGATTGAGAATATTTACCACGCTTGCGCCATTCGAGCAGGAATTGGCGCAACTGGCAGTATCCGATGGGCTGAAGGAACTGGAACAGCGTGGCCTGCCCGCAGATTTACAGGGCGCACTGGTGTTATCCGATGTTGCCAGCGGCGAAATTCGTGCGTTGGTGGGTGACCGCGTGGGCAGTCGCAACGGCTTCAACCGTGCACTGGATGCGCGGCGGCAGATAGGTTCGGTGATCAAACCTCTGATTTATCTGTTGGCACTGGAGCACGTTGATGACTACAACCTGATTACACCGGTAAATGACGAGCCCATTTCATTGCGGCAAGCGGATGGCACCATTTGGTCACCGTCGAACTATGACCACAAATCCCATGGTGAAATGCCGCTTATGGAAGCGCTTGTCCGGTCATATAATCAGGCGACGGTTGCCGTGGGCCTCAAGGTCGGTGTCGCCAACCTGATTCGCAAAATCAAACAATTGGGTGTGGAAGCCGATGTGCCATCGGTGCCTGCCACCCTGCTGGGTGCAGTTGAGTTGACACCGATTGAAGTTACACAGCTTTACCAGTCACTGGCCGCAGGTGGTTATAGTGTTCCATTGCGTGCGGTAACTGCGGTAATGACTGCGCAGGGCCGCTTGCTCAAGCGCTATCCATTGAGACTGATGCCGTTGGAAAATCGCGACGCGGTAGCCCTGCTCAATTTTGCCCTGACCGAGGTGGTGGAGCGGGGGACAGCCCGTGGTCTGCACAGCCTGTTGGGGCGTGACAGCTTGATCGCGGGTAAAACAGGCACCACCAATGAACGCCGGGACAGCTGGTTTGTCGGCTATAATCGTGACCGCGTGGCGGCCGTGTGGGTGGGTCTTGATGATAACCGCCCTGCGGGTGTAACCGGCGGCAACGCGGCGATGCGGGTGTGGGCTAAATTGTTCCGCCAACTGCCGTCCGCACCGGTAGATTTACGCATGCCTGATGGTGCGGCCTACATTTGGGTGGATGTACAGCAAAACGCTTTGACCGACCCCGGTTGCGCTGCGGCGGTGCAAATACCATTTATTGATGGAACAGAGCCGCAAAAGGCAACAAAATGTCTGCAACGGATGAACAGAAAGAACAGCAAGTCCCTATGGAGAAAATTGATTGATGGCAATTAGCAGAATTTTATTGGTGCTGGTAATACTCGCGCTGGCCGCGTGCAGCACTCAACCACCGGCACCGGTTGAAGAACGTGAGGTCAATACCCGTGTCAGAGCACCGGCCAGCAAGGACAGTGCCGGTGTGCAGGTATATTCACTGCAAAATCCGGCCGTCAGGCAATTGACATCACAGGCTGAGGG
>Ga0209988_10002519_pt1 | contig 12090 bp, 9 predicted proteins | sample N075metaG_FD_183115 | JGI IMG/M metagenome (GOLD analysis project Ga0209988, IMG submission 183115) | Deep subsurface microbial communities from Kermadec Trench to uncover new lineages of life (NeLLi) - N075 metaG (SPAdes) (version 2) | ecosystem: Environmental > Aquatic > Marine > Ocean trench... | reverse complement strand
CTATCTGGTGCACGGCGCGCTCGACTGGATGTTCCCCGTGGTACTTGCCCAGGAGGCGGCCCGCGTTCTCGAAGACGCGGGGGCGCGGCTCGTCTACCGAGAACTCGCGGACCTCTCCCACACCTATACCCGCGCGAGGAGAACACGGCGACACTGGAACGGCTCGACGCGGGACTCAGGGCGATCCCCTCGATTCCAGAATAGGAGCCGCATCGGTATCTCGCGATCGTCGGCGTCGACTCGGCCCACCAGGCCGAGGGGTGGGGTGCGCAGCTGATGGAACCGGCACTCACGCGATGTGACGAAGACGGTGTGATCGCCTATCTGGAATCTTCGAATCCGGCGGATATTTCGCTCTATCAGCGGCACGGCTTCGAGGTCATCGGCGAAATCCGAGGCGGGGATGCACCGGTCGTGACACCGATGCTGCGTCCCGCGCGTTAGTTCCGTCGCTGGATCCGAGGGTGGATCCGACGGTGGATTGGATGACGCGGAAGCGTCTCGTGCCCGGTCGCGTCGTCGTGCGCTCAAGTCCTGGCGGACGGACGCTTGCGCTTCTTGGACGCTTTTCGGAGCACGGGTCCGAGGCTCTTTCCGGTGTGCGAGCCCTTGAAGCGCTGGATGTCCTCGGGCGTTCCGACCGCGACGATCTCGCCTCCGTCGGGTCCGCCTTCGGGGCCGAGATCGATGATCCAGTCGGCGGTCTTGATGACGTCGAGGTTGTGCTCGATCACGACGACGCTGTTGCCGGCGTCGACGAGTTCGTTCAAGACGATCAAGAGCTTGCGCACGTCCTCGAAGTGAAGGCCGGTCGTGGGTTCGTCGAGGATATAGAGCGTGCGGCCCGTGGCGCGTTTCGAGAGTTCACGGGCGAGCTTGATTCGCTGGGCCTCCCCCCCCGAGAGCGTGGGTGAGGGCTGGCCGAGGTGGAGATAGTCGAGGCCGACCCGCTGGAGCAGCTCGAGCGGGCCCGCGACCTTCCGGTGTGCGGAGAAGACCTGGATCGCTTCGGCGACCGTCAGGTCGAGCACGTCGGCGATCGAGTGGCCCCTGTATTCGACACGCAGGGTCGCCTCATTGAAGCGCTTGCCGTGGCATTGTTCACAGCGCACGAATACGTCGGCGAGGAAATGCATCTCGATCTTGCGAACGCCGTCGCCTTCGCAGGTCTCGCAGCGCCCGCCCTTCACATTGAACGAGAAACGACCGGGCTTGTAGCCGTGGATCTTGCTCTCCGGGAGTTCGGCGAAGAAGCGGCGGATCTCGTCGAAGACCTTGATATACGTGGCCGGGTTGCTGCGTGGCGTGCGCCCGATCGGACGCTGGTCGATGTCGATCACCTTGTCGAGCTGGCCCAGGCCCGAGATCTTGCGGTGTCGGCCGAGTCGCGCGCTGCTGCCGGCGAGCTCCCGGGCGGCGGCGGGATACAGGATATCGTTGATGAGCGTCGACTTTCCTGCGCCCGAAACGCCCGTTACGGCGGTCAGAATGCCGAGGGGGATTTCGACGTCGATGTCGCGGAGGTTGTTCTCCTGGGCGCCCTGGATCTTGAGCGCCCCCTTGGCGACGCGACGCTGGTCGGGAATTTCGATCGCGCGGCGGCCCGAGAGATAGGCGCCCGTGATCGAATTCTTGTCGCGTTCGAGGCTCGCGGGCGTTCCGGTGTGGACGAGCTCCCCCCCCGCGGCTCCCGCGCCCGGACCGAAGTCGATGACATGGTCTGCGGCGCGAATCGTCTCTTCGTCGTGTTCGACGACGACCACGGTATTGCCGATGTCTCGCATGCGTTCGAGGGTTTCGAGCAGACGTTTATTGTCGCGGGGGTGCAGGCCGATCGACGGTTCGTCGAGGATGTAGATGACGCCCGTCAGGTCCGAGCCGACCTGGCTGGCGAGGCGAATGCGCTGGGACTCGCCGCCGGAGAGCGACGGGCCCGCGCGATCGAGCGAAAGGTATCCCAGGCCGACCGCGGCCAGGAAATCCAGCCGCGAGCGGATTTCCTTGAGCACTTCGCTGGCGATCTTGAGATCCGCGCCCCGAAACTTGATCTCGGTGAAGAAGACGCGCGCCTCGTCGACGGTCATCGACGAGATCTCCACCAAAGTGCGGTTGGCGACGCGAACGGCGGCGCTCTCGATTCGCAGTCGGGTTCCGAGGCAGGTCATACACGCGGTATCCGCCATGTATTTGCCGTACCAACGTTTCATGCCCTCGGATTTCGTTTCGCGGAATCGGCGCATCAGGCGGGGGATCAGGCCCTCCCAGGTCGTATCGAATTGACCGCCGCCACCACTCTTGCTGGTCCATTTGACGCGATATCGGCGCTCACCGGTTCCGTAGAGAATTTCCTTGCGTTGTCTGTCCGTCAGGCGTCGCCAACTCTTTGTCGTGCTGATCTTCAGCTGGGCGAGGATCTGGTTGCGGAAGCCACTTCCCCAACCATCCTTTTCGGAGACGTTCTCGCCCCAGGGTTTGACGGCGCCCCCGTCGATCGAAAGTGAGTCGTCGGGCACGACGAGATCGGGGTCGATCTCGAATCGCTTGCCGAGGCCGTTGCAGTCGTTGCACATGCCCTGGGGACTGTTGAAGGAAAAGGCCTGGGGCGTGAGCTCGGGGAAGGAAATCTGGCATTTCGCACACGCGGCGTGTTCGGAGAAGGTCTGATCCGAGCCGGGACCGGCACCCAGCACCGAAGCGATCAGGAGCCCGTCACCGATCCGCAGGGCGGTCTCGACGGATTCGGTCAGGCGGCTCTTGATGCCGGATTTGATGACGAGACGGTCGATGACTGCCTCCACGTCATGTTTCTTTCGTTTGTCGAGGGCCTCGAGTCCCTCGGTCTCGAGGATTTCGCCGTCGACGCGCACTCGCAGCCAACCGGCCCGTCGCGCTTCTTCGAGCAGCTCGCGATGTTCGCCCTTGCGATTGACGAGCAGCGGAGAGAGCAGGACGAGCCGCGTGCCGCTCTGGAGCCTGCCGAGGGTCTTCGCGATCTGTTCCGCGGTCTGGCTTTCGACGCGTTCGCCACAGACGTGACAATGCTGCCGGCCGGTGCGCGCCCAGAGCACGCGCAGGTAATCCGAAATCTCGGTGATCGTTCCGACCGTCGAGCGCGGGTTGTTGCCCGTCGTCTTCTGTTCGATCGAGATCGTCGGGCTGAGCCCGCGGATCGTGTCGTAATGGGGCTTCTCCATCTGGCCGAGAAATTGACGCGCGTAGGCGGAAAGACTCTCGACATAGCGGCGCTGGCCCTCGGCGTAGAGCGTGTCGAAAGCCAGGGAAGATTTGCCCGACCCGGAGACGCCGGTCATCACGATCAGCTTTTTCTTCGGAATGTCGAGATCGATCGATTTGAGGTTGTGCTCGCGGGCGCCACGGATCTCGATGTGATCGAGCTCCTGGGGCTTGCCCCGCTTGCCCCGCTTGGAGCGCGAGGCGGGGCGGGGTCGGGTGCTTCGTTTCTTGGCGGCAGGCATGGGACGGCCAAGAGTAGACGAAGTCGCTGCGCGTGGGGGCGCGTGGTTTCGATATGCTTCTGCGTGAGGGGGCGCTACCGGCGTCCCGAAGCGGGGGGCCCATGAGTGATTGGCTGAGCGAGTTGGGCGGGAGCGAGATCCTCGTCGAGGCGTTCGATGTCGGGATCGTTTTTACGGTCGCGACGCTCGTGTATTTTCTGGTGCGCTGGTCTCTGGTCCGCGCGCTGCATAATCTGGCTCGCAAAACGGGTACCCAGTGGGATGACCAGCTCGTCAAGGCCGGGGTCTTCGGTCGGATCGCCCACATCGCACCGGCCTTCGTCGTCTACTACGGGATGAGCCTCTTCCCGGAGCTCCCCGCACCGCTGACGGATGGGATACGCCGCATCTCGATCGCCGTGATGGTGCTCGTCGGCGGGCTCGCGATCGTGAGCGTGCTGCGGGCGGCCGAGGCGATCTACGACAGCTATCCCGAATATCGCCAACGACCCATCAAAGGTTATATCCAGGTCGTCTCGATCGTCGTGTATCTGCTGGCGGGGCTGCTGATCCTGGGCACGCTGATGAATCGCTCACCCTGGATCTTCGTTTCGGGGATCGGCGCGATGACCGCCGTGCTCCTCCTCGTGTTCCGCGACACGATCCTGTCGCTGGTCGCGAGTATCCAGATCGCCAGCAACGACATGATCCGCGTGGGCGATTGGATCGAGATGCCGGAGGCCGGTGCGGACGGCGACGTGATGGAGGTCGCTCTGCATACGGTCAAGGTCCGGAACTGGGACAAGACGATTACGACGATCCCGACCCATCGGCTGATCAGCGACTCCTTCAAGAACTGGCGTGGCATGACCGAATCGGGGGGGCGTCGGATCAAGCGGCCGGTCTTGATCGATCTCCAGAGCGTGCGATTTCTGAGCGAGGAGGAGATCGCGCGCCTCGGGGAGTGGTCGCTCCTGTCGGAGTACATCGCGGGCAAGCGCGGGGAACTCTCGGAGGCGAACTCCTCTTCCGAGGTCGATCCGGACCTGCCCGCCGACCTTCGCCGGTTGACGAATCTGGGGACCTTCCGGGCCTGGATCTTGGCGACGTTGCGCACTCATCCGCTGATCCATCAGTCGGGCCATACACTACTCGTCCGACAGCTGGCCGCCGGTGCCCAGGGCGTTCCGATCGAGATCTATTGTTTCACGAAGGACACGGCGTGGGTGAGCTACGAGGACATCCAGGGCGATCTCTTCGATCGGGTCCTCGCGATGGTTCCGGAGTTCGGCCTGCGGGTCTTCCAGGAGCCTACGGGATCGGACCTCGCGGGGATCGGGTCGAGCCGGTCGGGCGAATCCGCAGGCGATGCCGTGGGCGATGGGGTCGTGTGATGGCGATGCCTGCTCTCGAGGGTCGGGTCGCCTTCGTGAGCGGCGCGAGTCGTGGTATTGGGGCGGGTCTGGCCGAGCGTTTTTCGGCGAGGGGTCTCCGCCTGGTACTCTGTTCCCGGTCCGCACCCGCCCTTGCTTCGTCGGAATCCGTCCTCGCACGATCCGTCGATGTGCGCGACGAAGCCAAGCTGGAATCGCTCGTTTTCGAGGCGGAAGATCGCTTCGGTGCGATCGACCTGTGGGTCAACAACGCGGGTGTCCTCGATCCGATCGAGAAAATTCGTGACGTTTCCGCCCGGGCCTTTCGAGAACATCTCGACATCAACCTGACCGGTGTCTTCATCGGCTCCGGGTGTTATGCGAGACATCTGCGTCGGACCGGCCGAGGTGGGGTGTTGATCAACGTCTCCTCCGGCGCAGCGTGGAAGGCCTATTCCGGATGGGGCGCCTATTGCGCGGGGAAGGCGGGTGTCGAGCGCTTGACCGAAGTGATCGCGCTCGAGGAGGCGGAGGTCGGCATGCGGGCGTACTCGGTCGCGCCAGGCGTCGTCGACACGGCGATGCAGGAGAGGATCCGGGCGACGCCCGAGGCGCGATTTCCGGAGGTCGAACGCTTTCACGAACGCAAGCGCACGAACGACTTCAACGGCGTGCGGTACGTTGCGGACGAGTTTCTGGCAATCGCCTTCGACCCGGCCCGGCGACCCGCGGAGGTGGCTGTTCGGCTCGAGAGCGAGGCCCCGTCCGAGCCGAAGGCGTGAGCGGGAGAGACGTGAGAGAGAGGCCCCCTCGAGGCGCGATCAGGCCGAAGCGATCCGTGCCCGCCGTCGGTCAGCGGAGTGCGCCATCGCGGGGCACACCGCGACGAGGCCGCTCGCTCTCGATCTCGAATTGATCCCGCGCATCCATGTTGACGTCGCGGCTTCTCGCTGCCTCCGTGCGGGAATCGAGTTCACCCCGCGGGGCACCTTTGCGTGCGCTTGAGGTCGAGGGGGAATCGGGCAACTGGCTCGGCGATTCCGGCGCGATGGCGCCAGTCGTCTCCGACTGTAGGAGCTGCCAAAGAAAATAGCTGATGACCGCCGCTGCGATCGCAGCGAGCACTGAAACGATTCGCCTGTTGTGCTTCCGCAGACGGCGCTTGTTTTCGATTGCTTCGATCCCCACGCTCGACAACTCGATCGGCGCGGTGGCCTCGGGGTCGCCGTCGACTTCATCCGCGGGGATCGCGAGGATCTGGACCGTGATGTTGTCCGGCCCCCCTCGCTCGTTTGCCAGCTGGATCAGCGAGGCGACTGCGTTGTCGGGTGCCTCCGCCTGAACGATGGCGGCGATCTCATCGTCCTCGACGACCCCCGTGAGACCATCGGAGCAGAGCAGGAATCGGTCGCCCGCGCTGACGTTCACGTCCGCAATCTCGACTTCGACCTGGGGCAGTACACCGACCGCGCGAAGAATCTCGTTACGTCGCGGATGGGCCGCCGCTTCGTCCGCGGACAGCAGGCCGCGCCGTTGCATCTCCGCGACGACACTGTGGTCCGTGGTGATCGGTTCGAGACGACCACGGCGGTAGCGGTAGGCGCGACTGTCTCCGACATGCGCCACGGTGCCGCGCAACCGCGCGTCGAGCACGAAGGCGACGATTGTGGTGCCCATTCCCTCGAGTTCGGGATCCCGCCCCGCCATTTCGAAGATGCGCGCGTTCGCCGCATGGATGGCAGTTTCGAGTAGCGTGCTCGGGAGCGCGCTCACCTCCGTCTCGAAAGCTTCGGAGATCGTGGCGACCGCGGTCTGGCTCGCGGTGGCGCCCCCTCGCGCGCCCCCCATCCCATCGGCGACGAGCAGCAGTCGCGTTCCATCCTCTCGCAGCAAGCTGTCGCAGCTGTCCTCGTTGGCCGAGCGGAGCTGTCCCACATCGGACCCGGAGGCCAGTTCGACCGAGGCCTCCGGCTCCTGGCCCTGCGGGCTGGTCATCGCGTCATGTCCCTCGACTCGCTGGAGCTTGGCCCCGCATCTGTCCGCCCATCATGGTGAAGCGAGATCGCCCGGTTCTTCTCCGGCGTTCTCCTGGCTCCTGCCCGTTCTAGGACGTGCCCGTAGCGCAAGCTACGGTTCCCTCGAAAAGGAACCGTCAGCAGGCTGGACGCGAACGACTTGCGGGCGACCGAAGGACGGTCCCTCGCGGTCTCGCTGTCGCGCTAGCTAAAGTCGCGATCGAGGACGGTCTTGCGACCATCGCTGCGCGCGCTCTCGATCGCCTGGTCGCACATGGCGCGCAGCCGGTCAGACAGCGAAACGAGTACACCCGCGGAGGTCTTCATCTCTCCGTTGGCCTTGATGTAGTTCTTGATCTTTGAGGCGACCACCAGCACTTCGTTTTCCGACATCTTTTCAGGCGTCCTTCCAGTTCGCTTGTGCAGTCGTGTGCCCGGTTCGCTCGCTCGGCGCCCAGGCCCTCCTGCCGCGATTTAGGCGGTCAGCCGCTGGGAGGAAACGGGCCGCTGAAGAAGAATGCCCGAGATCGTCACGAGCGCAACGCCAGCGGGGCCGATCGATGCCTGAAAGAAGGGTAAGTATTTGAATTCAAAAGAGTTTGTTGTTTCTCATGTGCGCCTCTGGAGGGCCGAAGAAGAGGTTCTCGAACCGCTCTCGTCGTTCCTACACGTGAAGAACGGTCGAATCGCGGCGCTGGGCGACGCGGCTCGGGCGACGGATTCGCGCGTGCCTCGGATCGATCTCGCGGGCCGCGTGGTCGTGCCAGGGCTGATCGATGCCCATGTTCACCTCGAGCTGGATCCCCGGTTGAGGACGCCCGCGGAGCAGCTCGCCGTCCCGGAGGAGGCTCGCGTGACGGCGATGGCTCGGCGCGCAGAGGCGATGTTGGCGGCCGGGATCACCTCTGCACGCGACTGTGGCGGAGGTGCGCATCGCGAACACCGCTTGCGAGATTCGATCCGCGACCGGGATCAACGCGGCCCGCGACTGCTGTGTTGCGGACAGCCGCTCACGACACCCGGTGGCCACTGCGCGTTCTGGGGCGGAGCGGTGGAAACGCGCGTCGACATCGATCGCATGGTCGCGCTGCAGGTCGAGGCCGAGAGCGATTGGATCAAGGTGATGGCGACCGGCGGTGTGTTCACGCCCGGCAGCCGTGCGCGAGAGGCACAATTCGACCTCCCGCGGCTGCTCTCGATCGTCGAGTCGGCGCGACGAGCGGGTCGTCACGTCGCGGCGCATTGCCACGGGACCGAGGGAATCGCGAACGCCGTCCGCGCGGGGGTCCGGACGATCGAGCACGCGTCCTTTGCCGGCCCCGACGGTTTCGGTACGGCACTCGACGATTCACTGATGCAGGAGATGGCGGCGGCGGAGCTATGGGTCTCACCGACGGTGAACGCGGGCTGGGGGCGGCGGATCGAGGATGACAAGGGCGAGCCGACCGATTTTTTCAAGCGCCTGTGCCGAACTCTTCAGGCCCAGCGCGATCACGGGATCCGCTTCATCGCCTCGACGGATGCAGGCATCCCCGGCGTCTTCCACCACGATCTGGTCGCGGGATTGCTCGCTTTCGAGCGCTTCGCTGGGTTGCAGCCGGTCGACGTATTGCGGAGTACCACCTGCGAGGCGGCGGATGCGCTTGGCATCGCGAACGAGACGGGCCGGATCGAGGTGGGGCTGTCGGCGGATTTTCTCGTGCTCGAAGGGAATCCCCTCGAGGACCTGGCGGTGCTAGGCGATCCGGAGTTCGTCGTGTTTCGCGGAGAATGGCACGATCGCGCGAGTCGGCGGGATGTCATGGCACGGCATGATTCAGGCTGAGCGAGCGCCCCGCAGCGGTTCATCCATCGCGAGATCCGCGTTCGTCGCGAGTTGGAGCGTGACGAAATGCGCGATCGAGTGTCGAATATCCGAAGTCGGCGAGGCGAAGGCCAGTCCCGCATTCCCGCGCCGCGTGTACCGGCATTCGGCGGGTGTGCTGATCAGCCCATAGTCCGGAAGCGCGAATTGCAGATCGAGACTCATTCCCTTGCGCAGCGAATCGCTCGTTCGCAGCAGACATCCACCCTCCGAGAGCGACAAGACCGCGCCGATCGAGCGCCGATCCGCGCGGATGCATCGCGCGGAGAGCTGCGTCGGAATTCGTGGGGTGCTTCTTGGATGCTGTTCGAGCGCCAGCTGGATCATTGCGTAGACCGGTCCGAGTCGACCGGGCCGGGTCGTGTGTGCGAAGGCACGCGAATCGATTTCCTGTTCCGGGTCCGGTGGCGTGATCAGCAGTAGCCGTGCGTCGGGCATCGCGTCGAGATCCGGAAAGTCGGCAAGCCGGTCGGCATCGACGAGCCAGACCCGTCGATCCTCGAGTGCGGCGCGATCCACGATTTCGCATTCCTCGAGCTCGTAGTTGAGCGTGCGCAACGCCACGAGGACGTGTGGCGAAAGGCTGCGGGAGGTGAGATGGAGCCCGATTCTTCGGCCCTGCGCGCATTGTTTTATGGACTCGGCGTGCATTCAAGTTTCTTCGGTGCGACGTTCTTCCGCGTAAAGGAAATTGGCAGAGGATCGGAGCAGATTCTCGGATTCTCAGGACGGGTTCACAGCGGGAACGACACGATTGCAATGACGACGGAAAAACTGTGCTCGACATATAATCGCGGTCGATTTGCTCCCTCGACGACGGGACGCGCCCATCCTGGGACGTTGCTTGCGGCCCTCCTGTGTTGGTTGGATGCGAGACATATCGGGGCCGAGGTGATCCTTCGTCTCGAGGATCTCGACCGGGAGCGTACGAAGCCGGGTTATGTCGATCAGCTGGAGCGCGATCTCGCATGGTTTGGGCTCGATTGGAGCGCGAGAACCCTTCAATCCGATGCCCGAGAGCGTCACGGGCAGGCGCTCGATCGCCTGGTTCGAGAGGGCCGGGTCTACGGGTGTGACTGTAGCCGTGCGACGGTACGCGCCGTGGGTCGGCCTGCGCCCGACGGCAGTCATGCCTACGCGGGAACCTGTCGCGCTCAGCGCGTGCGGGTGGATGGTTGGCGAGACGATCCGCGTCCCCTTCGCCTTCACCTCGACTCGCGAATGATCGAACTCCACGACGAAAGTGGAGAAGATCTGTCGGGGAATGCAGCCAAACTCTTCGGGGATCCGATCTTGCGGCGACGCGACGGAGCCTTCGCCTATCACTTTGCTTCGGTGCTCGACGATGCATCGGCGGGTGTCGATCGCGTCGTACGCGGCCGAGATCTCGCGCCCTCGACAATCCTTCAGGTTGCTCTCCAACAGACGCTCGGCCTCGCGACGCCCCGCTATCGCCACCACTGTCTTTTCCTGGAGCGCCGGGGCGACAAACTCTCGAAGCTCCACGGCGCGGTCGATGTCGAGACGTTGCGCACACGGTATTCGGGCGAGGAATTGTGTGGCACCCTCGCGAGCTTTGTCGGCCTCGTTTCCCCGGGAACGAGTTGTCGGCCCGTGGATCTCGTTGCGGACTTCGATTGGGCACGCGTTTGCCGGGGCGACGTCGAGTTGCGCATTCGCGAGAACGGTGGACTCAGCCTCGCGGGCTAGACCGCATTCTTCATGAACCCCGCCGCGGACGACCGCCGTCGGCTTGTCGTGCCAGGCGTCCCGGCCGTGGGCTGATTGTGTGGTGAATGACCTGATCGGGGCCGGGCCTCGATCGTTCAGGCGAAGGCTTCGGCCAGGCGAAAGCCCATGTGAATACTGAGGCCGTCGTTTCGGCCTGCGAGGACGCGGGCGGCCGTTGCTTCGTGGTCGAGCACTTCGAATCGCTGCCAGCCGACGTCGGTCACGAGGCGGCGGATCTCCCCCAGTCGGAAGTGGCTGAGAAAGGGCTCGCGCTCTCGGTTCTTCTGGGCGAGGGAATATTCGCGGGAGAGGAGGTCGGTCCCCGAGAGATCCTCGATGGGAAGAGCGTATTCGAATGCGATCGAACTCTCCGGCGCCGACAGCGCGAGGGTCTCGGCGAGCGTCGCACGAATGGTTTCGCGCTTCAGATAGATCGTGACGCCCATCCACGCGAAATAGCTCGGCAGGCGGGGGTCGAAGCCCGCTTGCGTGAGAGATTCCGAGAGGGTGTCGTGTTCGAAATCGCATGGGGCAAAACGCAGATTCGCCGGTTCGCGCCAACCGAGTGCCGCGATTCGCGCTCGCTTCTCCGCCTGGGTCGCCGGGAGGTCGACTTCAAAAATCGAGAGATCGGCCCGGTCGGGCGGTTGTCGAAATGCATACGAATCAAGCCCCGCACCCAACAACACGAATTGCCGGACGCCCCGATCGTAGGCCGCCGACAAACACTCTTCCTGGTAGCGTTGCCGCAGGGATAGGTAGGCGCGCGCTCGACGTAGCTTCTCGAGTGTGCTCGCCGCGGGGTCGTTCTGGGGAGCCGTTTTCGGACCGTAGTGTTCGAGGATGGGTTGAATGTCGGGCTCGACCAGTTCGAATGCGAGAGAGTCGTCAAAGATCGGCGGCGATTCGTCGAAGCGCACATGGGCGACTCGGGCGAGGGTGACGCCCCATGCCGTCGAGCTGCTCTTGCCTTCTTTCATTCTCGGGCCTCGTGTGTCGTTTGTGGGCTGGCCGGGTTCTGCGGAGCGGACCCGGGCAGGCTAGAGTCTTTCGACGATCATGGAGCGTAGGCGAAGGAGCAATGTGATGGGTCAACTCGAAGGCAAAACCATCATCATCACCGGTGCTGCACAGGGGATGGGAGCGATTCATGCGCGGCGCTGTGTGGAAGAGGGCGCGCAGATCGTCTTGACCGATCTCCAGGTGGAGGAGGGCGAGAAGCAAGCGGCGTCGCTCGGGGACTCCGCGGTCTTCGTCGAGCAGGACATCACCTCCGAAACCGATTGGGATCGCGTCGTCGCGACCGCCGTCGATCGCTTCGGTCGACTCGATGGGCTCGTGAACAACGCGGCGATCTGGTGGACCGAGGCGATCGTCGACGAAGACGCAGACAAGCTCCGCAAGATGCTCGAGGTGAATGTGGTCGGGACATTTCACGGCATGCGCAAGGTCGTACCCGCCATGCGTGAATCCGGTGGGGGCTCGATCGTCAACCTCTCATCGATCGCGGGCACACGCGGGATTCTGGGACACGGTTCCTACGGAGCGTCGAAGTGGGCGGTTCGGGGGCTCTCGAAGGTCGCCGCGGCGGAATTTGGCCAATGGAATATCCGGGTCAACACGATCCACCCCGGGGCGATCGAGGGGACGGG
>Ga0209988_10002518_pt1 | contig 12091 bp, 16 predicted proteins | sample N075metaG_FD_183115 | JGI IMG/M metagenome (GOLD analysis project Ga0209988, IMG submission 183115) | Deep subsurface microbial communities from Kermadec Trench to uncover new lineages of life (NeLLi) - N075 metaG (SPAdes) (version 2) | ecosystem: Environmental > Aquatic > Marine > Ocean trench... | reverse complement strand
TTATCCAAAATGATCAACAATACGTTGGTGATGATGGTTCACTACACATTGTTGGTGAAATTAAAAACAATTTAGATTTCCCATTAAACCAAATCAATATTCATGTAACGTTACTTGATGAAAATAATTACATTATTCAAACAAAGGATGCAAGTTCTCTAGTAAATGTAATCATGCCAGGAATGAAAGGGCCGTTTGATCTAGTTTTAACAAATGATGTAGCAAAAAAAACTAAATCATATTCATTGAAATTAGATTACAAGATTAGTTCTCCAAAAAACCAAGTCATAGATATTATTGAATCAGAGTTATCTAGAGACAATTACAATAATTTGATGATTACTGGAACTGTTTCTAACAAAGGAGACATTACGGCTAATACTATAGCAATAATTGCCACGCTTTACGACAAAGATGGAAATGTTGCAGCAGTATCTAGAGTTTATCCAGAACCGGATTACCTGAGAGTAGAGAGTAGTGTATTCTTTGTTATAGCAATTCATGATAAAATCCGAACTAGTGGGATTAATGAATACACTTTGATTGCAGAATCAGAAGAATATGCAGCTGTTCCAGAATTTCCTGTTGGAACACTTGTTTTACTAGTTGGAGCATTATCTGCATACATTGGAATTACAAGGTATTCAGGTAAAATCACAGCAAACCTGATTTCTGCAACAAATCTAAAGTAGGAAAAATTTCTTCTAATAGCTTTGTTTTTTCCAGAGGTGTTGGTTTTGAGAATTTCATCGGAAAAGTGATGGTTAACATATCTTGATCAGTATGAGATATTCTAATAGAGTGTATTTCATGATTAGTTTGGGATAAGAAATTTTTCCATTTCTGTAAATGTTTGTTTACTCGAATCACATTTTTTTCTACTTCAGAAATACTAGTTTCTAAATCAGTGTCAAATAATTTGAATTTGACTAGAGGAACCATAAACAAGCCACCCAAAATTTTGTCGTGATTTTTTAACATTGATAAAATAATTTCGTCTGAATTTTCTTTTGGGTGAAGCTCACCGTAATCAGGATCAAAATACCCTGCAATCAATTTCTTAGAATCATATATATGAAAAAAATAATCTTCTAGTTCTAATTTCCACAACATTTAGGAAATAATTTATGAATAAATAAACGATTAATCAAAGACAATTAAATAAACTAGGAAAAGGAGAAAAAGTCATGGTAATTTCTAAAGAAAATAAAGATTTCATTGATAGTTTAATTGACTATTACATTAGCGAATCAGAATCATACAAACAAATTGCAGAAAATTTTGTGCCAGAGATTGAATCAGTTCCAGATACAGCATTTGGAATAATCACAGGGTGTGTATATTCTGGGTTTTTACAAGCATACCAAAACCAACAACAAACACCAAGTTTAGAAGATATGCAAGAATTCAATCAGATAATTAAAGAGCGAGCTCCTCTAATCAAAAAATCCTTACTTGGCACAGACAAGCCACAAAAAAATGAAAAAGAATCAGAAGACAAGTCTGAGCAAGATTCAACAGAAAATGATACATGATTTTTAATTAGAAAGAGTGCCCAGTTGGACACCCCTGTTGGACATGGTCGGGTATCGCATGTATGTGAATACAGTATAATTTGGCTTGCGATATGAATAATCACGAATAATCTATTAAAACACTTACGTAGAAATCATCAGTAAAGAGATTGTAAAGAAATAGAAATTAGTTACAGTTTAATGGTATTTGAAAAAATAAGAATTATGAATGTAGATGGAAGTAAAATCATCTTTGGGTTAGGAGTGTCCTCAGCTGTGGCAATAGCTGCATTTGCACTATATTTCTCAATTCGTTAAAGATAAATCATTAAGAAAATCGAACAAAGCATTGTCAGCAACAAATGAATTCAAAATTTCACAGATAGTAGACAATGGGCAAACGATTCATTTGACATTAATTGAAAATGTTTCAACTGAGCCAATTTCTCAAAAACAAATGATCATTGAAAATGTTTCAAAAAAGCTTGATTCAGAAACTAAAGAGCAAGTTATGCCGTTGTTAGAAGCAATATTGCAAGCCCAACCAACTGTCAATATCAAAACATATCAACAAACACAAATCACAATAGTAATGCCAAAAGCAAGATATGACCATATGGGAAGGCCACAAGTTGGAAATACAATTGCTATAGAAATGAAAAAAATCTAAAGATGTGAATTTATCTCATTAATGGTATGTAATGGTAAAGAGCAAGAAAAATCCTTACAAATAAAAACTGAAGTTTTGTCTTCAAAAATTTTCCCTGCAAAAAAAGCATATTCAGATAGATTTTCTAACTGAGTAGAATTTTGAATTGTGACCATAAAGGAATTGGGTAAATAGTTTGTTAGTAGAGATTTGCAAAGATCTGAATTTTCTGGGTTGATGATGGTGATTTCTAATGGTTTTTCTAAATAGATAGAAAGGGTGTTCAGTAAATATCCAAATCCAAATGGGTTTTCAGCAGCCATTTGTGCCTGAGATTCTAGAATTTTTGTGGTAATTTCTAGAAATTTTTGTTCTTGAGATAAATGATATAGCCTAAGCATTACAAAAGCAGAAACAGAATTCCCAGAAGGTAAAGATAGATCATAATTGCTTTTTGGTCGAATGATTAGTTTTTCGTGATCATCTGAAGTCATAAAAAAGCTATTGGTCTTAGAATCCCAAAAGTGATTTACTAAATGATGTCCAAGCTTTAATGCTAATTTAAGATATTTAGATTCGGGTTCAATCTCAAAGATATCCAACAATGCGTTTGTGAAATAGGAATAATCTTCAAGATATCCATCAATTTTTGCTGTTCCATTTTTGTAAGTTCGTAAAAGTTTGTCATCTGCAAAGAGATTATTTTCAATAAGGGAAACACAGTTTTTTGCAGCATCAAGATATCTAGAATCATTTGTTACACGATAACCTTTTACAAATGCAGTAATCATTAATGAATTCCACGAAACTAAAATCTTATCATCCAAACCAGGAGGAACTCGCATAGATCGAACTTTTAGTAATTTATCAGAACATGATTTTAAAATCACCCTTATCTTCTCTTCTGTTATTCCAAAATTAAAAGCAACTGTAGAGATATTGAGATTGTTACACAAGATGTTGTTTCCTTCCCAATTTCCACCATCAGTAACATCATAATATAGACAAAATAAATCAGCATCACTTCCAAGAATTTCTTTTATTTCACTTTTACTCCAAACATAAAATTTCCCCTCTACACCTTCAGAGTCTGCATCATATGCAGAATAGAACCCACCTTCTGGAGAAGTCATTTCGCGTAAAACAAAATCAAGTGTTTTTTGTAACACGTCAAGATAAAAAGGATCTTTAGTTATTTGATAAGCTTCTGCATAATTAACAGGTATCAAAGCATTGTCATATAGCATCTTTTCAAAATGAGGTACTAGCCACTTTGCATCTGTGGAATATCTATGAAATCCACCTCCAATTTGATCAAAAATTCCACCCTTTGCCATTTTATTGAGAGTTTTGAGTGCAAATTCGTTGAATTGTGAATGACCTGAAAGTTTAGCATAACGAAATAAAAATGAAACATTTGCAGCATTAGGAAATTTAGGTGCAGAGCCAAATCCACCATAAGTTAAATCACCTAATTGAAACAAATTCATGGCAGCTTCATCAAGAATAATTCGTTCTAATTTTGATGTAACTTTGATGACTTCTGCTTTGTTTAATGTATCAAGAAATTTCTCAGCTGATTTTTCAATATCTTTGGGTTTTTCTTTCCATGCTTGTGAGAGTTGCCTACAAATACTTCCAAAACCTTGGCGTCCATAAGAATCCAATACAGGAAAGTAAGTTCCAGCATAGAATGGTTTTTGATCTGGAGTAAGAAAAATACTCAATGGCCAGCCACCCTGACCAGTTGCTATTTGACAAACTTTTTGATAAATATCATCAATATCTGGTCTTTCTTCTCGGTCTACTTTGATGTTTACAAAATTCTCATTCATGAATTTTGCAACTTCTTCATTTTCAAATGATTCGTGTGCCATTACATGACACCAATGACATGCACTATATCCAATACTGAGAAAAATTGGTTTATTTTCCTCTTTTGCCTTTTTTAATGCTTCATCATTCCATGCATACCATTGTACAGGATTGTTTGCATGTTGAAGTAAATAGGGACTAGTTTCTTTAATGAGATTGTTTTCTGCCATGATTAATCAAAAGTGTTAGAATATTTGTACCTAATTAGAATGATTACTACCAGATTCCTCTTCCTTCGGTAATTTCGTATATTCTAACATTAATTTTTCTTAGTAATTTCACTTTTGATTTATGGGCTTTTTTGTCATGACTATAATCTTTTTTTTCAACTAGCTCTTCTAATCGCTTTAATTGTTCTAGTGTAAGTTTCTTAAATTCATTTTTGGAGCTTGTAATGAGTCGTAATAGTTTTACCCTTTCACGATCGTCTTTTGAAATTTCAGTCATAAAATGATGTACAGGACTAGTCCTTTATTTTTCTAATGTGCGAATCTTAAAATTTCGTGCTTGATTTTGGGCATTATGGTAAAAATGCGTGCAATGGTGCTTTCGGAATGTGCTGCAATTGAGACAAACCCATTGAAACTAACAGAAATAGATAGACATGAAATTCAAAGATCAAATGAAATTTTACTAAAAATTGAAGCGTGTGGAGTTTGTCATTCACAGCTTCATGGAATTGAAGGAGATTGGAAAGATATTGGAATTCCACCAACTCTTCCAACAGTTCCAGGTCATGAACTAGTTGGAAAAGTAGTTGAAATTGGAGAAAATGTTTCCAAATTCAAAGTTGGAGATAGAGCAGGAATTACTCCACTGTTAGAGTCATGCAGAGATTGTCAATATTGTAAAGAAGGAAAAGAAAACCTTTGTGAGTCATCAATAATTTTAGGAGAATCACTCAAGGGAGGATATGCAGAATACGTTACAGTAACTGAAGATTTTGCAACCAAAGTTCCAGATAGTATGAAACCAGAATATGCTGCACCATTATTTTGTGCTGGAATCACAGCATACAAAGCAGTCAAAGCAGCAGAACCAAAACTAAATAAAAAAATTGGAATTTTTGGCATTGGTGGAGTTGGGCACATGGCAGTACAATTTGCAAAAGTAGAAAATTGTGATGTGATTGCATTTTCTAGAACACAAAATCATCTAGATGTTGCAAAAAGATTAGGTGCCATAGATGCGATGACTTTTTCTGAAAACCAACAAGAGTTTCTTGATAAACTAAAAGAAAAACATGGAACGCTTGATGCAGCTATAGTTTTTGCACCAGCAGATATTGTTACAGATACTGCAATAAAATCAGTAAAGAAAGGAGGATTGATTGTGATTGCAACAGTTGGAGAAAATCCGGCATTTATGGCATTTGAAGAAAAGACAATCAGAGGTACACTGATAGGTACAACAAAAGACATGGAGCAAGTCATCAAGATATGTGATGAAAAAAATATTGAAGTAATTTCTCAAATATTTCCATTAGAGAGTGCAAACGAAGTGCTCAAAAAATTAAAAGATTCAAAAATTGAGGCAAGAGCAGTTTTAATTCCTTAAGTTTTGGCTTAAATATTGGAGAAATTAATTTTTTACTATGAATTGTAAGAGATGTCACCATACAGATGAGGTACATATACCAAATGAAGATAGTAATTCAATTCTCAAGGTAGGTAAATGCCAAATTCCAACTTGCACATGCCAACAATTTTTAGACCCAATTCAAAAGATTGATGAAGATCTGTTGTAACGATTCATATATCAAAATCTTTTCGGATTAGTAATGGATAAACACAAACCATCAGATGAAATGATCAAAGATCTAGATAACATTTTATCAAGACTTAATGCTATGGAAATTGTTGCATCAGATGATTATCAAAAAAGTTCAATTAAAATTATGAGGGCACTAGTAGATGGTCAAATGCACTCAATTAATGAATTTCAACATCTAAAAAAAGGAATGGATTTGTTAATGTTACAATTGTTTGATGTACAAAATAAAGTCAACAGTTAAGCTTGGTATCACTTATTCCACAACCAGTACAACGATAAAGTGTAGATTTTTCAAGAATTTTTTCAGACTTCATTTCAGATCCACAACAAGGACAAGAAAATTTTTGTAGTTCTGAACTTGGTGTTTCTGTTTTTCTAATTACATAATCAGGTTTTGTTTTTGGAATATCAATAGAATTACATGGAGGTTTGTAGTAAGTCATTATTTTATTGAGTACATTTTGTCTATGATCTTTATCGGATTCAAACATAGGCAATATTGCAAGATGCAAGGATTTTTCAGAACCTGATTGTTTTACCCAACATTTGAATTCTGAATGTTGAGCAAAAAAAGACTCATCATCAGTCTTTTCACAATCACCAACATAGACTATATTGAAATTATCTTTGACTCTAGACAAGATTAAAAATATCAGTTTTTTCATCGGAGGTCCCCATTCATCAAGCGGGATTGGTCCAAGAAACTCATATTGGAGAATTTGAATGCTCAATGATGGTATTTTCAAGCACTCTCTATTCTTTTTTTCCCAAAAAACCACACTAGTATGGTAAATTTGATCGCAAAGTCGAAACTTGAAAAGATTAAATTCAAGAGTCATGGATTTTTCGTAAATGGCAAAATACGGTAATCATGCACAAGCAGGATTTGGTATGATTGTAGTTGCTGCAAGTCTTGCAGCAATGGGCATCTTAGCATTAGCAATTGGTGATGATGTACTCTTTGCAGATAACATGCAAAGAGACAATACAGCTCATTTCAATGAGTGTAAGAAAAATGATTTTAAAACTGATGGTTGTGAAAAATACTGGGATAGACTCAACACTGAAATCTCAGGAATTTATTTAGACCTAGATGAGTGAAATTAAAAACCATTACCAAAGTCTTTTAGCATGTTTTGATTTTTAGTTTGTTTATTCATTGCATAAAATGCGCCACCAACAATTCCAGCTTGATAAAAGGTATACAAGAAAACACCTGATGATGTAGGATCAGAATGTGTGAAACTCAAAACAAGCATTGTAAAGAAAACAAATGTTCCAACAAAAGTCACCATTCTATTTAAAAATCCAGTAGTCATTCCAAGAACTCTTTTGCTAGCTGCTGCCATCAATGTAATACTAGAAATTATCATGAAAGTTGCACCGCCATTTTCTGTGACAAATTTATTTAACCAAGGCAAAAGTCCGTCTTCTAAAATTGTAACCTCAGGGATTACACTACCTCCATTTATGGCAAAGTTTACAGAACTAAACATGCCACCAATAACAAAAACAAATAAGAAAATTTTTACAATTGAACTTTTTAATGGACTACGCATTTCTGAAGGTTTGATTGCTCTCTGTGTAATTCTTACACCAAAAAGAAAACCTACGGCCATAGCAGGAATAAACATGATATTAATCAAAAGTGGTGATTCTTTGTTGATAGACTCAATTTGTGGGGAAAAAATTAGAAATATAATTATTGCAAGTGAGGCTGACGAGCCAAATAATATCATTCCTAGATATTTGTGACTATTTGACTCAGACATACTATTCCAATTGTACATTTTATGAAGTCTTGAGAAAATCATTAAAGGCTAAATCAAAAAATCATTTGGTCAAATTATCAATTCTGTTTACCCTTTTTAATAGAAATCAAACATATTCATCATGAAAAAAGTAAAGTCGTTAGTCATCATAGGCACTATTGTATTGATTTTTGGTCTTATTTTTCATCTTCAAGGACATTCAATTATAGGACCACAATCATCTTTCATGTATTCCAATCCAGAGTGGATTACCTATGGCATTGGAATTTCAATAGTAGGAATTATAATAATTGTAACAGGAATAGGAATTAAAATTATTAAAAGAAACTAATCTGTAACACGAAGAGTAATTGTACTTTTAATTTTTTGTAATTTTCTAATTTTAGATGTAATTATTTCATTCATTTGTGCAGGAGTGTCTGTAACAAATTCTGCAACAACATCATAACTACCATAAGTTATCAAACAACTTTTTACTTCAGGAATCTTCTTTAATTGAGAATAAAGAAATTGTTCTTCTCCAATTTCACAACTAATTAGCATGTATGCTCTATCCATCGTAATTATATTTGCTAAAAAATACACTAACTTAAAGACATCTAAAGTATTATCATATGAAAATAGATCTCAAAAACCAGCAATAATTGGATCCGTTGGTTTCATTATTTCTCTTAACAAGATCGTTGCAAAAGAACCTCTAGACAATGAAACCTCTACCGTATTATCATATGATGAAAAATCAGAACAATGAATAGCAGCTTGTCTAAAACCACCCTCACTACTTACTTCCTGCATCTCTTTTATGAAAAAGTCTTTGGGGGCGATCTCTTCTTGGTTCAAAATTTTGGAGATTTGATAGTTAAATCTAGTTTTTTTATAATATGAATATCCAACAAACGGTAATGCAAGATATTGATCTAGTCCTTTCACATATTTCCCAATAATTCCATGAAGATCAAAACAAACATCACCTGATTGTGCTTCAAACATATCTTCACCATCAGACAAAGCAGAACTAAGAGATTGATTAAAGAGAAAAGACTGGTAAGCCTGAATGTAAAATCTTCGCAAAGATATCTGAATAGAACGGATTGCACGAAGTGCATCACCATGTTCTATCATTTCTTTTAGAACAACTCTTTCAATATCCATTTGATAAGGAACCTGATCAAGATATTTTTCATAGTTTTGATCATCAGAGAGTTTTTCACGAATCTCAGTATTTTCTTTAGAGTCATAAGGAGATGTAAAAGACAAAATCAGTTCAACTGCTTTTTTGAAATCTCTCTGTAAAATTGCCTTTCCAATAAGGTGAGTTACAGGTCTTTTTGAGCCAAAGCGCTGATAACCATAAAAATTCAGAATTTTTCCATATTCCGTAAATGAAGACAAGCCATTGGAACAATTAGAGATTTTAATTTTGAAATGGTTAGAAACCATGTCTTTTTTTGATAATGGTTTTTTTACAAAGCCTATTTTTTCAAGAGAATACTTTTCAGTAGAAAAATTTTCAATTGCTTTTCCTTTATTTCCAGAGCAAACAAATTGCTCCGTTATTGCAGATGCATCTTTTAGTCCAAGTGACTTTAAACGAATTCCTTTTTTTTTAAATACATCAGATAAAGCATGATTAGTATCAATTTTTTTCTTTTTTAGTTTGTATACGGCATATCCTTCTGAATCATTAATGGATTTTTGTGCTCTTTGAGAAATTATTTCTGTTACTTGAAAATCTTCAGGTTTAATTCTAATTTTTCCACCAATTCCAGAAAATTCTGTACTATAAACTGTAATACCAATCTGAGAATCTAAAGTTGGTATCACTCTATTGTCACTGTAATATATTTGCCAATTGCAATATCAGGCAACTGTACTCCAAGTAAAATTTTGTATGTTCCAGATATAGCATCTTCTGATGCAGAGATAGTTGTATGAATTGGTCTAGGAGCATCAAAATCTAATTGGAAGGTACTAGGAGAATTATCAACAAGATTGACATCCAAAAACTCATGAGTAGTAATTAGAACTAATGAAATATCCAACATCTCTCTTTGTGAAGTAGGTGAGACAATAAAATTAAAATTCTGTGTTTCTCCAGGAGTAAGAATCAACATATTGGATTCTAATTGAATTTCAAGTGGTAATGGAACAGATGTATCAACTACTCCAATGTTATTTTCAACCCATTCTGTAAACCAAATTTTTTCACCATCTATAGCAAAATCAAAGATTTGAGCTAAACCACAATTATCTATCAAGCCTGTTCCAGGATCACAATCACCCCAATTAGGATTCTTTGAGGGAACATGATACTCTACAAGAGACTGTAATTTTGGATCCATTACAGCGATGTTGTTTGAAGTTTGTTCATTAAAAACAAGACGTCCTTGATCATCAGCATCTATCCAATATGGTCTAGAAATTGGAGATTTGATAATTCCTGTTTGATTACCATATGTACTAAGCAAAGGATCAGATGTAACGTATTGAGTGAATTCTTCTGTGATAGGATCAAAATTAAAGAAGAAAGAAGATGTAGTATCTGCTAACCAAATAGTGCCATCATTAGTTACCACAGCGCCGTTGGGAGTCAGTAATTCTGGTGGTAACGCATATACTTCAATGAAATCAAGTAAAGGAAGAAATTTTTCATTGTTACTTACAACAGAATCAAAATATCCATTTTGATTAAATTTAACTAAAACTCCACCTTGTTGGAATAACCAATTTGTAAACCATACATTGTCATTTGCATCTATAGCAAAATCTGCAGTTACAGAATTATCAACAGGTGATGGAATACTAAGATAACTTACATCATCACTAGATTGAGATACATCCAAAAATGTAAGTTTGTTTCCAGTAAAATCATTAATAATAATTTGAGAACCATGGATTTGGAGTTTTTGTGGTAAAGAGTTTCCTTCAGCAGGATAGCTTATTCTTTCATATTGTTCAACAATGGTTGAAAATTTCCATACTGAATCATATGCTTCATCAGTAAACCACACAGAACCATCTGGTGCATAATCAATTCCCCACATCATAGAACGTCCGCCTGGTGGCCATGAAGGATTATCATATTCTGTAAATCTTTCAGTCGATGGATCAAATTTTGCTAGATTACCAGTATTTGTTTCAGTGAACCAGACATTTCCATCATAATCTGTAACTATTGCCAATGGATTTGTGCAAGGTGTTGGAATTGAGAATTCTCTAACATAGTCAGTAGACTTTGCATTACCTGAGCCACAGAACTGAGCACGTTGATCATCAGGAAAATTATCAGCAGGTGTTCCAGTGATTGTAAAATCTGGATCATCCGAAGGGGGAGGGGACATCATGCTTTGCAGTCCAAAACCTGAAGTAATCATGATTCCACCAAAAAAGAAAACCACTAGAAGTCCTTTTTTCTTCATATTTCAAAAAATATCTAGCCTTGTTATATCTTATTCCAAAAAAGTGGTAAGTTATAGTAGTTTCAAATCACCAGTGATTTTATCAATTAGATTTTCAGGAGCTGGGCCAATTGAAATACATGTTGTTGTTCCAGGTGCTATCTGTGTATGTCCTGCATCTGTGACTTCAGACCATGGAAGATTCAAATCAATTGCATGTCTTTTAATTTCTTGTAAATCTTTGATACCAGAAACTTTCAGAACAACCTTCTCCTGTCCTTCCCACCATTCACCATACCATTCAGGATGAGATTTTCTTACATGCTCTGCTCCAAGAACGCATGCATGACCGACTTGTGCAGCTATCTTTCCTTTTCCCATATCTAGATCAGTTCTAACGATAATTACTTGTTTGATTTCACCCATATTGTAATCAAACATAGGCTTGATGTAAAACTTTTGAGTTAAATGATTAGGGTTTGCGAGCTTATTTTTTTTGCGATCTCGATCAAAACTTGATAATTAGAACTTAAGACCAACAACGATTAGTTACTTGGTGAGAGTTCCAATTATAATATAATTTTGCAAATTAGTATTTAGGGAATGCTGATGATTCATCAGTGAGTGTTTTAAGCAAATTCTGAATAATCATATCATACCGATGAGATGAGCATTTCATCAGTGTATGTGCAACCAGACCCTAGTCTTTACAAGTTGGGCAAGATTTAGCCCAACTATTTTCAATATTGTGATTCAAGTATTTGCTATAATGCTTTAAGACCATTCCATTTAGAGAAAAAGAAAATGAGTTCTCTTACAAACAAATATTCTAATTGGCAAATTTATGGATTCTTTGGACTATTTCTAACTAATGCCATATGGACATATTATGCAATATTTTTTGTAAAAATAATTCCTCATGAAAAAGATGTTATTGGTTACTTGTATAATATGACGCCTGCTTTTGCAGTTTATGTTGGAATCCCACTAGTTGTTTCATTTTTAATTTCATATAGAATGTATAAACACAAAATGCTAAGCAAATTAAATTATTTTATTCTGTTATTGACAGGATTTTTGATAAGTTTGATATTTTGGATATCTGATTAT
>Ga0209988_10002515_pt1 | contig 12104 bp, 12 predicted proteins | sample N075metaG_FD_183115 | JGI IMG/M metagenome (GOLD analysis project Ga0209988, IMG submission 183115) | Deep subsurface microbial communities from Kermadec Trench to uncover new lineages of life (NeLLi) - N075 metaG (SPAdes) (version 2) | ecosystem: Environmental > Aquatic > Marine > Ocean trench... | reverse complement strand
TCTATATTACTAACTCCGGCATTTATTACACCAATGCTTACTCCTGCACTGTTCCGCGGTTTTGGATTTTCTACAAGAGAATCTTTCTTAGAATAAAAATCAAACCGTCGCGAAAAACTTAAAAAGTTAAGATTACGATCTATAGAAAGGAATGAATATCCAGTAAGAACAGAATTGTTATTTTGGAATACCGTTACAGCAGGATTGTAATACGAAACAAGTTCACCATTTATAACTGCCGACATTGCATTACCCATAGCTATTCCGCGCGCGCCAAATCCAATTCTGCTAAATGCACCTACACGTGAACCCAACTCAGTAAATTGAGGTTGTGCAAATACAAATGTGCTTGTTAAAAAAATTATGGTGATGAAATATTTATTTAATATCTTCATTATTGCATCACTATAACTTTTCCGAAATGCGGATTGTCAGAATCAACATCAACTCTGTATAAATAAACTCCGTTAGGAACGATGTTCCCTATTTCGTCTTTACCATCCCAAAAATCGGGTGCTCCTTCAAGAGTTCTGTTCCTTGGAGCATTTTGAATAATAGTTCTCACATAATTCATCCCAAAATCATAAATCCTTATTGTAACCGAGGCATCCTTTCCACCCGTACTGTATTTAATTTTTAATTGCTCTTGCCTTGGTGAAAAAGGATTTGGATAGGCGTAAGTTTCGTCTGGTGCTTTTAACGGCTGCGATGCAAAAAATACTTTCCACGTGCCGTTCCATAAACTTGTTTCTTCTAAACGCGCTAATCCATCATCCGATCCAAGCCAAACAGTATATCCTTCCAAAGCCGCACTAAAATAAACAGATGTATTAAGAGAAACATTTGATGATTCATCAACTATAGAATTTGGAAGTATCCAACTTCTTCCATCATTTATTGATCGGAAAGCACCGTTATCTGATACTGCAATAACATCAACATCAAAAATTTTAAATCCAAAGTTGTGAGTTCTCTCATCCCGCAAAAAAGTTTTCCAAGAAGCACCGCCGTTATCAGAAGAGCTGACGCCATAGAATTCACCGGATCCTTCAGCCTTCCAGGTGGCTGCCCATACAGTGCTTGTAGAATCATTAAATCCAAGAGCAGTTATAAAATTTCCGCTGATCGGTTCTTTCTGATTCTGATGATTGAATTTAACCCAGCTTATTCCGTTATCGGTTGATTTATTAATTCCGTTAGCAGTACCCACATAAAGCGTTGTATCATCAGTTGAAATAACAGAGAATACCCGGTGATTTAAATTTCCTACTGAACAAAAGCTGCCCGGAACCGGGGAAAGGCAAAAATCCAAAGTATCTTCGGGACTAATAGAATCAAGGGCATCCGGTGGAAGAACAACTCTCTGCCAGCTTTCTCCTCTATCGGTGCTTTTTCTTAATCCGCCTGCAAAAGAAGTAATCCAGATTGTTCCCGGTGTAAATGCCATATCGAATGTTAAGTTTTGTTGTGTAACCGTAACAGGAAGAGCCTGAAGGATGTTAATACCATATCTAACAGTTGTAGAATCAGGATGATCTACAGGCTGAGGGACTGCAGTCCACGTTACTCCGTTATCAGTCGTATATTTCAATCCTGTTCCGGCGGGAACACTTTCTCCTGCTACACCCTCAACAGTTGTTGCCGTTGCCGCCCAAAATGTTCCGTTGTCATATCCGATTGCTGAAATGTTATCATCGCCAAAAGGTGATGTTCCGAAGAAGTTTGTCCAGTTCTCTCCCCTATCAAATGATACGCTCACTCCTCTGCTTGTTCCCAGCCAAACCGTATCCCCGATTGCTATTATATCAAGTATGCTGTTGCTGATAGGATTGCTTGAGTTAATTTTTGATATTGAATTTCTTTCCTGGCTAAGATGATAACTGTAAGGTGTAATCTGCGCCAAAAGGTTACAAGTAGAAAAAAATAATAATGTTACTAATAATTTCAGTTTCATTATTGAATTAGTATAAAATGAACAATTATGTTACTTGATTCTCCACCGCGGTCGATTGCCTGAAATTCCCATCTAAATGTTCCTTTTGATACTCCAACTGGAGGCAGAATAACAATCCTCGAGTAAGTACCATCACCTGCCGTTTCATCACCATGTGTACCGTCATCAAACATAGCAATCGGATTCTGTGAAGAAGGATTTCCATTTGGCAGAAAAGAATCGAACCAAACGAATTCAACGTCGTTCATACCATTAGCATCCTCTACATCCAAAGTTATTTGAATAAATGTAGTATCAGAACCTATCGTTACAGTATCAGGTGCTATGAGATTTGAAATTACGGGTGGGAGATTATCCTGCCCGTTATTATATTTAAAACTCGCCAAAGCAACCTGCTGCAATGTTTCATCAGCATTTTTCACATAATATTTTATGTTATAGATTCCGTTTGGATAAAACGCACTTAAAGGAAATTCATTTGAGAATCTATTATTTCCATTATCCGGCAATGGAAATGGTGAAGGATTTAACTTCGATTGATCAGAAGCAAATACATCACAAAAAACATTCGTTACTTCACTGGAATTACTAAAATTAATTGTGATAGTTATAAGTGAATCATCAGGTTGAAAGATTACATCATTTGTAGGAGCTACAGATATGACCTGAAAATTATTTTGGACTGCATCAACAATGTTATCGAAACTCTGTTCACATCCGATAATTATTATTGGGAGTAACAATAGAACTATTTTTTGCATGAACAAATATTATTTTTAGTAAACTTTCTTAAAAGGTAAAAATAAATATACCTGAATAAATTAGGGTAAAGTAAACATAATTGGTGCAGGTGAAAAAGAGATAATAAAAATAAAAAATGCACAGTACCCGATTATCATTCTCCTTTTGTCTAATGGAACAGGATCCGGAATAGTAGGGTGTTTTAATTTTATTATAAAGTATAATACCAAAGACCAGAATAACCAGCCGCTCCAGCCAATACCTAATCCAAATTCCATTGTGGCGTCAACAATCCCGAATATTCCTAATACGAACAGGATAATAAATGCGATAGCAGAAATTTTGTACGAATTTTCATCACCAAACATTGCATAAGAAATATGTCCACCATCAAGCTGCCCAACAGGAAACATATTCATCGAGGTTATAAATAATCCAAACCACCCTACGCATAGAAAAGGATAATGATAGACCTCGGACATAGGTGGAAAAAATGCTGATTGATCGGCAAATGTTGATCTTAAAAAAGAAAAAAGAATTGAATCACCGAATACAAGACTTGGAATGCCCTGTCCGAATTCGGGTTGAAAATAATCTGGATGAATACTTAAAATATAATCAGTGCCAGGTACATTAGTAAATCCATAAATTAAAATTACAATACAGACAGCAAAACCAGCTAACGGTCCTGCAACTCCTATATCAAACATTGCTTTCCTGGAATAAATTCTTGAACGTGTACGTATTACGGCACCCATTGTGCCAAAATTTATGAAATATGGTGTTGGTGGAAAAGGTATATAATAAGGAAAAGTCGCTTTAATTCGATGGAACTTTGCTGCAAAGAAGTGTCCGAATTCATGAAAAGAAATTATAGTCATGATAGATATTGAATAAGGCAAACCTTTTATAAGGGTATCAAGTTCGTACGGACCAATTTGTCCCGTTGTCCATTGGGCTCCTGCAATTGTTGTAGTAATAAAAGTTACTATGAATAAACCGATGTGAAGAAGATAATTATCTTTTTTCTTCTTTTTATCTTTTGATTTAAATGATGATTTTAAATAATCGGTAAAAGAATCGGGCATAAATCACAAATCCAAATTAAAACCAAGGTTGAAATAATTTTCGCTTAGATCAAATAACTCGCCATGGATACTTTTACCTGAAATGTATGATAACAAAATGCTAAAACCTCTTGAAAGTGGCTCTCCAAATTTAACTCCTAATTTAGCAATGTTATTCCCTGAATAAACATCGTTTAATCCGTTCAATTTAAAATCATAAGCTATAAAAGGTGTTATGGATCTACTGCTTAAAAATAAAATATAGTAATCGAACCCGGCTTGATAGATTCCGCTATTAATAATATCAGGTATAGCATGAATAATATAAGTTAACCCCAGGTAAAATCTAAATTCTTCAATCCTATAATATGGGATCAATTCAAAAAATTCTTTACTGTAAACAAAAGGTTCACGTCCGTCTATCCAGCTTTTAGTATTCTCATCATAACTTCCATCAACAAGATGAGCGCTTATATGACTGAACCGGAAGCGTGCACCAATTTCTTTATTGGCATTGCTTATTTTATATCCGGCATTTATTCCAAAATAGAAATCAATAGTCTCAACGGGGAATTTAAAATTTTCTTCACTTCGTAATCTTGTAAAAGTAAAAAGATCAGCGCCAAATGAAAATGATTCCTCCCTGGATTTCAATAAGAGAATATCTCTTGATGTACCAATATCCAATCTTAGTCTATCCTCATTAAGTGCGAACATAAATCCCGTGCGTGCTTCAAGAATGTTAGCAGTAAATGGTTGAATGTTCAGAGCTGCCGGGAACCACTCTTTAGTCCATTGCGAATAAAGATTAACTGAGAAAATAATTATTACAGTTATCGTTAGGTTCTTTATCATTAATTCACTTCCTGCTTGGAAAATTTCTTCTGCATTTTCTGTTTAATCAATTTATAATATCCATATTTGAATTTTGATGTTAAACTTGCAACCGCATAAAGATTTGTAGGGAAAGCAAACGATGGTTCGAAATAACAATTAACTGTGCAGCCCTGACAAAAATCGAATCGTCCCTCCATCTTCTGATAGTATTTATACTTTTCAGAATTTCTTATTTCTTTGATCGATTTGTCAATCGGTATTGTTACATTTTCAAAGTGATAGCATGGAAGAATTATTTCGTTATATGGCGATATGACCACTACCCTTGATACTGCTTTGCAAGAAGGGTTTTTTATATCGTTCCCTCCATCACGGCGTAATTTCATAAATCCTTTATTTAAATAGATGTTCATCTTACCGTTGCAATACTCATCAATATAGTCAACAGCCTTTTGATTCAAACCGGGATTTCCAAAATAAGAGAACACGGGGTTAACCAACAGAACCAAATCATATTTTTGTGCAATTGCATGCATCTGCGGTAATTTTTTGTATGTGTCGTTTGTTACGGTAAATATAATATCAGGAAACTCACCTAATGATTTTGCGATTTTTATACTTTCAAAAACCGAATTATAACAATCAACTTTTCTTATTCTGTTATGTTCTTCCTCATCGGGTGAATCCAAAGAGAAATGAAGAAGATCTATTTTACCGGCTAATTTTTCTGCGAACCTTGGATAGAGAAGCGCGTTTGTTGTAAGACTTGTTTGCATCTTTAGTCCCTTGGCAAACTCAGCCATCAAATGGATTTCCTTATGAAGCAGCGGTTCACCTCCTGTAAGATCAATAAATTTTACTCCCTGCTTTACTAATTGCTTTACGTTTGATTTAAAATCAGCTAAAGATGCATAAGGAGTACCTTTAAATTGATCGTGGTTGGCAAAATGACAAAACACGCAGTATGCATTGCAGCGATAGGTTACATAATAATTACAAAGGAGAAGCATTAATATTCTCTACCCTTCCAAACAACTTTACGACTTGCAAAAACAATAAAAGGTAAAGCGAACACATACAGTATGTAATAAATCTGATACGCTAAAAAATATTTGAGGTTTTTTATTATACCTAACCTTTGATGAATTGAATACAGTACAAACAGATCAATTGTTATTTTAAAGAATACTAAATATAACCAGACCGGCGAGAAAAATAAAGGAGTTAAGATAATAGCAAGGCCTGTTAAATATCCCCAAAACATAATGAAGAATCCGCGAGCAGGAACACCCAATCCACCAACCGACCAACGCTTTTTTTGATGGTAAAGACTTTTAAGATCAGTACAGGGAATGGAAGTAACCAATGCATCCTTATTTAGAGGAAAAAGTATTTTATATTTTTTTAGATTATTAATTGCTTTCAATAATGTGAAGTCTTCCGTTACACTAAAAGGGAGTGCTTCATAACCCCCGACTTCCTCATAAGCTTTTTTCCTGAACGACATATTATTTCCAATACAGCTTATCGGGATTCCAAGATTAATTGTTCCTCCACCTACAAGCAGAAGATAAACGAAATCAATTGCCTGCATCCCTCCAAATGAATTGTTCGCCACCTGGGTTGTGTAACTATCGACCATACCAACATCTGTTTGATAATAGGAAGTGATAGTCTTTACCCATGCCGGCTTCACTTCACAATCTGCATCAGTAGTCAAAATAATCTCACCACTTGCTTCTCTAATTGCAGTTGCCAATGCATTCACTTTTCCAACCATATCTCCTTTCGGTTCGTCCGGAATGATCTTTCGAAAATTGCTTCGATTAGAAATAAACTTGTCTATTATCTCCCCTGTTTTATCAGTTGATATATCATCAACAATTAAAACTTCAAGTCTGCTATTTGGATATTCAAGCTTTCCCAGGGAATCAAGACACCGTTGAATATTTTTTTCCTCATCTCTTGCAGCAACAATTACGGTTGCTGTAGGAAGCTTATTTTCATTCAAGCGTGGAAATTTTTTTTTCGCACCAATTACAAAGAGTATTGATTGAATAAAATATCCACAAAGAATTACAAGAAATATTAATTCAGGCATTCTTCCGGTACTCCAAAATCGAATCCATTTTTAGATGCTGCATCAACAATATATTTAATTGATTCTTCAATAATATCTTCTGTTTTACTGCTATCGTGTAAGACAATAATTGAATTTATTTGTAAATAATTATCAACGCTAAATTTAACTTTTTTTATATCCTTTTTATAATCGTACGTAAGTAAATTCCACATCACACATTTCATTCCTGTTTCGTTCATTAGTTTTTTTGTTTTAAAGTTAACCATTCCAAAGGGCGGTCTGAAATATTTAACTTTGCACTCGTACTTTTCTATCATTAAAGAATTAAAACTATTTATCTCTTCAAGTGAATCAATTTTGTTTAATCTTGTTAATATTTTATGGTTGAAGGTATGATTACCAATTATGTGTCCTTCATTTAATATGTTTTTTGTCCATTCCCTATATCGTTCAACGTTTTTCCCTACACAAAAAAAGAGTGCTTTTATTTTTAATTTGCTAAAAAGATTTAATATTTTTTCTGTTGATTTGGGATTTGGTCCGTCATCCAACGTAAGAAGAATTTTATTGTTCGATGTTTGCCAGTAAAAATCTTTGAATAATTTCTTAACTATTAAAGGCGGGTTATATAAGAATTTCATTAACCTTTAATCACTCCAATAGGTTTAATTTTAGCAACCTTTCGGGTTATTCCTTCGTTATGCATCACTTCAACAACATCCGATACATCTTTATACGCATCGGACATCTCTTCAGCAATTGTTCTGTATCCTTTCGCCTTAATTACAATTCCCTTTTTATTTAACTCCTGTATAAGATTTCTCCCCTTGGCATTTTTTATCGCTTTTCGTCTGCTTAAATTTCTACCTGCACCGTGGCAACTGCTGCCAAAAGTTTCTTCCATTGCTTTTTCTGTTCCCACAGCAATATAAGAATATCTTCCCATATCACCGGGAATTAAAACCGGCTGTCCAACACATCTGTATTTTAAAGGTATTAATTCACTGCCCGGCGGAAATGCCCTGGTTGCACCTTTGCGATGAACACAAACATTTTTTTCTTCATTATTAATTTTATGTTTCTCAATCTTTGCAATATTATGGCAAACATCATACACAAGTTTAAAACCTAATTCAGATTCACTCATATTAAATGTTTCCTTAAATGCCTTTTTAGCAAGATGCATGATCACCTGCCTGTTATTCCATGCAAAGTTAGCTGCCGCCTGCATTGCTGAAAGATAATCCTGTCCCTCGCTTGATTTAATCGGTGCACAGGCAAGTTGTCTGTCTGGTAGTTTGAATCCATATTTTTTACCTGCATCGAGCAGCACTTTCAGATAATCATCACAAACCTGATAACCTAACCCGCGTGATCCGGTATGAATTAGAACAACAATCTGATCAACAAATAATCCAAATACCTGTGCAACCTCCTCATCATAAATTTCTTCAACAACATCAACCTCTAAAAAATGATTACCCGAACCCAACGTTCCTGCCTGATCTGCTCCTCTTTCGAGTGCTCTCTCGCTAACAATATCGGGGTCAGCATTTTTAAGTGTTCCGCTTTCTTCAGTAAATTCAATGTCGCTTTGAGTAGCCATATCGTGTTCGGCTGCCCAAAGGGATCCGATTTCAAGTATTTTTTTTAAATCTTTCCTTGATAATTTTTTAATCGCACCGCTTGAACCGACGCCAGTTGGAACATATTCAAACAATTTTGATATCAGATGCTCAATTCTTTTTTTAACTGCTGGAGTTTGTAAATTGGTAACGATAAGTCTTACTCCGCAATTAATATCATACCCAACACCACCCGGAGATATGACTCCATCGTTCAAATTAGTTGCTGCCACTCCACCAATTGGAAAACCATATCCCCAATGAATATCAGGCATCGCTAAACTGTATTTTTCTATTCCGGGTAGATGAGCAACATTAATTACTTGCTTTAGTGCATCATCAGTTTTAAGATTTTTACTTATCATTTCTTCAGAAATATAGATCCTTCCGGGAACGCGCATGTTTCCTGTTAAAGGGATTTCCCATAAATTTTCTGTTATCCGGTTCAATTCTATTTCATTTATCATCATAACTTACCTCAACTCAGTTATTGCAATTAAATATCAAAAACTAGAAGAGTAGAATATTGATTTTCAATTTTTTCAATATTCAATTGATGAAAAGTAATTGCTTTTATTTCCTGTTTAATTTCAATCTCTGCAGAAATCGGCATCCATTGTATCTCGACGGTTAAAATCCAGGTATCGCCTTCATTTTCTATTTTCATTTTCTTAACCAAATTAAATAACCACTTTCGTGTAAAAAGAAAGAAATTTAATTCACTAAGAAAATCCACAAGTAATTGTTCTTTTGAAGATGTTTTAAGTTCAAACTTTTTACTTTCTATTTGGCTGTATTTAGTTTCTTCAACAACAAGGCTTCTCCATACTTCAGCCGATACCATAAATAATTCTTCTATAGTATCGCCCGAAACATCACAGGCAATGTCTGCCGTATGATCTATGAACTTATAATTTCCTGACATATTAAATTCTATTTATTACTAATTATTCCTGGCATCCTTTACGTGAAATAATACTCTTTTATCTAACACAAAGTTAGCAATGTATAAATTCATATAATTATCATTTACAATTTAATCATCATTACCCAAAAAATAAGTACAAAAATTATGAATGAAGCGATAAATAAATTTCTGTTTTCATATATTTCTTTTCAATTTTTAACAAAGATTAATGAAACATTTAACTGAACATCAAAACGGATTACTTACTGTATTTGTTGCGGCAATACTATGGAGCAGCGGCGGATTGTTTATAAAATTAGTAACGCTCACTCCTATGCAGATATCATTTTTTAGATGTTTAATTGCAGCTCTTACTTTTGCTGTAATTTTCAAACAGAAAATTCTTCAGTATAATAAGCTAAGTGTAGTGAACTCATTTTTTTATGCGGGAGTTTTAATATTTTATGTAATTGCTATGAAGACAACCACCGCAGCTAACGCGATTTTTCTTCAATCAACTGCACCTATATACGTCCTCATTTTTGAACCGATCATTAATAAAACTAAATATGAAAGATCAAATATTATAACGATAGTTGTTTGTTTTTTTGGAATGATTCTTTTCTTTCTGGGAGATTTAACACCCGGACAATTTGAAGGCAATTTTTTTGCACTAATGGCTGGAATTTTATTTGCTGCATTCTTCCTCGGAATGAAAAAGAATGATAAAAAGTATCAGCAAAGCTCAATTTTTTTAGGTAATATTATTGTAGCCCTCATCTGCCTTCCATTTATTTTTACAATAGTTGAGCTGGATTTTTCAGATATATGGATGGTTAGTTTTTTGGGAGTATTCCAAATCGCTATTGCCTATGCTTTCTTTTCGTACGGATTAAAGAGAGTTTATGCTGTTGAAGCATCGATCATTTCTATGACCGAACCGATGCTTACACCTCTTTGGGTTTTTATCGGCTATGGCGAAGTGCCGGCAACTACTGCTATATTGGGAGGAATTATTATTCTCACAGCCATTTCAGTTCGAACTATACAAATGGGAAAACATTAATTAGCAGGAGTATAAGTTAAATTTGTTTTGCCGACTAAAATATTTTTAATGAGTAAAATTTTTATCTACTTAGGGTGCTAAACGGAATATCTTCCAGTTCCCTTTTTCCTCTCTATAACAAATTCTATCGTGTAAACGACTTTCTCTTCCCTGCCAAAATTCAAAATATTCAGGAATTAATCTATATCCGCCCCAATAATCAGGTAGAGGAATTTCATCATTTCCAAACTCTTCATTCAGCTCATTATATTTTTTGTCGAGGAAATTACGATCCGGTACAATTGAACTTTGTTTGGAAACCCAGGCGCTAATCTGGCTTTCGCGCGGCCGAGTATGAAAATATTCTTCTGATATTTTCGTTTTAACTTTTTCAATTATGCCTTCAATTCTTAACTGTCTATCCATCTCTTTCCAATAAAACAAAAGTGATGCATTAGGATTTTTTTTCAGGTCTTTTGCTTTCCGGCTGAGATAATTTGTGAAAAATACAAATCCTTTTTCGTCTACCTCTTTTAATAGTACTATTCTTGCAGAAGGCATATTTGTTTCAGCAACCGTTGCAAGTACCATTGCACTTGGATCAATTATTTTGGCATCAACAATTTCACTAAACCAATTATTAAACTGAACAAAGGGATCTTTATTTACCGAAGCTTTTGAGAGTTCACTATGTTTGTAATCCCTTCTGATATTTTTAAGACTCGATCGGCCCATTCAAAATAGTTTGTACTGATTATTAAAAAAATGTTATTTATCTTCGAAATAATATTTGGTGCAGATTCAACTACTAAAACAACAAAAATAAATGGTTCCGAGCAGCTGAATATTTATAATAAAATATTAAGAATTTATAAATAAATATAATAATAATGTTGAACTAATAACTTCTGAACTTAATATTAACTGGCAGTGAATTTTGGAAATTAGAGTGATGAAATTATGGGATTTTAATATGCTGATTGAAACCAGGATAAAATATGGTATTCGGTTCCTCTAAAATGTTTTTAAAACATCTAAAGAAGATTTAGAGATAAGCTATTTATATAAGGCTGGAATTTATTTGTTTAACTGTTTCGTCTAATATCTAATTTTATCTCATTTAACATCTCACCCTTATCATAAAATTTTATTGCGATTAAATCGCCATCGATAGAATACTGATTCCATTTGCCCGATTTATCTCCATTCAAATATGAACCAGATTCTTTTAAATTACCATTCGCATAGTACCACATCCATTTTCCGTGAGGTTTATCGTAATTAAAATTTCCTTTGGATTCTAACTGTCCGTTTGAATAAAAGTAAATCCATTCACCGATATTCCTGTTATTTTTCACTGTACCAAACACCGAAACCATTCCATCTAAATATGACATTCTGAATTTGCCATTTTTCAATCCATCCACTACATCATATTCTACAATTTTATTATTAAGGGTATCTATAATCCTACCTGTAAATGGATCATCCTGACCCAATTTATAGATAAGTCCATCTTTATTTGTTGTTATAAGCTTATCAGAATAATTATTATTGCAGCCAACAATAAACAGTAACTCTAATAAAAGCACTAATTTCAGAAATGCTTTAAGCACGGAAGTAAAATTATAATGTTCCATTAGTAAACTCCGTTTTTGCCCTCAAAAGAGGAGTTGGTAATTAAAAATAAATTCCAGCCGAAAATTAAATCTGGACTTATTTATTTTATATTAACTAAGTAAAAACTTTGGATGATAATTGAATTAAATAGTTTAGCTATGTGCAAACGTATACTACTTAAAACGAATCAATAATCCACAGCAATATCACAATCACCATACCAGC
>Ga0209988_10002508_pt1 | contig 12114 bp, 12 predicted proteins | sample N075metaG_FD_183115 | JGI IMG/M metagenome (GOLD analysis project Ga0209988, IMG submission 183115) | Deep subsurface microbial communities from Kermadec Trench to uncover new lineages of life (NeLLi) - N075 metaG (SPAdes) (version 2) | ecosystem: Environmental > Aquatic > Marine > Ocean trench... | reverse complement strand
CTCAAGGTATTGACAAGTTAACTTTATTCAATGGGCTGACGTGACACTCAGACCTAACAAATGTTGGAGAATCTGATGAGCGCTAACCACTATGTACCTAATCCAAGCAATAATTTTAATTCAATTAACCACTTTTAAGAAAGACTTAAGTTAACTTGTCAATACCATCGGTTGGCCTGACGACCGGAATTGGCTGGAAAGTGACGGAATTGGGGTAGGATATTTCGTCAAGGACACCAAATTCAGCAAAATGCAGTAGCTGCAGCGAGCTCGATACCCGTGTGAACGGCTGCCCAGTACCATTTGATTTTAGGGAAAGTGTCGTTTATTCTTCTTATACTTTAAAAATTCGCAAGTGGCAAGGGGGCGCTGGTTGATGTTGATCTGACAAAACTGCGTAGTGAACTTGAAGCCAGCCGCGACTACTTGTTCAAGGCTACAGGTGTTGAACAGGGTTTTTTCCGAGCTTAGACTAGATTAGCAGGGGCGGTGTATCTGCCCTTACCATCCATATCTGCCCACCGGGACAGATTATGACAGTTTTGTATTTTGGGTGATTTTATTATGACGACGCCATCCATTCGCAACCGCAAGCTTGATCATATCGAGCTTGCTATGGAAGGTCGGAGCAATGTTTCAATCGATCCAGGCTGGGATGGCGTGCGCATACAGCCTGTGGCATTGCCAATGCTCGATGCTGGTGCAGTTGAACCAAGTGTTCAATTCCTGGGCCGTGATTTGAAAGCTCCGATTATGATTGCGGGTATGACCGGTGGTCACGGGGATACTGAAGTTATCAATGCCAATCTTGCCCTTGCAGCAGAAGAATGCGGCGTAGCAATGGGAGTTGGCAGTCAGCGTGCGGCCTTGCAGGATGCTTCTCTGGTTTCATCCTACAGCGTGGTGCGCATTCACGCTCCAAAGGCATTCATTTGCGGCAATATTGGTATTTCGCAGCTGGCTGAAACGTTTATTGAAAAGGATGAGATCTCTCGTTTAATTGATATGGTGGAAGCTGATGCTATTGCCGTTCACATCAATGTTTTGCAGGAGCTAACCCAGCCGGAGGGGGATGTCCGTCTTTCAAATGCGTTGTCTGCTCTGAAGGAGTTTATCAGCCAATGTCCGGTTCCAGTGATTGTGAAAGAAACAGGTTGCGGACTGGATGGGAAGACTGCCCGACGCTTGAAAGACATAGGTGCGGCTGTTCTGGATGTCGGTGGAGCAGGGGGCACTAGTTTTGTACAAATCGAAGGTGTTCGCGCAGAACGTGTTGGGGATGTTGGTAAGGCGCGTCTGGCAAATACCTTTGCCCAATGGGGACTGCCGACGATTGCCTCATTGCAGCAGGTGAAAGATATCGGTCTCCCAGTGATTGCCACAGGCGGTGTGCGCAACGGTCTGGATGTGGCCAAAGCGATAGCCTTGGGTGCAAATCTGGTGGGCATTGGTCGCCAAATGTTAGCAGCCGCGCTCAAGGGACCGGATGAAACAGTAGACGAATTGAAAGCAATTATTGAGGAATTGACGATTGCAATGGTGCTGACTGAAAGCACTGATATTACCGCATTGAGTAAGGTTCATTTTGAGATAGTTTAGTTGGAGTAGAAACTGAAATTTCTGCATGGATGTAACCTTTTAGCTGGTTCTTGTTTGCCGGATATAGGTAATGTCAGTACGCATGTTATGGTTAATGAGAGTAGGTGTCAGGATTGTGGGATGAGTAAAACGCCATCAGAATTACTAAAAAGCTGGATTTTTAACGAGTTGCATGAGGCCAGCGGTAAATGGTTTCGAGACCGATTAGATAAGCTGGAATCTGAACCAGCCAAACAGTCATTCGATATAACTTTCGGCTTGATCCCGCGTAGGTTGGGTAAAGACGATTTGACACTGAGCGAGAGTGATCTGGCCGATGCCGAAGCAGCGCGGGCAGGATGGAACCCTTCCCAATGGAGCGTGGATGTGGCTGCGCGTATTCTAATTCTGATAGATATATCAAGGGATAATGCTTCGTCTTTCGCAGAACGATTCAAGGAGCTTCATCGCACCGCTGACGTCGGTGAATTGTTGGCGCTTTACTCGGGGCTGCCTTTATATGAAGGAGCGGAGGCTCTGGTTGAGCAGACTGCATTGGGTGTTCGCACAAACATCAAAGCTGAGTTCGAAGCGATTGCTCATCGCAACCCTTTTCCTTCTGAGCAGTTTGAGGAAAATCCCTGGAACAATATGGTTTTGAAGTCGTTGTTCATTGGCGTGATGTTGGAGCCCATCCAGGGTTTGGACAAAAGGGCCAACCCTGAACTTGCAAGAATACTTCATGACTATGCCCATGAACGGTGGGCTGCAGGCCGATTGGTCTCTCCAGAATTATGGCGCTGTATAGGGCCCTATGCCGAGGACGAATATCTCGATGATTTCCAGAAAGTTGTCGATCAAGGCAATGAGACGGAGAAAAAAGCTGTTGCACTGGCGCTTATTTCTACGCCGGCTTCTGAAAACAAAGATAGTCTTCTCGCGCAATTATTTGAATTTGATGAAGCAATTGAAAATGGTAAACTGACGTGGCGGACGATCGCTGATGAAATATTGGATAATTCTCTCGCTATTACCCGAAAAATGAATTTTGAAGTGGAGCTGACCCGATGATGTTTATTGATTCACACGCCCATATGTTGTCGCGGACTACGGATGATTATGAGGCAATGGCTGCTGCCGGTGTGGTTGCGGTCATTGAACCGGCATTCTGGCTGGGCCAGCCGCGCACCCATGTGGCGACCTATATTGACTATCTTTCGTCGATTGTCGGCTTTGAGCGCTTTCGTGCCGGACAGTTTGGTATTCGCCACTATTGCACCATTGGTCTGAACTCCAAGGAAGCCAATAATCAGGAATTAGCGGAAGGCGTGATGGAAATCCTGCCGCGTTTCGCCCTTAAAGAAGGTGTCGTTGCGATTGGTGAGATTGGTTATGATGATCAAACTGAACTGGAAGACAAGTATTATCGTTTGCAGATCGATCTGGCTATTGAGCTTGAACTTCCGGTGATGGTTCACACACCACACCGCGACAAGAAAAGGGGCACCAGCCGCTCCATGGATGTTTGTGAGGAGCACGGCATTAACCCATCCATGGTAGTGATCGATCATAATAATGAAGAAACAGTACGTGAAGTTCTGGACCGTGGTTTTTGGGCAGCGTTTTCGATCTATCCGAGTACCAAAATGGGTACGGAGCGTATGGTTGAATTACTTAAAGTTTACGGATCGGAGCGCATCATTGTAGATTCCGCTTGTGACTGGGGTATCTCAGAACCGTTGGGGGTCGCCAAAACTGCAGCCCTTGCAGCGAAAAAAGGAATTGATGAAGAAACCATTCGTCTGGTTTGTTATCAAAATGCGCTGGATGCCTATGGCCAAAGTGGGCAAATGAAGGAAGAGGACTGGCTCAATCCGCCAGCCATTGATCAGCGTACGGTCTATGAGGGCAATTCCATCCTTCGTGGACAACGAGAACCGGTGGTTGGAAAGCTCCAAAGTAAACATACCCTTGATAATTTGATCATCAAGTAAGCTCTCTGGAATTGGAAATATGAGCGGCACCGCTAAACTCATCTGGATTATTTTGGTGCTTGCAGTTTTTGTTATCGTTCCATTTTTGTTTTTTGGCGACCAGCTTGAAACTCTGTTTGTGGACAGTGGTGCCCTATCTATTTTGCAGAATTACGGAAATTTTGCATGGATTGTTGCCATTGGTTTGCTGTTGGCAGACCTCGTATTTCCAATTCCAACAACTTCGGTGATGGCGGCCCTCGGCATGATTTATGGACCAATATTGGGCGGTGTGGTTGCGGCTGTCGGTTCGATTGTTTCCGGGCTTTTCGGTTATTTCCTGTGCCGTCAATTCGGTCGGCCATTTGTAATCTGGTTAAGTGGCGAAACCGCGGTTGCCAAAGGCGAGCAAATTTTTAGCAATATCGGTGGCTGGCTTGTTGCTTTGTCGCGTTGGGTGCCGGTGTTGTCGGAAGTTGTTGCTTGCATGGCCGGATTGTCGCGGATGTCGTTTCCGACCTTCTTTGCAGCTCTGCTTTGTGGTTCTGTTCCACTCGGGTTTCTCTATTCCACCATCGGGTATCTGGGTGGAGATCGCCCTGCTTTGACGCTGGTATTGTCGGCCGTATTACCATTTTTGCTTTGGTTTCTTGTGCGGCCTATTATGCGGATTTCGTAAGGAATTTTCCTTTTCGGCGTGTTTGCGCAATTTGATCATCTGCGTTCTGGACAAACACTGGTTCCATCATTTGAACTAATTTTCATTGTACATTTTAAGGAATCTTTGCAATGATTGGCCATGCCTGCGACTATTGAGGAGTAATCCACGCATGCCCAGCAACGTAGTATTCCGCCGTGAGAAAATTTCGGATCAACTATACAACGACTTGTTGAATGGCATTTTAGTGGGTGATTTCCCGCCGTTGAGCTCTCTGCCAACGGAAACTAACCTGGTCAATGATTACGGAATTCCCAGAACCACCGTGCGTTCGGCACTCGCGCAATTGAAAGACGATGGTTTTATTATTTCGCGTCAAGGTTCGGGAACGATTGTTACCGGGAATGCAAAAGGGCCATCGACTCCGTCTGCGTCGGTTGAAAGTTTCGCGGAATTGGAGAAATGTATTGAATGCAGAATTACGCTGGAACCGGGAATTGCGGAAATAGCCGCCAGGCAGCGTAGCGAAGAAGATGTCGTCTTTCTGGAAAATCATATAATTGCTTTTGAACAGCTTGTCGAAACGGCTGCGAAGCAATCGGCAGAAGATGCAGATTTACATCAATGCCTTGCGGAAATTTCCGGTAACAAATATGCCTCGTCAGAAAAATTCGTGGGTAGTTATCGGCACCGGTAACGCCCCAAGCGCGTGATATAAGGCTATTTCAATGGCTTTATAGGTCCGAAAACCATACGATTTTCTGGTAGTCAGTTTTGCTTTGGTATTAAACCCCTCCACAATGCCACTGGAAAACTGCTTTTTAGCTCGAAACTAGTTTAATAGCAAAGGGCGATGACGCCTGAGCATCTTGGCTACCTTCTTCATCGGTTCAATCTTTGATCGCATTGTTTTCGTGCACCATTTATCCAGAAACTTCCCCGCCCAGTGGGGTGAAACGTATTGCCAGAATAACTGGAATTCTTCTTTCAGAAGATAACTTCTGATTGACCTCAAATTGTACTGTAGCAACTCAGACAATCGGGTCTCCTGATTGTCTGTCAGATTCTCAGGCCGCTTCAATAATAACCACCGTGACTTGGTGAGTATCGGTTCATAACCCTTCTCTTTCAATTCCTGGGTCTCCTGGGCTCGAACTTCGTCGATCGCTTTGCTCAGGTGCGTCATGATATGAAACCGATCCAATATATGAATCGCTTGTCCAGCCTTCTTTTTGATCACTTTCAAGTAAGGCTTCCACATATCACTACAGATATAACGCAGCTCCTTTGTCCGTTGCTGACCAAACCAACAGAAAAACCCCAACAGGGTTTTAACCTTGCGCTTCTTCCCGATCCACAGCAACCGCTTGCAGTTCGAATCGATCTGGTAAACCAGTGTCAGGTACCGATGACCGCGCTGCCACTGGATTTCATCAATGCCAATGGCTTCAATCCCGGTCAAACCCTGATGCTCCCGTCCCCAGCTCACCGCCCGCTCGACCGAGCAGAACACATGATCCCAAGTCGTTCGAAACGCCTCGGCTACCTCCTTCCAGCTTAACCGTTTAGCCCAACCTGATAAAAACCAGACATAGGCTTCTGTCAGCCTGTGTTTGCCCGATACCCAGGGCATTCGCTCTACCCGAACACCACAACCAGGGCAATCAACTCGACGTGGCGCATAACGAAAAAATACCTTATGGCCCCACATCGGGATAAACTCGAACAACCGCTCCGGTGATCGATCGTAACCAGATCGTTTATGGCCGCAACCACTGCAAATCGGACGGCTGTTCAACCGAGGTTGTAATTCAACTTCTAGTGTCGGAACCGAAGTACCCTCCACCAGTTCGACGGTTCCGTACACAAATGATTTGAATTTCTGTACCCGATTGAGGATAGTCTTGATCTGCATCCTGTTCCTTTTTCTCTGTCAGATGTTGAGTTCGCACTTTCATCTTCTCAGAGTGGGGGCAGGATGCACCACCCCCCAAATCTTAAAACTATCTCTATCGATTCAAATCCGGTTTATTTTTATGCAGTTTTACCCATTAATTTTTCCGAAGAGCCACAAATATTTTGTCTACATCATGAGGTCGCTTCAACCTCATATTTTATTTGGCATGAATATTGTCAAAACCCTGCCCGATGAAACGCGGCGGCACAACACGCAGCAGTCTCTTCTTGAACATCAGGAATTGGTTCGTGCAGTAATAGATGGTGATGGAGAGGGTGCCCGTAAATTGATGTATAACCACCTTTGTAACACTCGTTCCCGCCTTTTTAGTAAGTGTTAAAGCTATTGCATGCTTTGGGCATGTAACTCTACACTATTCAATAGTATGTATAATTTAGATTTAGGCAAAGTCTATGATTTTACTATTGAATTTCCGTATTGGTTAATCGGAAAATCCGTTGTTTATTCAAATTTGTTTTCAAAAACAAATTGGAGGTTCTAGGTTTGTGTGCTAAATTGAAGACGCTGAATTTTGTGAAAGGCTTCCCAGGAGGAATTATGGATGCGAGGCGAATTTAGTAATAGGCGGCTAGTACGCCTGAACTGATATTTAAAAATTAAGCAGTTCCTATTGCCGTCTTTGCGCAGAGTTCGGGTTTACGCTTCGAGCTCATTTAACGCTTGATGGCTTCATTTTTATATCTAGGTGGAGGACCTGATATTATGCGTCTAACGAAATTTTTATCCAGTGTCGCGGTTACAACCGGATTGTTTTTAGCTGGAGCTACTGCTTCAAACGCTGAAATCAATATTAAGCTTGAACCTTTTGTGAGTGGTGTTAATGCGCCTTTGGCGATGGTTCAGCCGAATGGCGATGACCGTAAATTTGTTATTGAGCAATTTGGCAAAATCAAAATCATCGGTGCCGATGGTCAATTGCAGCCAACGCCGTTCCTTGATATCCGGAATTTGATTGTTACTCAGTACCATGATTTTGACGAGCGTGGGCTTCTTGGTCTTGCTTTCCATCCTGATTTTAAAACCAATGGTAAATTCTATATTGCCTACTCAGGCAACATTAATTTCCAGGGTGACCTTGGGAAAATGTTCTGGTGGGATCATACCAATGTGGTTGCGGAATACACCGTGTCCGCTGATGATCCTGATGTAGCAGATCCACATTCTGCCCGAATAATTACGCAGATCGATTGGCCTCAATTTAACCATAATGGTCACTGGATTGGATTTGGTCCTGATGGGTATCTCTATATTTCATCGGGTGATGGTGGTTACGCTAACGACTGGGGCATTGGTCACAATGTGACTGAAGGTAATGGTCAGGACTTATCCGTACTTCACGGTAAAATCCTGCGCATCGACGTTAACAAATCTGCTGATGGCAATAATTATGCCATTCCTGCTGACAATCCGTTTGCTAAAGATGACGATGCTCGCAGCGAAATTTATGCTTATGGTCTTCGCAACCCGTGGCGTTGTTCATTCGACATGAAAGATGGTCGCCTTTTCTGCGCTGACGTACAGCAAAACAGTTATGAAGAAGTGGATATTATCACTTCGGGTGCAAATTATGGTTGGCGTAAAAAAGAAGCAACTCATTGCTTTGACTACACCCAGCCTGACAACCATCCAGCTTCATGCGATTCAACTGGTTTGGTAGATCCAATTTTGAGCTACAAAAACTGCACAGCACAACCTGATGGTTGCCTGGGTATTTCGGTTACCGGTGGTTATGTTTACCGCGGTAGCACATCCTCTTGGGATGGCAAGTACATCTTTGGTGACTGGAGTAAGAGCTTTGCTGAAAAAGATGGTCAAATTTTCTTCGGTACCGAAGGTGCTGATGGAAAATGGTCCATGGAAGTTGCTAACATCGTTGGCATGGACGGCAAAAAGCCTTACATTTTGGCATTTGCTCAGGATGCTGCTGGCGAAGTCTATGCTTTGACATCAGTTACAACGGGTCCGAATGGTACGCTTGATACGATTTACAAGATCGTTCCAGCTGACTAATAATCCACGGATAATCGAGGGCGCTGTTGGTGTGAAAGCTGACAGCGCCCTTTTTCTTTTTAATTTGCCAATTTCAAATTAGCCATTCATTTGGACGGGTGTGTCTTTTCATTGATTTTGTGAACGGAGACAAGAAAGTTGGACGTCGAACAGTGTTGAATATTGGAGTTAAGCTTCGTGAAAATTGTTAGTATTCTAGGGGCAGCCACCATTATATTTTCTTTTGGTTTTGTGGCAGATGGCGCTCTTGCAGGTGAGGCACCGGTGGAATTCACCGAAGCCTATTTGAATGACCCAGCAACCTTCGAGCAGGGAAAAAAAATATGGTTTAAGCAATGTACCCATTGCCATGGTTTTAAGGCATATCCCGGCAAGGCCCCAAAATTGAAACCCAAACGTTATACGCCAGAATTTGTTTATAAACGCGTTACCAAGGGCTTTAAGAAAATGCCCGCTTGGGAATCGGTCTATACAAAAGAAGAACTGATGGCCGTTGTTGCGTATGTCAAAAACAGGAAATTTTCGCCCTGATTACTCAAGAAAACGGTTGTTGCATTTCGGATAAGGGGAACGACACACTGTTGTTGGAAAGAGATAGCTCTACTTGGATCTGGCAGACAAGATGGTTGCGGCTGCAACAAGCAGAACAAAGCTTGCGATCATCATGCCCATGCCTTCGCGCGCGGTCTCGGTTTCCCAGTAGATTTCTTTAACCCAGAAATTTGGCGTTGTGGGCCAGTAATATACAGTTAACATGAACATGATGGCAATAGATAGGCCGAGTAATTGATAGGCCCCCCTGTTTTGAACCCTTCTTAAACGAAAGGCAGCCAGTCCCGCCCAAATTGCGGGAACCGCATAGATTAAGGCCCAAAGAGGACCGTCAGGATCATTGTATTGCACACCGATGAATAGGATCATCATGAGACAGAACAGAATGTTTACATATTTCATCGAAGTGTCCTCAGTCGCTTGTTGAAGAGTATAATTACAAGCTGAGATTAAAATCTGACGTTAGTCATGTCAAGTTTGATCAAGGCAAGACAAAATGGCTGAGATCGTAAGGTTTAGTAAATGAGAGAAAAAATAACAAACCAAGATGTTTCATCAAACAATATTACAACGACGTTAATACAACGTTTTGCGGTATCGTTTGAATTTCCTGTTTCTTTCACCGAAAACTTGTTCGATCTGGAAAATCCTACCTTTGTTGATACCTTATGTCGAAAAGAAGCAGACAAAAGACACAAAGTGATTATTTTTCTCGATGATGGCTTGGCAGGTGCCTGCCTGGAGCTTGTGAAAAATATTAGGATCTATACTGAACATCACAGCAAGCATATAGAATTGGTCGCAGATCCTTTTTTAGTGCCCGGCGGAGAGAAGATAAAAACCGATTTACATTTCATCGAACAGATGCAGAAAATCCTTTATGATTATCATATCGACCGCCATTCTTACGTCATTGCGATTGGTGGTGGTGCGGTGCTGGATGCTGCCGGTTTGGTGGCGGCAACAACCCATCGTGGCATTCGCCATATTCGGATTCCCACAACGGTTTTGTCACAAAATGATTCCGGTGTTGGCGTCAAAAACGGCACTAATCTTTTTGGCACAAAGAACTATGTGGGAACATTTGCGCCACCCTTTGCGGTGCTCAACGATATTGCTTTCATCATGGATTTGGGTGAGCGGGACAAGGTTGCTGGCATGGCCGAGGCGGTTAAAGTTGGACTCATTCGTGATGGTGACTTTTTTAGATGGTTGGAACAAAATTCCGATAATCTGGCGACATTTGAAAAATCGGCCATGTCCTATATGATCCAGCACTGTGCCGAACTGCATATGAAACAAATCGGCCAAGGGGGTGACCCGTTTGAAATGGGCAGTGCGCGTCCTCTTGATTATGGTCATTGGTCCGCTCACAAACTGGAAAACATGACGCGCTATCATTTGCGCCACGGCGAAGCAGTGGCCATTGGGCTCGCGCTTGATGCTCGCTACTCCGTTTTGAAAGGGCTGTTGGATGCGGGAGAGGAGAAGCGGATTTGCGTGCTGCTTGAACGTCTCGGATTTAAATTGTGGCATCCGGCACTGGAGAATCGCAATGTGGAAGGTAATTTGGAAGTGATCATTGGTCTGCGAGAATTCCGTGAGCACCTTGGTGGTGAGCTAACCATTACGCTTCTCTCCGATATTGGCGTCGGTGTAGAAATTCATGAAATGGATGATGATATGATAGAGCAGTCGATCAACTGGCTGAAATCGCGTCAGAAAATTTAATGCAACTCAACGATAATCTCGGGCATCTGACTTATTGCACCAATATTCATGCCGGTGAAACATGGGCCGAAATTTTTGATGGCATCCGCAAGCATCTGCCGGCGGTAAAGGCGGAATTTTCTCCCAACGTCCCCTTGGGTCTTGGCTTGCGTCTTTCTGCTGCTGCTGGTGAAAGTCTTTGTGATCCGGAAATCTTTGGGAAATTTGAGGTGTTTTTGAAAGAAGGTGATTATTACATCTTTACTCTGAACGGTTTTCCATACGGTACATTTCATGGTCAACCAATCAAGGAAGGCGCCTATCGACCTGATTGGAGTGACCCAGCCCGACTGACCTATACCAACACACTTGCCGAGCATCTTGTAAAATGGTTGCCCGATGGCATGGAAGGTTCGATCAGTACGGTTCCAGGCACCTATAAATCATGGGTCGCGGGGAGTGACGGGCCTAAAATTATATCTGCGATTGGTGATAATATTGTTCGCCATGTGGCGCATCTTGTGGGGATCAAGGCCGCGACAGATAAGACCATTAATCTGGCTTTGGAACCTGAACCTTGTTGTTTGATCGAGACTATTGAAGAGACGGTTTCATTCTTTCAAGAGCATTTGTTCTGTGACCATGCTGTATCTCTGTTGTCAGAACTTACCGGGCTGAATATCGATGAAGCGGTGGCTGCGATGCAAACCCATGTGGGCGTGTGTTATGACGTTTGTCACGCCGCGGTTGAATTTGAAAATGCCCAAGAAAGCCTTGATGCGTTGAAAGAAGCAGGTATCAAAATTTCTAAATTTCAACTCAGCTCGGCGTTACGTATTGCTTCCGTTGGCGAAGATACAAAGGCTCAATTGGATGCGATGAATGAGCCTGTCTACTTGCATCAGGTTGTTGAAAATAGAAATGGAGACATCACCCGATTTTCGGATTTGCCAGATGCATTGGCAATAATCGATGCAGCTCAAGGGGCGGAGTGGCGTATCCATTTTCACGTCCCGATCTTTCTTGAAGAGATGCAGGGTTTGGGCACAACGCAGCAGTTCCTGAAAGAAGTGCTGGCGATCCATAAAGCTTCACCCTTGACCGAGCAATTGGAAGTGGAAACCTATACATGGGACGTGCTGCCTGAAAAATATCGCAGGTCTGGCCTGAGTGCCTCGATTGCGCGTGAACTTGCCTGGGTACGAGACGAACTGGTTTCATGAATTGGAATGTTGCCCTTAGATTGGGCCGGGTATCCAATTTGCCCACGGTCTGGACAAATACCATTGCCGGTATCGTTTTGACCGGTGGTGTGATTGAAGATTACCGTATTGTTCCAATTATCATAGCGCTTTCGCTAACCTATATTGGCGGCATGTTTTTAAACGATGCCTATGACGCGGAAATCGATACGGTTGAACGGCCGGAGCGACCCATTCCTTCAGGACAGATCAGTCGCAGTGCTGTGTTTCAGTGGTCCTATGTGATGTTCGCGATTTCGGTGGCCATTTTGCTAGCGGTCGGTGGCATAATCCCGGCTTTGAGCGGGGTTTGTTTGGTTGGAACAATTATTGTTTATAATCGGCATCATAAAAACAACCCGATCAGTCCGTTTATTATGGGGCTCTGCCGGGTGTTTGTCTTTTTGACTGCGG
>Ga0209988_10002507_pt1 | contig 12115 bp, 8 predicted proteins | sample N075metaG_FD_183115 | JGI IMG/M metagenome (GOLD analysis project Ga0209988, IMG submission 183115) | Deep subsurface microbial communities from Kermadec Trench to uncover new lineages of life (NeLLi) - N075 metaG (SPAdes) (version 2) | ecosystem: Environmental > Aquatic > Marine > Ocean trench... | reverse complement strand
CCATCCCCCTGCGGCGCTGAGCGGCCGCAGGGGGATGTTTCGTTCAGGTCCGGCGCTTTCCGCCGTGCCCTCTACGCTTCGCTGCGCCTGATCTCGGCGGCTCTGGCGTGGGCCTCGAGCCCCTCCTGTCTGGCGAACCACGCAACATCCTCGATCAGGTCGGGATCGAGATCCGAATCCGCGCGGATCCATGTCCGCACTCGAAGAAAGTCCAGGACGGAAAGCCCGCCTCGCGCTCTGGCGGTCCCCCCGGTGGGAAGGACATGGTTGGGCCCGACCCCATAGTCCCCGAACACCTCTGCGGCGCGCTCACCGATGAAGAGGGCGCCGTAATGATGGAGTCGTTCCGGCCAGGTTTCGGGGTCCGACACCGAGAGCTGCACGTGCTCGGGCGCGATGTCGTCGCAAGCTAGACAGGCCTCCTCCTCGGTTTCGCGCACGATCACCCCGCCATTCGCGAGCGCTTCCCTTGCCGTGGGCGCGGTCGGCAGATCGTCGAGGCGTCGCTCGATTTCTCGCTCGACCAGTGAGGGGAGCTCCGTGTCGAGCGAGATCAGGATCGGCAACGCATCGGGGTCATGCTCCGCCTGTGCCAATAGATCCGCCGCGACCCAGGCGGGGTTGGCTGCGGCGTCGGCGATGACCACCAGCTCCGAAGGCCCGGCGAGCATGTCGATCCGGACCTCTCCGGCGAGCAGTTGCTTCGCGGCGGTCACGTACAGGTTTCCGGGCCCCACCACGACATCGCTCGGCGGAATGGGGCCGACCCCGAACGCCAGGGCCGCGATCGCGTGGGCTCCGCCCGCGACCAGGACGCCGTCGGCACCGGCTACTGCCGCCGCCGCCAGTGTGATTGGGGCCGGCCGGGGGCTCGCGACCCACACGGATCGCACACCGGCCGCCCTCGCGGTGACCACGGTCATGAGCACCGAGGAGGGCAGGGGATAGCGGCCGCCCGGCGCGTAGCACCCCGCGGCCTCGACCGGATCGATACGGTGGCCGGCTCGCCCACCGGGTACCGGAGTGTCCAACGGGGCGAGCGCCCCCAGCTGCGACTGGGCGAAGGCTCGGATTCGCTCGCAGATCCTCTCGAGGCGGTTCCGCTCGTCTTCGGGGAGCTCATCCAAACGGCCCTGCAGAGTCTCCCGGGTCAGATAGAGGGGTGCGTCGGGTGCACAGTCCTCGAAACGGGTGGCGTATTCTCTCAGCGCCTCCTCGCCGCCGGAGCGTACGGCCTCCACGATGACCGCGGCCTCCTCAAGAATTTCTGGCGGCACCCCACCGCGGTTCCGGGCTCGAAACTCCTCGACGCTGCGACGAGGGAGAAGCGGCTGGCTCATGGATTCTTTCCGTCGTCGGACTTGGCCTGGTCGGACTGAGCCACTTCGGACTTCGCCGTCATCGGACGCCGCCCCACCCGGAGGCTGCGCCGAGCGAGCTCCCGGCGGAGTGCGTCGACACCGGCGCCGCGGCTCGCCGCCGCGACAAGCGTGAAATAGAGCAGGTCGGCCGCTTCGTGGATCACTTCGTTCGCCCGCTGCGGCGCCTGCTCCTTCGAGTCATGTGCCCGCTCCATAGAATCCTCCGTCGGAGCGTTGTCGCTTTCCACATCCCCGGATCCGGCCTCATCGGCCTGAAGCGCCTGGATGAGTTCCTCCGTCTCTTCCCGAAGCTTGGACGCGAGAAGGGCGGGGTCTCCCATGAGTTTGGCCGTCCCGGACCCCTCCGGTGCCTCCCGGCCACGACGTGCGATGACGTCCGAGAGCGAGGAGAGCGTAAAAGGGGTCGGCCAGCAACCCGGGGTTCCCGTGTGGCAGAATCCGGAGCCGTGCTGGCGAACCACGAAGCGGAGAGCGTCGCGGTCGCAGTCCAACTCCACGCGAAGCAGCTCCTGGGTGGCCCCGGAGGTCTCGCCCTTGATCCACAGCGAGTCCCGGGAGCGGGACCAGTAGATTCCCCGCCTTTCCCCCACCGCCGCCTCGACGCTCTCCCGTGTGCTCCACACCAGCCCGAGGGCGTGCCCCTCTTCATCGCACACGACGGTGGGCCAGAGTCGTCCGTCGATGGCTTTGACCAAGGGGGCGCCGACCGCCTCGCCCAGGCTCATGCGGTTCGTATAGAGGGCCATCCCCACCTGGGCGTCGGCACCCAGTTGATCCAGCCGACCTACATCTTCGGCGGTGGTGATCCCTCCCGCCGCTGTAATACGCACGGAGCCAGCGGCCTGAACGGCCTCCTCGACGAGATCTTCGTTCCACCCCGACATCCCCCCTTCATACTCCACCTGGGTCAGCAGGAAGCCGCCCACGACCGGCGTCAGTTCTTTAATCCGATCGATCACGCCGTGCTCGGTCTGGGTTTGCCAACCCTCCACCACCACCCTTCCGGCCTCGGCGTCGACGGCGGCGATCACCCGGTCCCGCGGTAACTGGGAGCAGAAATCCACGGAGGCTGCTGTTCCGATGACCACGTGCTCCGCCCCTACATCCAGCCAGGCCAGAGCGGTATCGATATCCCGGATTCCGCCACCGACGCGGCAGGGTGCCTGCCGGACCAACTCGCGCATGATCTCGGCATTGGACCCCTTTCCCATGGCTGCGTCCAAGTCGACGACCGCCACCTCGCCCGCCACGGAGAACTCCTCGAGCCGCTCGAACGGATCGCCTCCGTCGAGGACGAACTCCTTGCCTCGGCGCAGCTGAACCGCGCGTCCATCCATGAGGTCGATGCTGGGAATGATCATAGGCGCACTGCCAGTCCTTGCTCTGATACGTAAGTCTTGATCTGCCCTACCGTGAGGTCTCCATCATGAAAGACCGATGCGGCCAAGACCGCATTGGCACCGGCTCGGAATGCCGCGGCCACGTCGTCCGGTGTGCCGATGCCGCCGGATGCGATGACCGGCACATCCACCGCCTCACGCATGGCCTCGAGCAACTCCACGTCGCAGCCCGCGCGGGTCCCGTCCCGGTCCCAACTCGTGAGCAGGATCTCACCGGCGCCGAGGCGCGCGCCCTCGCGTCCCCACTCGATCGCGTCGATACCGGTCGCCTCCCTCCCGCCCACAACCAGGGTGTCCCAGCTGTCGCCCAATCGGCGTGCGTCGATGGCCAACACCACGCACTGTGTGCCGAACGCCTGGCTCAGCCGCTTCAGCAGGCTCGGATCCCGGACGGCGGCGGTGTTGACGCTCACCTTGTCGGCGCCCGCCGCCAAGAGGCCCCGCGCGTCGTCCACGCTTCGGACGCCGCCGCCGACCGTGAGCGGGATGTGGATGCGCCGTCGCACGGCGCGCACCGTTTCGCGTTGCGTTTCGCGCCCCTCGGGGGAGGCCCCGATGTCGAGAATGACGATCTCGTCCGCCCCTTGGCGTTCGTACTCTTCGGCCTGGTCGGCGGGATCACCGGCGTCGCGGAGGTTCTGGAAGCGGATGCCCTTCACCACCCTCCCGTCCTTCACATCGAGACAGGGGACGATGCGGGGTGCAACCTCGCGCCACACCGTGCGGCCTTTGCCCTCCTCCTTGGCCGGGCCCCCGCGGCCGCCATCGCCGTCACCCTCGGTGGGGGTTTCAGCCGATCTCCCGCCTTCAGCCGCCTGTCCTCCGGCTCGCGCCGGAAGCTTCCCGCTGAGCCAGTCCCGGATGAGCCCCATCCCGAACGGTCCGGAGAGCTCCGGGTGGAACTGGCACGCGAGGGTCCGGCCCTGGGCGAGCATCGAAACGAAGGTCGCTCCGTGGGTCGTCCACGCGGCACACCACCCGCTCGGTGGCTTCGGCAAGTAGAACGAGTTGGCAAAGGCCGCGGTACCGCTCGGCAGACCGGAGCCGTCATCGGCGCGCACCTGATTCCACCCCAGGTGGGGTACGCGCACCGAGTCGGGCAACCGCTGGAACCGGCCGGGCACGATGCCGAGTCCCGGTGTGTCCGGGCTCTCGTCACTCCCGGCCCCGAGCATCTGCATGCCCAGGCAGACGGCGAGGAGCGGTGTCCCTCGTTCGTGGACCTCGTGCACTGCCTCGTCGAGGCCATCGCGACGAAGCGTCTCCATGCCCGCCGAAAACCGCCCTACGCCTGGGAGAACCGCGTGGGTTGCCTCGAGCACCGTCTTGGGATTCCCGGTGATCGCATACTCGACGCCCAGGGCGTTCAGAGCGCTCTCGACGGCCGCGAGGTTGGCCACGCCCGAGTCGATGATCGCAACGCGGTACTCCTCGGACGTCGGCGCAGGCGCCGTGGTCGAATCGCTCACGAGGCGTCGCCTCGGGGGGATCGTGTGGTAAGTGGGACGGAATTCGGCATCAGGGTCACGCGACGCCCCCGATCGTGCCCTTCGTGGACGGGACGTCGTCGAAGCCCGACGCACTCACCGCCGCCCGGAGCGCGAGCGCCACAGCCTTGAAGGCCGCCTCGGCGCGGTGGTGGTCGTTGTCGCCCCTGATCACGTCGACGTGGAGGGTGATGCCCGCCGCGGTGGCCAGGGAGCTCAGCACGTGCGGAACGTTCTCGCACGACAACGCGCCCAGGCGCTCGCGCGTGAGGCCCAGGTCGATTCTGGCGAAGGGCCGCCCGGAGATGTCCACGACCGCACGCGCGAGTGCCTCGTCCAGGGGCGCGTAGGCGTACCCGAAACGTGTGATTCCCGCCCGGTCGCCGAGCGCCTCCTGGAGGGCGCTGCCCAGTGCCAGCCCGCAATCCTCTGCAGTGTGATGGTCGTCGATCTGAAGATCCCCCTTGCAGCGAAGCTCGAGGTCGAATCGGCCGTGGCGAGCGAGGGCGTCGAGCAGGTGGTCGAGAAAGCCGATGCCCGTCTGGACATCCGACGAGCCCGTTCCGTCCAGCTCGAGGGTGACGCTGATTTCGGTCTCACGGGTCTTGCGATCGATCGTGGCATTTCGGGGAGTCATGTCAGCTTCTCCGAAGGGAGGGTTGAATTCATGGTAGCAGCTGCATCAGGTCATCAACTGTGGCGATTACCGTGGCGGCTCCCGCTTCGCGCAGGGCCATGGCACTGGCCTCAGGGTCGGGTCCGGGTGCTACGACGCCGATGGGTACGGCGCCCGCCGCCGCCGCGGCGCGGATGTCGTCGGGCGTGTCGCCTATCATCCAGGCGCGCTCCACGCCGAGGCTGGAGGCGGCCGAGCGAACCGGCGCCGGGTCGGGCTTGAGCGGGCCGTCCTCCATGCAAACGACGGCCTGGAAGAGGTCTGTCAGGCCTTCCCTCTCGAGGAACCATTCGGCCTCCTCGCGGGGCCGCCCGGTCACGATGGCGAGTGGCAGTCGGTCTGCGAGACCCGAAAGCACGTCACGCGCCACCAGGAGGTGTTCGGATTCCCGTAGCCCTGGTGACGTCGACGTGCCGAGGTAGACCTGCTGGTAGGCTTCCGTAACAGCGTCGAGCGACGCCTCGACGCCGCGCCCGGCGAGGATGCGTTGCGTCAACACCCAGTCGTTGTTGGCGTCACCCGCGAGGACCAGGGTGGCCAACTCCTCTCGCGTGACCTCCACCCCAAAAGTGCCGGCCGTTTCGAGTACGCACCGCCGATACGACTCCTCCACGTCCGCGATCACCCCGTCCAGGTCGAAGAGGAGGGCCTGGGGCGCGAGGCAGATTTCCAGGGCCTCGAGAAGCCGGTTCAGCGGCTCCGCGTGGTCCGGCACGGTGATCCGCAGGGAGTCTGCGATCTCGGGGCGGTGTGGGAATCGTCGCACACGCACCCCCAACGCGTTCAGTCCGTTGAGAACGAAATCGCAGCGCGCGCCGAAGTCACCGAACACGAAATTACCCTGAGACGGGCTGGTTTCGACGCCCAGTCGGTCGAGCGTTTCCGTGAGGCGGTCCCGTCCCGCTCGAACGGCCAGTACGTGCTCCCCCAACGCCGCTTCGCCCGTCTTCAGCTGTGCCCGGACCGCGGCCAACGAGAGTCCCGCGACCGGGAAAGGGCTCCCCACGTTACGGAGGAGGGTGGCGACTTCGGGGGCCGCAACGGCGTAGCCCACGCGGCAGCCCGCCAATCCCCACGCCTTCGAAAACGTGCGCACGGTCACGACGTTGTCGAAATTCTGAGCCACGGACGTGAGATCCTGATCCGAGTACTCCACGTAGGCGTGGTCGAGGACGACCATCGCCCCGAAGGCCGTTCCGCAGTCCACCTTGGACGCCGCCTCGGCGACGCGTTCGAGATCGCTTGCGGTGGCCGTGCACCCCGTCGGGTTGTTGGGCGAGATCATCACGACGAGTGACACGTCCCCGGCTAGCGCGGCGATCACGTCGTCGGTCGGGAAGGCGCCCGTCCATGGCACGGGCTGGATCTCCCCACCGGCCACGGCTGCGAAGCGGTACATCATTTCGAACGCCGGAACCGGAAGCACCAGGCGTCGACCAGGCGCCAGATAGGCCCGGAACATCCGATCCAGCGCCTCGTCGGCACCGGCGGTCACGACGACCCGTGCCGGATCCACGCCGAGGCGTTCGGCGATCTGGGACTCCAGGGGACGGGCGTCGGGATAATCCCGGACCAGGGACAGGTCCGCCGCCGCCAGATCCTCGAGGAGCCTGCGTGGTGGAGGATTACCCTCGTTTCCGTCGAGCTTGAGCACCCCGGGCGCCGGCTGGGCCGGTCCCTGGTAGAGATCGCGGGGAATCCACGTCGAAGGGAGCGGTGATCCTCGGTCGGTCATGGGACGATCTGGGAGATGGAGGTGACCACGACGTCGGTAGCGCCCACGGACTTGATGGCCGGGATGATCTCGGGAAGCTTCTCCCTCAACACGGCTGCCCTGACGGCGTATCCGCTGTCTCCGAAGAGTGGGGCCACCGTGGCCTCGCGCATACACGGCAGGAGCGAAACGACTTCCTTGAGCCGATCCTCGGGGGCATTCACCTCGATCATGACACGCTTTCGAGCGTCGAGCACGCTGCGGAGAAGCAGGCTCAGATCCTCGATTCGCTCCCGCTTGGCATCGTTCTTCATGGCATGGGGACTCGCGTACAGGCGGGTCGACGACTGGAGCACGGTGTCGACGATCTCGAGGTCGTTCGCACGCAGCGTGCTGCCGGTGGCCGTGTTGTCGACGATCACGTCCGCGTCCTCGGGCGGGAAAACCTCGGTGGCGCCAAAGGAACGCACGAATTCCGCGTCGAGTTCTCGGCTTGCGATCCACGCCTTCGTGAGCTTTTCGTACTCGGAGGCGACCACGAGTGGCCGTCCGATCTCGTCGAGTCGGTCGAAGAGGCCTATGGGTGCCGCGGCCACCACGCTCACGGGATCGAGCCCGGTATCCAGGAGCTCCACGACGTCGGCATCCAACTCCTCCACCCAATCCGCGCCGGCGAATCCCACGTCTCGGCTCCCGAGCTCGAGCATCTCGACGATGTTCTGGTGTTTCAGGATCTTCGCCTCGCAGTTGGAAAGCGACACTGCGGGGCGGTACCCACGGGCTGTGGGTGTCACGCGGATGCCGGCGTCGGCCAGCAGCGCGAGCACGGCCTCTTGCATGCGGCCCTTGGGCAGGGCGAGACGCAGCGTATCCGCGCCGGCGTCGTCTCGGTTCTTGTGGTCTTGCGTCATGAAGGAGCTCCGTGATGTGCGCCGGAACTCCGAGGAGGGCATAAAATAAAAAACGCCGACCTCGGAGGCCGGCGGTAGGTGCGTTCAGGTCGTCAGACGATCTTCAACTCAGGCGCACAGCCCCAGCCAGCCGCTCGGGAGCGGATGATGATGGTGCCGATGATGTCGAGTTGAAGTGTTCATGAGAATAGGTTAAGTGCGAGAGCTCGGTGTGGTCAAGTGGGCGACGCTCCCCACGGCCGACATCCGGAGGGTGGCTCGCCGGCGTCGGTCCGCCTCTTCCAGGGCGCGTTGGATCTCGGGGCAGACGCTCCGCACTACGTCGATATCTTCTCTCCGCAGCTCATAGAGGGCGCATGGGGTCAAGGCCCGGCACGTGGCCGTCCGTCGGGTGCCGTGGAGCAACGCCATCTCACCGAAGAATTCTCCGGCGAACAGTGTTGCCAGGTCTCTACTCACGCCGCCGTCCTGCCGGGACACCCTGATCACGCCCCGCGCCACCAAGAACAATGAGGAATCCGATCCGTTCTGGCGGACGATGGTCTCACCGGCCGGTACGGTTCTCGACCGAAGTTTGGCGGTCACCACCGAAAACTCCTCCTCGGGCATATTGGAGAAGAACGGCACCTTTTTCAGGAGGTCCTCAGGGCCGACCGTCAGTTTTTCCGGCTGGCTCGCCCGGATTCCCCGGAGATCCGCAGCCAGCTCCTCCAGCATGGCCTCCGCCACTCCCTCGGGAATCATCCCAGCGCGAGCTCTTTCTTCAATGGCCTCGCGCTCTGCGTGCAGGACCATTCTCCTGGCCAAACGCTCCTGAGCCGAGTTCACGAACTCTGGAAACTGCTCGGCGCTCTCATCGACCCGGTCCCGGGCCTGGTCCTGCCAATAGCGATAGGTGGCCCGGAGTTCTGCCACGACTTCGGGTCGGGTCGACTCGGCGTCCTCCGACTCCTCCATTCGAAGCGATACCTGGAGGCTCACCTGCGAACGGGCCCAAGCCACCTCATAATCGCGAGCGGTCCGCTCCGCCCGTAGCGTCTCTGCCCACCGGCGACCACCCGGCAAGCGTGCCAGGACCCGATGGACGGTGCTCTCCAGGCGTTCGCCGGTAGGAGGGTAAAGCGTGAACTCGGGCAGACTGCCGTGGTGTCGCATCGCTTCGGTCTGGAGATCGACGGAGTGGACCAAACTGCGGTAGGTTCGTTCCGTCAAATGCCCGTGGGTGAACATCTCGTAGTACAAGATGTTCTCCTCACCGAAGCACCGAAGATAAAGAAGTCTCCGTTCCTCCTCGATATCGAGGTGCTCTCCTCTGAGCTGCTGGAGCTCATTCTTCATCGCTTCGATCTTGGCTTCACATTGGGCTCGCAGCTCTTTCGAGATGCGACGCGAGAAAAGTCCACCCGTCTCCAACTCCGGGATCCGCTCCAACGTCCGCTGTTTGGCGGAGAGGAGTCCTTCGAGGCGGGCCAGGCGGTCCGAGAGCGGCGGGACATGTAACTTGAACCTTCTCACCAGAGCTTCCATGGTGAGCCCCTGTGCCAACAGGCTGAATAACACGGCACCCATGACGAGTGCCACGATGAGCTGATTGAGATCACCGAACCCCGCCACCTCTCGCCCGAAGTCGGGAAGGCTCAGAGCAACGGCGAGCGCCAAGGCGCCCCGAAGTCCGCCCCAGAACATCACCGTCTGATGACCGCGGCTTATGGGATCGTACTCGGGAAGCCGACCGATTCCAGGCACGAGGCCGAATATGACGACCGCTCGTGAGGCGAGCATCGCAGCGATGACCACGAGCAGCAACGGAAAGCTGTTGGCCAGGGCCCCCAGATCCACCGCGAGCCCCACCATGAGGAAAATGAGCGCGTTGGCCACCATCGCCATGTATCCCCAAAAACGCTCCAGATAATCGGCAATCGATGGGGAGATTTTCGCCTTCCCCCAGCCACCGATGAGCATGCCGGCGACCACCGTCGCCATCACACCGCTCACGCCGAGCACTACTTCCGCGACCAGGAACGACACATACGCCAGCACCGTGGTCAGCGTGACCTCGATGAATGCGTCGGAATCGACTCGCCCCAAAATCATTCCCACGAGCACCGCAAGAGCCCATCCGACCAACAAACCGCCGAAGAAGACGACAATGAACTCGACGCCTCCCTGGAGCACGCCCGTCCCACCGGCCACGGCCCCGGCCAGAAGCATCCCGGTCAAAATGCGTGCCAGCACGATAGCCGTCGCGTCGTTGAAGAGACTTTCCCCCTCCACGAGGATCGTGAGCCTCTTTGGAGCACCGAGTCGACGGAGGAGCCCGATCACCACGGGCTCGGTGGCGCTCAAAATCGAACCCAGCAGGAGCGCTTCGAACCACCCGAGCGGCGTGGCGAGGACCAGCACCCCGGCGATCAACCCCGTGGAGAGGAGCAGGCCCGGCACCGCCAACAACAGCACTCCCGCCAGGTTTTCACGGAGGGCTCGGGCATCGAGCTTGAACGCGGCCTGGAAGATCAGCGTAGGCAGGAGGACGAAGAAGGCCACGTCCGCGGAGATACGGAGGTTGGCGATCGGCGCCAAAGCCTCCCCGCCGAAGCGCGCAACCTGAGCCAGCACCATACCCGTCACGACCAGCCCGACCGTGAACGGAATCGTAATCCTCGTCGCGGTAAACGGAATTCTGATCCGCTTGGAAATGGCCATGACCCCGGTGGCCACGAGAAGCAGGCTTACCGTGGCTCCGACGATCTCGATTACGTTGTTTCCAGCCCCCTCCATACTTTCCGCTCCTCGACATACACCATCGAAATCGGGCCCGCGGCAAGAAACACAAGTGCGCTAAAGGTGTGCCCCAGGTTCCCGAGCCCTTCAATTGAGGGGTGCGTCCGCGGGTACGCAAGCAGGGGCGCCCCGAAAATTCTAAGGCCACTCCTGGCACAGAGGGCGAGTGAGCCCCCAGCCCCTCACCCGCCTCCGTCTTCACGGTGAAGCCGAGCGCGCGCGGCCCCGTCGCCAAAGCCACCGGCCCCGCTTCCAACTGGCAAGCGACGGAAATGCGCGATATAATGATTGGTTGCAGGGCAAAAGAGCTGGAGTCCAACGAGAACCAGGAGGGTTGAGTGATGTCGAGCGCGGTCAAATCACCGAAGTATGCCGTCGGAAGGGTCGTGCTCGGCCTGCTGGCGGCGGCCCTCGTGCCGGTTTACGCACAGGCTCAGAGTTCGGACATCCCCCGGACCGTGTCCGGGCGGCCCGACCTGAACGGCATCTGGCAGGCGCTCGGCAACGCCCACTGGGACATCGAGCCCCATCAGGCCCGTGCGGCGCTCCAGATGGTGCCTGGCCCGGTGGTTCCCATACCGGCTCCGGAGGTGGTGTCCTTTGGCGCCCTTGGGGCCGTGCCGCCGGGGATGGGGATCGTCGAAGGCGGCGAGATTCCCTACCTCCCGCAGGCGCTCGCGACCAGGGAGGCGAACCGGGCGAGCTGGGTCACGCTGGACCCCGTGGTCAAGTGCTACCTCCCGGGGGTCCCACGCGCCACGTACATGCCCTTCCCGTTCCAGATTTTTCAGAGCGAGAGCGCGTTCTTCATCACGTATGAATACGCGGGCGCGGATCGCAACATCTACCTCGAGGACCCGGGACCGCCGCAGGTGGATGCTTGGATGGGCCAGTCCGTCGGCCATTGGGAAGGCGATACGTTCGTGGTCGAGGCGCAGGGATTCACAGGTCAAGCTTGGCTCGACCGCTCCGGAAACCACGCAAGTTATCAGCTGCGGGTCACGGAGCGTTACACGATGACGAGCCCCTACCACATTCTGTACGAAGCCACGCTGGAGGACCCGGGCACGTTCTCCCGCCCCTGGACGATCCGCCTGCCTTTGTACAAACACATCGAGGACAATGCCCGGATCGGAGTCTTCAAGTGCGTGGAGTTCGTAGAGGAGCTCCTGTATGGGCAGTACCGTAAGGTTGGACCGTAGGCAGGCGTCGGCGGACGTGGGTTGGCTCAGAGGAGGTAAGAGATTGAACGTGCGTTATTTGGCTCTGTTTCTCTTGGTTGGGATAGGGATGGCGGCCGAAGGGCTGCTCGCGCCCGCCGCTGCCCAGGCGGGGTCCGGAAACTCGAGTGACTGGGTGGTGCCGCGGATGGCCGACGGTCATCCGGACCTCCAGGGAAATTGGAGCAACGCTACGCTCACGCCGTTACAGCGCCCAAGTGGCCGGGCCGCGGTTCTGACGGCGGAAGAAGTCGCAAACATCGAACAAGGGCGGGAGAGCATCGTCATCGAGCGGGCGGCGGCGACCGACCCGGACCGCGAGGCCCCTCCCGCCGGGGGTACGGACCCGATCTGCATTGACGCCCCGACCACGTGTTACAACGAGATCTATATCGACCCCGGCACGCGGGTGGCCGTGGTGAACGGCGAGCCCAGGAGTTCGCTCGTCACGATGCCGGCGAACGGTCGTGTCCCACGTCTCACGGCGGAGGCTCGGGACCGTAGAGCGGAGGCCCGGAAGATCACCAGCCAGTTCGGACCGTCC
>Ga0209988_10002497_pt1 | contig 12137 bp, 11 predicted proteins | sample N075metaG_FD_183115 | JGI IMG/M metagenome (GOLD analysis project Ga0209988, IMG submission 183115) | Deep subsurface microbial communities from Kermadec Trench to uncover new lineages of life (NeLLi) - N075 metaG (SPAdes) (version 2) | ecosystem: Environmental > Aquatic > Marine > Ocean trench... | reverse complement strand
CCGCGCCCCCGCGTCGCGACCCGTACGCATCGGGCTGCGTCCAGAGGTATCGCGCCGGCGCATGGCAGTAGCACAGGTGCGGCGTTCCGTCCGGCGGAATGATGGACTTCATGACGGCGGAGCTCGTCGAAATCAGCAGGTCACACGGCTCGACACGCAGACGCTCGACCGCCCAGGGATACATCGGCAGGTAGTGACGCCGCAGCCGACCGCGTGCACCGGGGAATCGTTGCAGCGGCGACGTCACGACCCGGCACGCCGAGATCGCCTCCGATATCGACACGCCGTTGTCCACGAGCGTGTAGAGGTCCGTCGGCCCGAACAACCCCGCCAGCCTGTCGAGAACCAGTTCGCCCCCGCGTCTGCCCACGAGCCAGTCGTGTGCCAGCGTGATCCTGCGTTTTTGGAGTTCGCCTATCATCCGCCGATGCCGAAGTCCGAGACCGCCATGAAACGCACAACCGCCACGCCTTCCAACCGGCTCGGCCTCGACTACGTCGCCGAAGCAGCACGTTTCCCGACGCCCGCGGACGGGATCATAGACGTTCACACCCACATCAACGGCGCCGAAGCCGCCGGGGTGTACAAGCGTGCCGCGGATCTCTACGGGATCCGGCTGACCTACTCGATGACGTCTCTCGAAGATGTCGAGGCCGTCCGCGAGGTGCTCGGTGACCGGGTCCGTTTCATCGCCGTCCCCAATTACACGGGCAAGGACCGCAAGCGCCACCATGGTCCCGGGTACATCGAGCGGATCGAGAAGTTCCACGCCCTGGGGGCGCGGATCGTCAAGTTCTGGGCCGCGCCCCGCGGTCTCGACTACGCCCGCGAGGTCGGCGAACCGGACCTGTTGCGGATCGACGCACCACTGCGGATCCGGGCCATGGAGGTGGCGTCGGAACTGGGCATGTCCTTCATGGTCCACGTGTCGGACCCGGACACGTGGTTCGCCACCAAGTACGCCGACGCGTCGATCTACGGCACGAAGGCCCAGCAGTACCCACCACTGGAGACGTTGCTGGATCGATTCGAGGGACCGTGGATCGCGGCGCACATGGGGGGATGGCCCGAAGACCTGGCGTTCCTGACGGGCCTCCTGGACCGGCACGACAACCTGTCGCTCGACACGAGCGCCGCGAAGTGGATGCTTCGCGAGATCAGCCGGCAGCCGCGCGACGAGTTGATCGCCTTTCTCGAGCGGTTCCGCGGACGCATCCTGTTCGGATCGGACATCCTGACATCCGACGAGCACCTCAACGCCGCGGACGCAACGGAGATGGATGCCAAGGCGAGCTCGGCCGACCAGGCGTTCGACCTCTACGCCAGCCGCTACTGGGCGCTGCGGACCATGTGGGAGACCGACTACCACGGCCCCTCCCCGATCGCCGACCCCGACCTGGCGATGGTCGACCCCGACCGATACGACGTTATGGACGCCCCGAATATCGAGGGCAAGCAGGTTCCGCCGGAATTGTTGCGGAGCCTGTACCACGACGCGGCACACGATCTGCTCGGTCAGTGATCACCGGGTCGTGCCGTGCTTTGCAACGTCGGTCGTCTGCCTTGAGACGGTGACGACATCGGCAACGTGGTCTTCCTGTCGGATCTCCCGCTTGCCGGCAACGGCTTCCCACGCCGCTGCGATCCGGCCTGCAAACGCATCGGGCCCGAACCGTTGCGTGACAAGGACTTTCCCCGCCGCTCCGACACGCCGCGCACACGCGGCATCGTCGAACAGGTCCAGGAGGCGGGCGGCGGTCCGGTTGGAGTTGCCCGTCTCAGTGACGAGCCCGGTGGACCCCTCCACGAGCCACTCGTCGGCATACCGCTGCTCGGCGATCACGGGCACACCGGCTGCCATCGCCCACAGCAACGGCCCCGGCAGTTCGGGCGATCCTGTGTCGTCGCGACGCGGCGCGCGATGCAGTGTGCACGCCGCATCGAGTCCGGCAACGACACGCCAGGGTTCGCAGACGCGCTCGTCGACGACGATCTGTTGGGCCAGCCCGGCCCGCAGCAGCATGACATGCTTCGACGGGGCCGCCGCCCGGTGCTGGATGACGATCCGGAAGTCCTTGCCCGTCATCGCGGCGCGTGCCACCGCGAGCAACGCGTGCTCGCCGTCGGTGGTCGGCCCCGGTTCACCGAGGTGCGCGACGACGAACGTCGTCTCGTCGACGCCCCACGAGTCACGGAGCAACCGGCGCTGCTGGATGGCAATCGACGCCGGGTCCACCGCCGGGGGGAGAACAGTCACCAGTTCATCGGGGTACGCGGCCCCGACCAGACGGTCCCGTGTCGCGGTCGTCGCCGCAAGTACGGGCACGCCGCGTCGGGCGATCACACGCAGGTCGCGCCCGATGGTCCGTGATCCCGCCGCGGCGCTCGCCAGAACCGGGCGTCGTGGCGTCACCCGGACCGCCGACGCTGCCGCACTGGTCGTCCAGGCATGGATGAGATCGTATCGCCCGCCATGGGCCTCACGATGTCGCAGCACGCGACGGATCGCCGAGCCCGCCAGGGTCGGGCGGTTCAGCGGAGCGCGGATACGCCCGATCGGCGTCAGGCCGCATCGGCGGGCCAGTGCGATGTGATCGGTCGTACCGACGATGAGTACGTCATGACGACCGCCGACACGCGTCAGCGTCTCGGACAGGAGTTTGAGCGTGCACGGGCCGCCGCCGGCAGCGGCGGGGTCGATCAGGTGCAGGATTCTCACTGGGGCGTCAACCGGCTTCCGAGTTCGTCCGGGATGTGTTTGTAGAACAGCTTTGTGACCTTGTCGGCGATCGTCGCGGCAAGCATCTTTTCGATCTCGCGTCGACCGGCATTACTGCGGTACAGCTCCGGGCTCACGGGGGGGCTCTGCACGATGATCTCCTGCCAATCCTTCTCGGCGTCAGGCCCGGGGAACATGCGGGTCTTGTTGACGACGTCGATGACCTTGAGTCGGCACGCCGCAGACGGGCGGGGCGTGACATTGTCCGGCGATCCGCGGTAGCTGAGCATCTCGATATAGATGAGCTGCTCGGCGCCGACCGCTTCGCCCAGGGCGCCCATCGACATCAGCTTGCCCTGACGGTCCTGGTTGCGTGACAACGCCATCGCGTCACGCGGACTGATCGTGATCGTGACGAGGTCACGCGACATGAGTTGATTGGTGACATTGTCGGCGACCGCACGCCGGACTCGCGACGAGTTGATCGGTATCGCGTTGTTCCGATCGTCGACAAACACGACGGTCGGCGTGTCCTCGAGCACGTACCTCGCCGGCGCCTTCGCCTGACCTATGGCCAGGTAGGCGGCCGGCTGAAGGATGTTGCAGGAACCCATGACGGCGGCGACCGAGACGATGATCGCCGCTGCCCGGGCTCTTGTTGCACGCTCAACCGTCATAGCGACCTTCCTTGATCCGGCCGTTGTAATACTTCGGGTGCTTCGGCTCGAGGTGCGTAAAGAAAAGCCACGCTGTCTCGCGTGTAAAGAGCGTCCACAACGCCGTCTGTACACCTCCGGCCGTGGCATTCTCGCGTGTGACGCCGGTCATGTCCGGAAAGGCGACCGAGATGTTGAACCGGTCCACGTAGTTGTCCGGGTCGTACCCGTCACGCTCGATGATGCCGATGTTGGCGGCACAGACACCATCCCAGATCCACTGGTTGCCGGGCGGATGCAGACGGTACTCGTAGATATCGACATGCACGACGCGGTCCACGTTGAGACGCTCGGCGATTTCGCTGTACTGCATGGCGTTCCACTGCGGCGTACGGAATTGCCATTGGCTCACGCGGGACGGCGCGAGCACGGTGATACCCGGCACGTTGGCCTGGACACGCCGGGCGATGTTGGCCGAGAGCGTCACCGCGACGTCGGGGTACTGGTAGAGCGTGACAAGGTCGACGTCGACAATGACCGCCACCGTCTTGTTCTCCAGCCCCGAATAGACCGGGTGCACCTCGATTTCCTTCTGGTACTCGGCATTCTGGGCCATACCGCCAAGGAGCTTGCCGACCGCGCAGCCACCGAGTACGAACATGCCCACCAGGGGCAGAACAATCACGACCAGTGGACGCCTCATCCGAGCACCTCCTTGTAGGCAACGATCTTGTAGACCCACGCCGCGACGAACGCCGTGCCGAGCAGCCACGCGGCACGTCGGCCCCAGAGTCGCGCGAACAACGCGGCGACCGGGGAGCCCGTCGCCACCGTGTAGGTGCCGACCAGCAGCGCGATCGCGGTGGCCACCGCGAGCAGTGCCCCCATCGGCTGCGCGATGAACGACCCGACGAGGTTGCCGTCGGCGGCGTATGCAAACGCGGTGGTCATGCCACAGGTCGGGCAGGGCAGGTCCATCGTCAGGATCCAGCCGCACGGCGGCAGGCTCAGCTGCGAGTGGGTGCCGAGGCCCTCCGGCGAAGGGTCAAGCCAGGCCGCAACGCCCAGCACGCCCGTCGCGCCCACGGCGACACCGGCGCCGACGAGGCGACGCAGGGCCGTCGATGAAGCCGCGATCGGCGGATGAGCTTGAACAACCGTTTGGGTCATGTTTACTACGGTACCCCGGCGATCGGAGGTGGGCAAAAAAAACGCATAAGGGGCTCTAACAGAATGAGCCGTCGCACCGAGCCAGGCGAGGATCGTTGCGAGCAAGAAGGCCGAAGCAGGCGGCTTTCCATGCCGTCGATGGAGGCCGACGCCGCACGCGACGATCCTCGTCGGGCGAATGCAGGCTCATTCTGTTAGAGCCCCTTTGATCAGCGGTCCTTCGGCTCCGGCTCGATGGAATACATGAACCACCGCCTTCGCGCCGCACGCGGCGAGGCCCCACGCGGTGCCTGTCGCAGGACGTAAAGCGTGGCAAGCTGCCCGCTGTCCAGCCGCACCACGAACACCTGCCGCCGGAGGTACAGCTCGCCCCGGGGCTCGACCGCGGACTGCTTGCCGTGCTCCAGGCATTCAACGATCCGGTATCGGCGGTTCCGCCATTCGAACGCCCCCGGCAGCGATGCCAGGCCCGTGGCCATCGGCCCGGTCGAGAATGTGCCGGGCTCCGGGGTGATCGGCTCGGAAACGAACTGCTGCTGGTCGTTGCTCACGCTGTCTAGGGTCTCTCCGATACGCTGTGCCCGATGCGATGGATCGACGGACATCTTGATCTTGCCTACCTTCAACTGCTGGGGCGCGACCTGACGGCCCCGTGCTCTGTTCCGGACGCCGGCTGTATAAGCCTCCCCGAGCTTCGTGACGCCGGCGTCGAACTCGTCTTCGCCACGATCTTTACCGAGCCGACGAGCGACGAATCTCACGCCTTGACGGCCTACGGCGGTATCGACGATCTCGACGGCGCCGAGGCCGCCGGCCGCCGGCAGTTGGAAGTCTACCGGCAGCTCGAAACCCGGGGTGAGCTCTGCTTCGTTCGCAGCCGCGGCGATCTGGAGACGCCGGCGGGCGCCGAGCCGCGCATCGTCCTGTTGATGGAAGGCGGCGACCCGATCCGGGACGCGGACCATGTGGCGAGATGGTTCGACGACGGATTGCGAATGGTCGGTCTGACCTGGGCGATGGGCACTCGGTACGCCGGCGGCAATCAACGGCTCGGTCCACTGACCGACCTGGGAATCGACCTGGTCGCCGCAATGGACGAGTGCGGCATCATCCACGACGCGTCACACCTCTGCGACGAAGCGTTCGACGGGTTGATGAAGGTCGCGCGAGGGCCGGTCGTCGCGACCCACTCCAACTGCCGCGCGTTGGCGGGCCCCGGCCAGCGTCACCTCCGCGACGACCAGATCATGGCGATTGGTGCACGCGACGGGGTCATCGGGCTCAACCTGTTTTCAAAGTTCCTGGTCCCGTCGGGGCGAGCGACGATCGACGACTGCGTCGCCCACATCCAGCGTGTCTCGGAACTCATGGGTCATCGCCGCGGCGTCGCCCTCGGCTCGGACATGGACGGCGGGTTCGGCCCCGACAGCCTCCCGGAGCACCTGGACCACCCGGCAAAGCTGCACGCGCTGACCGACGCGTTGACGGCCGCCGGCTGGTCGAACGACGACGTCCAGGGATTCGCGCACGGCAACTGGCAACGGTTCCTGCAACGCACGCTGCCGTAGAAAAAAGAGCTCTGACCTCTTTTTCCGCTGCGGAAAAAGAGGTCAGAGCTCTTTTTTCTACCGCACGTCCGCGTTCAGCGGCGCGTGGTACCACCCGCGGCGGCCGTCAACGTCAACCGGCGCGAGCACGTGCAGCCGCAGGTCGCTGCCATGCAGGTCCGCAAGGGAGGCGGGACGGTCGGTGAACACGTGGAGCACGGGGTTTGCCGTCGGGTCTATCCAGCGATCGGGGAACGCCCTGGCGATGAGTTCCGCGTGCGCGACCGCCCACGCGGCAACCACCGACAGCCCGCGCATGTCTTGCTCGTGCGCCAGCACGTGCAACCGCCCCGCCGGGTCCACCGCGATCTCCAGTCGTTCGTGGCCCGGGCTCCGCGTTTCGAGCGGCAGCACGTCGTCAACCCAGCCGGCCAGTAACACGGCGGCGCCTTGCTTGTCCGGCTCTCGTGTACCCGACGGCGGTTTCGACTCCAGCTCGATCCGCGGTTTGGGCGCGAGCTTGACGGTCCGCCGCGCCGCGGCTTCGACGGGAGCCGGTTCGGGTTCTTCGTGTCGGGTTTCTTCGGCAACCGCGGCCGGCGGCGGTTGCGCCGCACGCAGCCATGACATCAGCTCATCCAGCGACGGGTATGGCTCGGCCGGGAACGTCACCCGGCCGGCCGAGCCGACGGCCGCATCCACGCGTGGTACACATGCCGCCAGCGAAAGTTCATAGCTCAGGAACGATGCCGTCGTATGACGCAGGTGTTCATGGAACCGCCCGGCGGTCTCGTGGTCGGCCCCCAGGACCGCCACCCCCAGCGTCGGGAACGTCACGCCCTGCTTTGCCGCCTCGGAAAGCAGCTTGATCTCCTGGTACGCCTTGACGATCGCGCTGTCGTTGACGCTCGTGAGGATGGTGACCCGATCGGTCTGCGTCCGGATCATCTGGTCGGGCGTCACGTCGTACGCCGGTCGAACGAGCCACGTGCCGATGTGCCGGCCGAGATCGGCGATCGCATCCGCCAGCGTCGGCCACCTGCGTGACGCGATCTCCGGGGGCGCCCGCAGCAGTTGGAGTGTCGGCTGCGCCTCGTCCAGGCGAACCAGCGCCGTCGGGCCGAGTTCACGAGCCACGGTATCGGCATACGGAACCAGCCAGAGCGACGCACGCACGGGCAGGCAGCCCACGACGATCAATTCGATCAAAGGCTGTGAGGCCGCGCGCGTCGGCGCCGGGGCATCGGACCCGGTGAGAAACAGGGCCGCCAACTCCTCGAACGGATCGCTTCGATCTGTCATGAAGCGTCCTGCGTATCCGGCACGACGACGACGCTGTTGAACTCGCCGTAGTCGTTGACCTGCTTGTGCTGGTTATGGGGGTCGGCCATCCAGTGGCCGTCGACGACCAGGCGGTACCGGTAGCGGCCCGGCGGCATCTCGATTACCGCCACGTGCATTGCGAATTTCTCGTCGAAGGTAAGCGGCGTCGAGGTGGCCGACCAACCGTTAAAATCGCCGGCGACGAACACATGCTTGTTCGCTTCGGCCGGGTGCGCGAATCGCACGCCACGCGTCATGACGATGGCACCGAAGACCGGCGGCATCGGCGCCGACGGCCCGGGGGTCGGCTCGTCGTGTTGATCGTGGTCCGATGCCCTCTTGTCGATACGCCCCTTCAGACCACGGATCCGGTGGGCAAGTTCCGCCGCCCGCCCCAACCCCGCCGGAGGGCTCAACGCCAGGCCCTGCAGTGCCTCGCCGGAGCGGGTCAGCGCCATCTCGCCTGACCGGCCACGATCACCGGCGCCATGGACGATCTCGATCTGCACACCGGAGTGCGGCGGGTGGTCTTCGAGCCAGTCCGCGAGCTTCTCCAGATCGTCACGGGCGCGAGACTGCGGCGCGTACTCGATCACCGGCTGACCGAAGCTCGTCGCCTCACGGACGACTTCGTCCTCGTGCACGACGACGGGTATCACCAGGCCGGCAAACTGCCGGCGTAACGCCGCAAGGATGTCGGTCGCGAGCGCCGAATCTTCGTTGTACAGCGTCGGCACGAGGTGGCACGCGATCGGCCGGCCGATCCGTTCGACGAGTTGCCGGATGGTGCGCCACTGTTTCTCGGCGCCGCGGAGTGAGAAGAACCCGGTCTCGACGGGGATGAGCGCTTCACGCGAGGCACGCAATGCGTTGAATGTAAGCAGTCCGATCGCCGGTGGGCAGTCGATCAGGCACCGGTCGTAGCGGTCGTCCAACCGGGCCAGCAGGATGGCCAGGCGGCGGTCGCGGTCCGGCAACTCGTGCAGACCACCGCCGGGTGCCTCCAACCCGGCGAGCCGCATCGTGCTGGGCAACAGGTCGAGGTTGCCGGCCACCTCCCACACATGCGACGCGATGTCGAGGTCCTCGGAATCCGCCTTCAGCAACGCATCGCCGACGCTCATTTTGATCTGCTCATCCGGAACGCCGAGCCCGGTCGCACAATGCGACTGGGGATCCATGTCCACCAGCAGCGTCCGGAGACCTCGGTGCGCGAAGACCGCCGCAAGGTTTATTGCGGTCGTGGTCTTGCCGCAGCCCCCCTTCTGATTGACGATCGCTATGGTCCGCACGACTGGGTCACTCCGCGATCTGTGCGCACGGCTCCCGCGAGAGCATCTCGACGGGACCGCAGTTTTTATCGGAACAGTGAGGGGCCGAAGCGGTAATTTTCGCCGGTCGATATACTCCGCCCGCCATGGCCCTCGATCAGGCAGACCACGCTCCCAAACCCCGCAAGTCCGTCGGCCGGCTGTTTCTGACGATCGGCGTCATCGTTGCGATCATCGGCGGGGGCATCTGGCTCTGGGAAGATGTCCTGGAGGACCGGCTCATCCCCAAGCGGTTTGGCGTGGTCGTGCCCGGTTCGATCTACCGCAGCGGCCAGCTGTCGCCGACCTTGATCCGCAAGACACTTGCCAGGCACGAGATCGATCTCGTCGTGCACCTGGGTGTCCACGACCCCCTGAACAAGGCGCACGTCGCCGAACAGGCGGCGGTCGAGTCGCTCGGCATCGAGCGGCGCCTGTTCCCCCTGCGAGGCGACGGCACGGGCGACATCGACAACTATGCACAGGCAATCGCGGCGATCGTCGAGGCGCGGGACGCCGGCCAGAGAGTGCTCGTGCACTGTGCGGCCGGAAGCTACCGCACCGGCGGCGTCATTGCGTCATACCGGATGCTGCTCGAGGGCATGCCACCCGACGAAGCCTGGGCCGAGATGGAGCAGTACAGCTGGAATTCCGACATCCCGATCCTGCCGGACTACCTCAACAGCCATATGGCTCAGCTGACCGAGAAGCTGGTGCAACTGGGCGTCATCGAGCGTGTGCCGGAGCCGCTGCCGGTATTGGCTTCTGACTAGACCGCCCCCACACTGACCCACGCGGCGTTGACGACTTCTTCCGGAACGTCATCGCGGATCGACGCCACGCCGAGACCCTCCGGAATGATCAGGCGGGCTTTGCCGCCAACGGCCTTCTTGTCGAACTGCATCGCATGCGTCAGGTCGCCCAGGGGCACCGGCTGCGGCAACGCCACCGGCAGGCCGATCTTCTCCAGGAGCCTCGTCACACGCCCTCGATCCGCATCGTTCATTCGATCGGTGCGCACGCCGCACTCCATCGCCGCGGCGAGACCGATCGAAACCGCCTCGCCATGACGCAGGCCGAGGTGCTGTTGTGCCTCGATCGCGTGGGCGAACGTGTGGCCGAGATTCAGCAGCGCCCGCCGCCCGGTCTCACGCTCGTCGGCGCACACGATGGCGACCTTGATCCGGACGCAGCGTTCGATGAGGTCGACCAGCGTCGAGGTGTCGAGCGCCAGGATCTCCGAGACCCGATCGGACAAGTACTCCAACAGCGGCGCGTCGGCAATGATCGCCGTCTTGACGCACTCGGCGAGACCACAGCGCAGATCACGCTCACCGAGCGTTCCCAGGACCATCGGATCGATCAGCACGGCCCTGGGCTGCCAGAATGCGCCGATGAGGTTCTTGCCGAGGCCGCCGCCGGGCAGCGTGAAGTTCACGCCGGTCTTGCCGCCGATCGACGCATCGACCATGGCCAGCAGCGTCGTGGGTACGTGCACCAGCGGCAGCCCGCGTTGGAACGTTGCGGCGGCGAAGCCGGCGGTGTCACCGATGATGCCCCCACCCAACGCCACGACCGGGCTGTCACGCGTCGGTCGGACCGGGCCGGCGAGCATCTGCTCGTACATGCCCTGGACCGTTTCGAGCGTCTTGTGCGACTCGTCGGCCTTCAGCACGACGAGGGTCGGCGTGAATCCTGCGTCCCGCAATGATCGATCCGCCGCCGCACCGTGCGTCTTCTGAATCTGTTGGTCGACCGCCAGCACCGCCGCCGGGCGATCGCCCAGACCTGCCACCAGTTCGCCGAGCCTGCTCAGCAGCCCCGGCTCGATGATGACGTCGTACGCAGTGTCACCAAGCGCAACATGGATGACCCGTCCGCTCACGAGTCCCGCGCCCCGGCGCGTCGCCGCAACTCGCCAAGCGCTTCGACCGGGTCATCCGGCAGCGGTGGCTCGCCACCGGGCACGGGCGGCACCAACCGGGCGACGGCTCGCGCGGGTCTGCCGCCCCGTCGGGCGTAGACCAGCAGCGCCAGGAAAACGACCAGCATGACCGCGACCGGCACCACGACGACCCAGAGATGCCCCAGCCCCCCGCCACCGGGCACGAGCCGGGGATACGCCCCGACAAAGGCTGCGTATCGGTGAACACGGCCGTCCCGGGCCCGGGCGTCGATGCGTTTGTAGAACCGCGCCGGGAGCGTCACCGACTGGCCGTGGCGGAACGAGTGATCGTGAGTCAGGCCACACACGTAGACAAGCATCGGCCGACCGGCGGCATCGCGGACAAACCATTCGGCGATGGCGTCATCCGGCGGCGGCAGCCACCCAGGCTGCTCCAGCGTCCCGACGAGTTGAAACAGCTTGCCACGGTTCGCAGCCGGATCGGCCAGCAGGTGATCCGGGTCAAGCTCAAGCCGCACGGGGGTGTCGCCGAGGCCGGGGCCCCACCGGCCGACGTGCCCCATCAGCGCGGCGAAGGCGTCGTCGTGGTGGTCGCCACCGTCGACCGCGCCCGCTAGCCGGGCCCGCTGGAGGTCCGTCAGTGCGGGCACTGCCCCCAGCACCAGAAACAGGATGGTGATCGCCGTTGGAATACCCATCGCTGGTTAATATTACTGTGGGTCGGTTCCCAACAATACCCCGACCGTCGGGCTCAGGGACCAAAGGAGACACCCATGTCCAAGCGCGCTCGCTTCAACGCTGTTGGCTGGATCAAGGCCTCGCTCGTCATAATCGTCATGGCCTGCGTCTCGAAGTCGCATGCCGGTGATCCTGACGAGTTTCCCTATCCGGATTCGAGAGCCGGCGAGATCGCCCGGGCGTGGATCGAGCAGTTCAACAGCGGCCTCGACGAACAGACACGCCGATTCGAAGAGACCTACCGGGCCGAGTCGGCGCTGAAGAAACGGTCGGTCGAGGACCGGATCGCCCGCTACCCCCAGCTCCGCGGGAGGCTCGGCACGCTCAGCCCCCACACCGTGCTCGACCAGACGCCGAGCGGGCTCAAGCTGCTGGCCCGTTCCGAGTCGACGAACATGTGGATGAGTCTCCAGTTCGACCTCGAACCGGAAGCGCCCCACAAGCTGAAGTCGATCGAGCTGCGCCCCGCGGCGGATCCCGACGCTGTCGCCACACGCTATGACCAGTGGAAGGACCTCGCCGAACTGGTCGAGCAGGTCCGGTCGGACCTGGGCTGTCCCGCGCTGGCCGTCGCCGTCGCCGGAAGCTCCGGTATTCGCGAAGTCGCGGTGGCCGGCGTACGGATGGTCGGCGGCGACGAGCGCGTCCTGTCCGATGATCCGTTTCACGTCGGTTCGATCACGAAATCGATGACCGCCACCATCATCGGCTCGCTCGTCGACCGGGGCGTGCTCGACCTGGACATCACGCTCGCCGAGGCGTTACCCG
>Ga0209988_10002496_pt1 | contig 12137 bp, 13 predicted proteins | sample N075metaG_FD_183115 | JGI IMG/M metagenome (GOLD analysis project Ga0209988, IMG submission 183115) | Deep subsurface microbial communities from Kermadec Trench to uncover new lineages of life (NeLLi) - N075 metaG (SPAdes) (version 2) | ecosystem: Environmental > Aquatic > Marine > Ocean trench... | reverse complement strand
GTTGCAGGAATCGTGTCCTTGGCGAGTCTGATCATGGTCTGGACCGGATTCGCCCTAGCCTACAGAAGGCTTATTCAACCGCTGTTCAGAAAGGTTTCCGCCTAAGCGCCAATTATCAAGAGCTGAATCGCGCCGATGAGCGCCCCATTCCGCAGACCTATCAAAGGGCGGATTTGGGTTGCCGTTTCAACCGGTCAACGCAACACTTGCGTTACCGGTATCTGCTGGGCGAATCTCGACAATGTCTGCGATGCCGTCGCCCACGTTGCTCTGGCACTAGCGGTTGGGGCACATTTCGGCGGCATGGTCCTCATACTCAGTACGGTTGCCGCTGGATCGATAATCCTCCGTGTGGCGTCCCGGCTGGAGCCCGAGCTGGATACAGGGGGCGGCTCGCCGACCAATGAGCTCATGCGCCATTTGTTGTTCACTGTGCTATTGGCTCAAATACTGGGTTTCGGTCCCGAGCTTGTCCTGATGCTGGTATTCTTGTTGCATTCTGTGTCGATGCTCGTCCCATATAAGATGTCCGCTCTCATACGAGCGCAGGCGAAATCTGCCACTGCGGTTGGTCTGGCGAATGCAGCGCTCCTGGCGGCATGGCTTACGCCGGTCGTTGCCCTACCCGTCGCGGCGGCGTTTTTGGCCACGTATCTATATTCCTTCATCGCGGGGGGAATTCAGTGGCTGAAGGGTCGAGGAAATGCGGACCAACTCAGCTAAGCAATTATTTGTCTTGAATGATTTGTTAATCTCCGATCCGATTGAGGTTAGCGCGACGGACAAGAATCGTGTCGCGGCCGTTTACCCTGCTATCCTGAGATAGCACGGAAGAGACGTTTCTACAATACTCAGAAGAAAGGCTAGACGAGGAATATTTTTCGAATAGGCTTCGTGAGATGTTGGTGTTTTTCCAATCACCGCAAGGCCAGGTGAATTGGTAGTTGAGAAAGGATTTCGACGTATACGCTGAAGCGTTCATAGATCGAGTCGACGAAGCCTTGGCAGAGGCGGCTAGCGAATGACGGCTTGCCAGAAAGCTGCCGTTCGCGCGGCGTATCTAAGCGGCAATCGTTACGTCTGCTTCTGACCGAAAGCAGCCGTACGTTAACAGTTAATATGCAGGCCGCTGCATAATGGGATTGAAGTGTACGGATAGGAAGCGAACAGTATGACCAAAGATCGCAACCCAAAAAAAGAGGGCAAAAAGCAACCGACGATGACTCCGAAAGAACGGAAGGCAGCGAAGAAGTCTAAAAAGGAAGCTGCGAAGGCTAGGTATCGCTGAAACCGGGAGACCGTCGTTTATTTATCGGGCCGAATGTCTGCTTATGGCCGAAAGCAGCTGCTCGTTAACAGCTAATATGCAGGCGTATGCATAGTATTTGAGTTACTGCTACTCGTCCAAAGCAGGCATTCGGAATCTCTATCAATTGCCCCATGCGATAATTTTCGCAGTAGAGGTCAGACTAAAGTTCGTCGCCGAGAGTCCGGGGGGGGCTTTGGCCTCCAAGCGGAAGGACAGAGGTTCGAAGCCTCTTCGGTGCGCCAGTTTAACTTCCATGTCTGCATTCAAATTACCGGTAGCAAAAAACAAACGGTGTAGCGGTAACTTGACGCGGCTGCCCGCAACTCACCTGTCAACGAATGTCAGAGAGCGCCACGCTAATCATTACGTACCCATGCTGGCCAAAACCGACTTCAGCAGCGGTCATTTTATTAGCGTTGCTATACAGATCCGCATCGCCGGTACCGAGAATATGGCTGACATCCACATTAACCGCGTCAGTCATGGCTATGTCTGTTGAGCTGCAACCCGGCACCGCGGCAATAACTCCCGTTCCGGTCAAATAGTCAATAACACTCTCGTTCTCGGCCAGACCTACGTCATTAAAGTCTCCGCCAATGATCACAATGCCGTTATCGGCATCGGCCTCCATTTGCGCAATGATGTCGCAAATACCCTGTTGCTGAGGTGCATTATTGAACTCGAGGTCTGTCTCCCTGTTACGAAAGTTTGCAGGAATCGGTAAGTGAACGTTGTACAGGAATAAACGCTGGTCTGACTGGTCGTCTACAAGCTCCGCCCAGACACCGTCCTGTGTACCTCTCCCTCCGGAAACACTCCAGCTCCCCGTTGAGTCCTCGTCTACGGAAAAACGTTCAGTGTTACGCACCCAGATATCTTGCCCGTCACCGCTGGCGGCAGCCAATGTATACGTCCCATCCAGAACGCCGGCTAAGTCACTCCCTGCTCTGCGAGTCTCGGAGAGCAGGATGATGTCGGCGTCTTCCTGGCTGAATATCGTTGAGGCGATATCTAGGTTGATTGCGTTTCCAGACACCTGTGCCCCGGTAATATTCCACGCTAGAATCTTGACCGAGTCCGCATGTGTGGTTTCGACATTCATCACAGCAAACAGGACTACTGGAGCTAGAAACGAAAGGCGCCTGACTGAATTTTTCACAATAATATTCATCTATCGAGTCCTCACAAATCGAATTGCGCTTCTTTAACGTCGCTCTTCACATTCTCGGCCATCATGCCCCCATAAATGGTTCTTCTTCTGCCGAGTGTTAGAGTCTGCCACAAAGAACCCTCTTTGCGGCATCTCCGTATTGGTCGAGCAGACGACTACTCACTGTTTACGTTATAAAACAATGAGATACTAGTAAATTACAGGCCTCGAGGTACAAAGGGATCGGTTCGTCCCGGCTGCGGTGCTTACGCTGCTGATCGGTATCAACTCCGGTGTACTGGATCGAGATCGCTGCGTTGATACCCGAGTCCCAGCATTCGTTCGGCAAGGCGTTGGTGGACCGCGCCGATTGCGAGCAGCCGTGGTGCGACCTGGGTTACCCGCGAGTGCTAGAAAAGCGAACTCAATAATTTGCCGAACGCTTTGCGCTCGGTTGACTCCATGAAGTGATGCCGGCGCGCGTTGCACCGAGCTTGGAGGGTTCGTAGGAAGCTCGGCTCGCGCTCACACCTGTGCAAGAGATCGGTCAGTGCACCGGTGTCACCGAAGTCGAAATAACCTGGGTAGTCGCGGCCGAGCATGCCGATGTTGCCGGAAATTCGGGAGGCGAGGACCGGAGTTCGATCGACGAGTGCGTCGGCGATCACGTTGGCGCCCCCCTCCATTCGCGAACTCACGACCAGGATGCGGCTTCTGGCGATCAAGCGGCGCGCGCCGCCGGGTGTGAGGTTACCGACCCAGGTGTAACGTGGGTTCTTCTCGGTCTCGCGTTTAGCGCGCGCTTCCAGTGCGGGGGTCACCGCAGCGCCGGCAGAGATGATCCGGATCCGGGACGCCAGGGGCAGCGCGCGAGAGGCCATCGCCGCGCGCATCGGATCTTTGACAGCACGTAAGTGCGCTACGCACGCGACATCGAAACTGCGCTGCCGCGGAGTGGGTGCGTGGTGGAGCGGCCGAGCCGATTGGTAGATGACGTGCGCGCGGTCCCGAACGGCAGGCGGCAGCGCCTCGATCGCTTCGGGCTGGAGGACGACCAGACGGTCAGCTAGGTCGAGCGAGCGGCGTGCGCTCGCGTGTGTGTGGAGGTCGCGATACAGGTCGGTGCCGGTTAACACGACGACCAGCAATCGGTCGGGATAGGCGCGGCGGAACGCCTGGATAGCGCGGGCGTTGCGCCGGGCATGGAGCGCCAACAGACAGTCGGCCGGTTCACCGCTCCAGCCTTCCCGGATCAGCGTGCGCTGACCGAGGTCTTTTAACAAGCGCCCCCAGCGGGTTGCCGAGATCCAGTTACCGGAGCGCGCACCCGCGCCCGGGGGTACTGCGATCCGGATCAAAGCGCGCAGGTTCGAAGTCCGGCCCATACATCTCGGCGATGGGGCTCGTAGTAGTTACGCCAGGTGTTTCGAATCAGGCGTGAACGAGTGGGCCACGCGCCGCCGCGTAGAACCTTGGTCGAGCCGAAAAGCGGCGCAGAATACTCTCGGTAGGGACCGGGTTCGAAGCTGGGGTAAGGTGCGAACGTATCCGCGGTCCACTCCCAGACATTGCCGAGCATCTGGCGGCAGCCGAAGGCGCTTGCACCGTCTGGAAGTGCGCCGACATCGAGCGCGCCCATCGCAGTCCAGTCCATATTGACGCGCTCCGAACTCGGCGGCGCGGCTCCCCAGGGGTAGAGGCGCTTCGTCTGCGCCAGCCCGCGGCCATCCGCAGCCGGCTCGGCGGCTGCGGCAACTTCCCACTCGAGCTCGGTCGGTAGGCGCCGGTTCTGATAGCGTGAGAACGCGTCGGCCTCGTACCAGCACACGTGGAGCATGGCGCGGTGCGGCTCGAGCGGCAGCCAGTGATCGAAGTCGCGCCGCTCCCATCCGCCCGCAGCGTCCCGACGCCAATAAAGCGGTGCCGTTGCCCGGGTGGACTCCCGCCACGCCCAACCCTCATCGCTCCAGTGGCGCCGGTTCTCATAGCCGCCATCCTCGACGAATTGCGCGAACTCCGCCTGGGTGACGGCGGCGAGCGCAATCCGGAAAGGCTTGACCGTTACGTCGTGCGCCCAGGCCTCGTTGTCGAGCACGAAGCCCGCATCGCGTTCGGCGCCGAGACGGACCCGGCCACCGGGCACGGCCGTATCACCCGGAAAAGGCCCCGCATCCTGCGCCGGTCTATCAGCCACACTCTCGAGCTCGGGCGGCGGGTACCCCATGGTCTGGCGCGTGTAGGTGAATGCCTCGGTGTGCATGTCCTCGTGGAACACGGCCAGAAGGCACCGGTAGCGTGCCTCTGCACCGAGTCCGGACGTTTCCGCGCTGGAGATGAACTCTAGCAAGTCGTCCCGGACTTCGTGGAGGTAGTGGTAAAGGCGACTTCGATCCGGTAGTGGAAGATCCCAGCGCACGGCGTGCTCAATGGCGATCGAGTCAAATAGCGCATCTGCGTTGGCAAGCCGGGGCGGGCGGTCTTGTGTCGCGCGCAGCACGAACAGCTCGGCGAAGTGCGCGGTGTGGCCGATCTCCCAGTCCAGCGGGTTGACGATCTCGAGCTTCTCTACGCGCAGCTGCTTATCGGTCAGGTCGTCGACAAGCCCGATCGTTCGCGCACGCGCGTCGGCAACCCAATTCAGCAGCGGCTCGTTGGGACCGTTCCTGCAGGCCTCATAAAGCGCCTCGGTCATGTGGCGTGCCTAAATCAACTGCTCTAGTTTGAAAGTCAGTTTACGCAGCTTTGCGTCGATTTGGTAATTCTTGATTTTCTTATCCCAGCGCCATATCAGCTTCACAAAGCTTGTGAATCATCTATTCGGCGTTGTATCGTTTCTTTGGCATGGCGCAGATTTCCCGTATGGTTTTTGACCACTTTCGATCTGGACCACGAAATACCGGGCTAGGCTGCCGCCCTGTTGGCTGGGCATAGGAGAGTTGGATTTGAGCACCGATACTAATAGAGTCAAAGTTACCTGTATGGAAAACGGGCCCTATCTTTTCGAAGGGCTACAAAGCCTTAAAAATGCCAAGGGGGAAGAGATCGAGGTTAAAGCCAAGGTGGCACTTTGTCGCTGTGGAGATTCCAACAATAAACCCTTCTGTGATGGCACGCATGTAGCGACCGGATTTTCCGGTGACAAACTCGATGTCCGCACGCCTGATAAACGCGAAGACTTTATCGGCAACGGGATCACCATACATGACAATCGAGGGATTTGTGCCCATGCTGGTTTTTGCACCGACTCACTGAAGTCGGTGTTTCGAATCGACAAGGAGCCCTTTGTCGACGCCAACGGGGCGTCTAAAGAAGAGATCATAGCCGCCATTGACAAGTGCCCATCCGGGGCACTGAGTTATTCTATTGACGGCAAAGAACAGATCTTTTCTTCAGATTCGGTATCAGTTTTCATTGCCCCTAATGGTCCCTACGCCATTCAAGGAAAAGTGGAGTTGGAAGATACTCGGTGGAATCAAGGAGCCTTCAAAGAGAAGTTTGATCTGTGTCGCTGCGGAGAGTCGAAAAATAAACCCTTTTGTGATGGCTCTCACTGGAATAAACATTTCGATCACGACGCTCCAGACCCGACGCAATAAATAGCTCACTTTTGTTATCGCACGGCGATGCCTTTGAGTGATTAACATTGCCACAGACTGAGATACCAATTATCGATCTCCGGAACCTGCCCGACGGTCACGAGGTCATGAGGTTGCTCGATCACGCGTGCAAGGAATGGGGCTTCTTCCAGATCGTGGGCCACGGAATCGATCAGGCGCTGCGCCAAGACACCCTCCGCGAAATGGCCCGGTTTTTTAGCCTGCCGAGTGCCGAGAAACGGTCCATCATCCGCACGTCAGACAACGCCTGGGGTTTTTTCGATCGGGAACTCACAAAGAACGTTCTGGACTGGAAAGAAATCTTCGATGTGGGACCGCCGGAGACTCGGGGACCACTCGCGGGAGCCGTTCCGCAATGGCCTGAGTCACTGCCCGAATTCAAGACTACGCTGCGAGCCTATACGGATGCTTGCGAGCGAATAGCTCGACACCTGCTGTCGAGTATCGCGATGATTCTGGGCGCAGCGCCGGCAGATCTAAATAGGGCGTTTGAGCCCGAGCACAGCAGCTTCCTCCGTTTGAACTATTATCCGTTGTGCGCGGAGCCAGCGACTCCAGAGTCGCCGACCGTTCCGGAGAAGGGCCATCTCGGCATCAGCCATCATACGGACGCGGGCGCTTTGACCGTGCTGATGCAAAGCTCGGTCGCGGGGCTGCAAGTCAAGCGACGAGGCCGCTGGTATTTGGTGGAGCCCCAAGACGATGCGCTGGTCATTAACATTGGCGACATTGTCCAGGTCTGGTCTAATGACCGCTATAAAGCGCCGCTGCACCGTGTCGTCGCGAACAGTCATCTCGAGCGGTATAGCGCAGCGTTCTTTTTCAATCCGTCCTACGAGGCGAATTATGCACCGTTGCCGAGTGTATGCGACGAGAACAACCCGCCTCTCTACGAGCCCATCAACTGGGGCGAATTTCGAGCCGGTCGCGCCGCGGATGATTATGCCGATGTCGGAGAAGAGATACAGATCTCGCATTTTCGCACATCTTCATCGTGACCTTCTTCAGCGTCTAGATTGCAGTAACCTAATGTCGAGTTTCAGGGAACTTAGATGATGAGATTTTTAGTCATGGTGCTGGTTGCAGGCTGGGCAGGTGCGACGAGCGCACACCATGGGATCACCGGGCAATTCGACACGACCCAGACGCTGGAGTTGACGGGCGTCGTCATTGAAATGAAATTTGTCAATCCCCACTCTTACGTCTATTTCGACGTCGAGACCGATGTCGGAGAAGTGCTCCCCTGGCGCTGTGAGATGCGCGCCGCCACTGCACTCAGACGTTCCGGCTGGACTGCGGAACTGTTCGCTCCCGGGACGGAGATCTCCATCGTGGGTTCGCCGGATCGCCGTGATGCGCAGACTTGCTACCTGATCACCGTGACCTTCGCCAACGGGACCACACTTGAACGGTATGAACAACGTCGGGAGATCGATACCGTTGAACGGGCTCCACGATTGGCGAATGGGCGGTTCCAACTCGGTGGCGATTGGGCGGCGCCGCAGCTGCTGTTGTTCGGCGAGGCGGCCCGAGGGCTGCAGGGCCTTCGTACACCAACCGGCAGTGCGGCGACTGGTATCGCCCCGCCCCGGGAAGGGGGTGCTGGCGCCGTGCAGTTCGGTGGTATTCCAGAGGGCGTAGAGCTTACCGAAGCAGGAATTCTGGCAGCTGAGGCGTTTGATGTCGGACGGGACAACCCGCGTCAGAACTGTCTGCCGACGAACATTTTCTTGAACTGGACCGCTGATTTTCACGTTAATCGGATCATTCAAGGAGATGACACGATCATCTTGCGATACGGCTTTATGGATCTGGACCGAACAATTTATCTCGATATGACCGAGCATCCGCAGAACATTATTCCCAGTAGGGCAGGCCACTCCATAGGCTATTGGGAAGATGACATCTTCGTGGTTGATACGATCGGCTTTTCGCCCGGCGTACTGGTGACCAGACGTGATCTGAGTCTGATGCACAGCGATCAGATGCACACGGTGGAGCGCTTCTCATATGATGACGAGAAGCAGTCGCTGTTGCGCACTTATGTGGCGGAAGACCCGCTCTATTTCACCGGTCAATTCACGGGGCGAGACACGCTGTATCTCTCAGATGTCCCGTTCGATTCGATCGCGTGCACCGACTTGAAGGACGATACGATCGAGCGAACGGGATAGCGCGCCTTATTGAACCTGGCCGCGACCAATATAGTGACTCAGGTAATAGGACAATGGACCCGAACTCTAAGAAAGGCGGTACGCTTCGGATCAAGCGATCGCCCAAGATTAAGATAGATGATCGCGGCCGCACCGTTTGGGTGGGAGAGATTGAAACGGGCGACTTCGAATTGGTTTCGACCAGCCGCATACGAGCCCTTCTCGAGTCGGGGGACGAAGACAAGATTAATGAAATTTCCCTGATTGCCAGAACGGGCCCACAAGGCGTATTGATTCAAGATTGCAATGACGGTCATTTTGACGTGCTCGAGCAGGCCAATCTCGATCAGCTACTGCAGGACCCCAACGCCCCGGTCGTTCGGCAAGCCGACGAACAGGCTGCAACAGAGAGCACGACGGAGTTGGAAGGCGACATGGAGCTAATGGATACGCTGATGTTGCGAAAAATTCTCGTTTCAGAAGGTAAGTTTGACGAAGTTGAGCTGCAAGAGAATGAGGGCGGTGATCCTTACGACACCGCAAAGACACGGGATTGACCGTTCTAAGCGTTACTGTCCAAGGTGTTGCGGTTTCGAGATAGCGCGGGACAAGACGTGACTGCGCAACAATACTTGTTGAACTTAAAGGAATGATTGATATGTTTAAAACTCAGATCCTTGGCGGCGACGCTAATTTAAAAACCATTGTATATTTCGTCTTGGCTCTGCCATTGGTATTGATGTTCGGTGGAGCAGGTTTCGCGAAAATTATAAATGCCGGAGACATGGCAACAATGATCTCCGCTGAATTTAACCTGCCCGTCAATTTTATTACCTTTATCGGCGTCATTGAACTTTTGGGTGGCCTCGGCGTGTTGTGGTTCCGTACACGGGCAATCGCAGCACTTGGATTGGTGGTCCCAATGATCGGCGCCTTCTCTCTGATTATGGCTAGCGGTGGCTATGGTATGACTACGCATGTCATCGTCATAGGGGTACTCTGCTTGATTGTTGCTTGGGGAAGCCGCCGGCCGTTGGTTGAATTTTCCAACCGCGGGCTATAGGCGGATGGCGGAATAGCTAGATGGGGAATGCCATGAAGAGTTCTTATCTCGTCGAACTTGCACTTATTTATCTAATCTCGGTGCTGCCCAATCAAGTGGCGGCTCAGGCTGACCCAGGTCCTTGGGACCAGAGCGACGGTATCGGGCCGTACAGCCGGATCATCGTCGATCATGATCGAGATATCCGGACGACCATTCGGGGGAATTTCACGGTCGCAACCGTCGGCGACATTGTGCCGGTGCGTCCCATAGCTCAGCTCGAAGACGACAGTCTTCAATCTGTCATTTCGATTTTGCGCGCTGCGGACGTGGCAGTCGGTAATTTCGAAGCGACCATCTCCAAGTTTGAGGATGTCAATGGATTGCATCCGTCGGTTTTTCTGTCGCTGAGCGAACCGGAAATCGCAGACGATATGGCTGCGCTCGGTTTCGATATGTTTAATCATGCTAACAATCACACGATTCACTGGGGACTAGAGGCGATGTATGAAACCTATCGCCAACTGGACCGAGTGGGAATTATTCACGCTGGAGGCGGCTACAATCTGGCAGACGCTGAAGAAGCCAAATACTTCGAGTCGTCCAAAGGGCGTGTAGGACTGCTCGGAATTACCACCAACGCTGGAAATGGATTCATCGCTGAGGAGGCGACAGGAAAAAGTTATGGCAAGCCGGGAACGAACTACCTCGAAATCACTCGCAGCATCACAGTTTCTGCGGAAACGCTGGGGTATTTTCGAGCGGCGAAAGAGAGCGCGCCCCATATTTTTCCCGGGACCTATCCCGTTAGCAGCCTCCGAACCTATACGGATACGGGCGATGCGATCGTAATTTACGGTAATCGATACGTCGCTGGCGATACACCAGGCTATTCCTACACAATTCCTGATGATGAGCTGGAAACCTATGCACGGGAGGTCCGGAATGGAAAATACTATTCGGACTTCGTTATCGCCAATATTCATAGTCACCACTGGGACGTGCCCGAGGACGCCAAAGGCCCGTGGGATAAAAGTCGCAATCCGCCCAACTTCCTGGTGCGACTCGCTCATACGGCAATCGACAATGGCGCTGACGTGTTTTTCGTGCACGGCGAGGGCGAAGTTCGCGGAGTCGAAATTTACAAGGGACGACCGATCTTTTACGGTCTTGGCAACTTCATTCGACATCCGTATCACAATCATGTGATTCCGCCGAATTTCTGGGAACGGACTGCGCAGCTCCTCAATCGGGAAACCAGTACAGACGCCGAGGTGTCAGCCTGGGCGGTTACAGAGGTTCACGACCGGGAATACTTCGAGAGCGTTGTCGCGGTCAGCCAATTTCAAGACGGTAAGTTGGCTGAAGTTCGGCTCTATCCGATCGATCTGCGCTTCGATGGGCCCTTTGTTGACGTTGGCATTCCTTTCTTAGCTAATAAAGAAATCGCCGACCGGGTATTGAGTCGCATTGAGGCTGGGTCCGAAATGTTTGGTACTGAGTTCCAACGCGCCGGAAACGTAGGAATCATCAGGGTCGATTAAATCTATCGGGGTCTGTAGGCATCGGCCAAGCAATCAGTCGATCATGTCACCATGCCGCTATTGAACGGTCAATAGCTCGTACGCATCGGTGATCAGGCCAACTCGTCTGTCTTCATAGCGGAGCCAGTCTTCGTAATCAGGAAAGAACAAGTTTTCACGCAACTCTTCCAGGCTTCTTCCGGCGGCGATCCCGTTAGTGACGCCCGCTTCAAGCGCTCGAAGAAAATCAAGGAACAGTGTCAGATCGGCTTTTTCCCCAACAAGATTGCCGTGGCCGGCAATGAGGATGTCAAAATCTAGAGCTTGAATTTTGGCGTTTGCCTCCACATACCGCGCTACAGGATAGCCGTTCAAACTCACAGGAAAGCGTCTCACGTGCAGCAGATCGACGCCGAAAACTGCCCGCTGCTCAGGGAACAGCAACACTGTCATGTCGTCGGAATGCGCGGGACCGGGGTGTAGCAATTCCACCCGGCTGCCCCCGAGCGTGATGCTCATCCGCGTCGAGTAGACGATGTCCGGTCGGGGAGTATCGGCATTGATCTCTACGCCCGTGATGCTGTTGTCCCCGTTCCTGTCGTATTTATCGAAGTTGCCGGGGTATCCGGGGTCCGTCGCCTCGGATCTTTCGATTCTGCCGTTGCCGTTTCGGTCCATTTGCCCCGCGTTGCTGGGAAAGGGCGCGTCAAGCGCAGCGACCACGTTTTCGTGGGCCACGAACGTGGCGGTGTCGGCAAACACCGTGCCGCCGGTGGCGTGTTCCGGGTGATGGTGACTGTAGATCACATATTTCACTGTCGAATCGAAGCGATCTGCGAGCTCGGTCTTGAGCCACCGCGCAAAATCTATGCCGATAGGGTCGCCCAGGATGATGCCTTCGGGGGTCACCAAAAATACCGTGTTGTGGATATTGTCCCGTGCTTCATACAGATCACCAGTTATGTTGATGATCTCTCGTACCGGACCCTGTACGGGATCTGCGCTGTCGCCTTGTGGGGTGCAAGCAGACGCGATCAAAACAAAGCACGGCGTTGTCACCGAACGTATCAATCTATTGAGCATGATTTTTCCCTGGATCACAGCGGTTTTTAGTCTACTAGGCTTTGACCGAACGTCCGTTCGGCCAAAGCCGGTTATTCGACTCCCAAGCGTATCTTAATAGGCGGCCGTGAAGCGGGCGCGGATGTAATTCGGATTCTCGATCTCGTCGAGTATGGCAACAGCGAGGTCCTCCATCGAGATCTCGCTTTTATCCTCGTCATCCCGAATGACGATACCCGGGCCGACCCGAAACTTACCGGTGCGTTCACCGGGCCGCATCT
>Ga0209988_10002494_pt1 | contig 12138 bp, 13 predicted proteins | sample N075metaG_FD_183115 | JGI IMG/M metagenome (GOLD analysis project Ga0209988, IMG submission 183115) | Deep subsurface microbial communities from Kermadec Trench to uncover new lineages of life (NeLLi) - N075 metaG (SPAdes) (version 2) | ecosystem: Environmental > Aquatic > Marine > Ocean trench... | reverse complement strand
ACTCGACGCTCCACAGAGTCGGGGATGTAACATGTTGATCCGCCAAGGAGCACAGGTGATCACTTCGCCGGAGGAGTTCGGGCGGGACCTCGGCCTGGTGTGCGGGACATCGGCGGATTTCCGGCCGGCGCCAGGGTCCTCCTCCGTGGCTCGGGAAGTGGTGCCGGCTGGCCTCGATGACGAAGAGCGGCGCGTGTGGCTCGCCTTGAGCGAGCGGTCGCTCGGGATCGATGACCTCGCGTCGGGCGCGGATCTGCAGTCGGCCCGTGTCCTCGCGGCGCTCACGATCCTTCAGTTGGGGGGACTCGTGGTTCAGGAGTCGGGAATGCGATTTCGCCGGGCGTCTTGAGGAATCCGTCGGCACCGCACGCGGTCAGGGTCCTCGACCCCCCCGCGAAACCCGGCGCCATCCGATCCGTTTACGTGCATGCCCCCTTCTGTGCACGCCGCTGCTTTTACTGTGACTTCGCCGTCAGCGTCGCGTCGGCGGATTGTGATGTGTGGCTGGGCGCCCTGACCGCGGAGATTCGCTCCCTGGAGAGAGAGGGCATGTTCGTCTTGGACGATACGCTCGATACCCTGTATATCGGTGGTGGGACGCCTTCGCTTCTCGGTGCGCAGGCGATGGAGGGCCTCCTGCCCGTCATCGGGGAGGAGCGCCTCCGGAACTCCGATCTCGAGTGGACCGCGGAGGCGAACCCGGAAAGTTTCACTCAAGAGGTAGCGAACGGTTGGAGGAGCGCTGGCGTCAATCGGATCAGCCTTGGGATTCAGAGCTTTCACGCGCCAACCCTGCAGTGGATGGGGCGGTTGCATGGAGCGGACGGAGCGCGGTCGGCGGTCCGGGTCGCGAGAGAGGAGGGTTTCAGCAACCTCAGTGTCGATCTGATCTTCGGCCTACCGGCTCATCTGGAGCGGGACTGGGCGAGCGACCTGGACGAGGCGCTCGCCCTCGAACCCGATCATGTCAGCCTGTACGGCCTGACCGCCGAGTCGGCCACACCTTTGGGTCGTGCGGTGGCCGAGGGCCGTGAAAACCTCTCCGATGGGGAGCAGTACGAGGAGGAGTACCTCTTGGCGGTGGATCGGCTGGCTGAGGCGGGGTATGAGGCGTATGAGGTGTCCAACTTTGCTCGACCGGGGTTCACCTCGCGGCACAACTCGGTCTACTGGTCGGGAGAACCGTATCTCGGGTTGGGAAACGGTGCGCACAGCTACCGGCATCCAGTCCGCAGATGGAACACTCGAGAATGGGACGCCTACCGGGTTGGCACCGAGGGCCCGGGCCCTCCGCTGGAGGACGAGGAGAAGCTCGACGTGGGCAAGGTCCGGCTCGAGCGGATTTGGCTTGGACTGAGAACGACGCGGGGGATCTCCTTGCAGGATCTGCCCTCCTCAGCCAGAAACCGGGCGGCGCGTTGGGAGAAGAGTTCGTTGGCGGTGGCCGAAGGGAATGTCTTGCGACTCACGCCGAGGGGATGGCTGGTCATGGACCGCCTCACCGTCGAATTAGAGGGAGATCTCGAAGGGTGATCGCCACTGAGGCCGTTTCTCGATATTTTTAAATATGAAGCCCGAAAACCTCCAAACCATTGGTCAGGATCTCTCGAGCCGGGAGCAGCAGGTGCTCGAGGCCGTGCTCCGCTCGTACGTGGATTCCGCAGAGCCGGCTGGCAGTCGAACGCTGGCAAAGAAATTCGATCTCGGTGTTTCGCCAGCCACCGTGCGGAATACGATGAGCGACCTCGAGGCCAAGGGATATCTTTTCCATCGTCATACCTCCGCCGGACGCATCCCGACGGACCAGGCCTACCGTTTTTACGTAGACCGGATCATGCGGCCCCAGCCGCTTACGGAGGTCGAGCGTGAACACCTCGCCCAGGAAATCGAGATCGGCGGATCTTCGGCTGTCGAACGACTCGTCCAGCGTGCGATCCGGGCCCTCAGCCTACTTTCGAGGGAGCTGGGCGTGGCCATCGCTCCGAATCTGGAGGATGCCATTCTCGAGCGACTCGAGCTGATCCAGGTCTCGAGTGCGAAGATCCTGATGGTGATGTCCATCAAAAGCGGGCTGGTCCACACCGTCTACGTGGATCTACCCGGCGAGGTCCAGCCGGAAGTCCTCGCCAGCGTGGCACAGGTTCTCAATGAGCGGCTCTCGGGCCTCACCCTCCATGCAATAAGGGAAACGCTGCCGGACCGACTGAGGGACACCGCGCTCGGCGCTCGAGGAGAGGCCGACGAGCTCCTCAATATCTTTATTCAGTCGAGTTCCGAGCTGTTCGACTGGACGCCACTGGAAGGAAGTGAGGTCCATCTGGGCCAAACGAGCGTCCTGGCTGCTCAGCCGGAATTCAACACCGGAGAACGACTCAAAGGGCTCATCGAACTGACGGAACAGAGGACTCTGCTCGCCGACGTTCTGGGAAACCGGGAGCACAAGGGCGGCCTGAAGATCACCATCGGCAGCGAAAACCCGGAAGAGGCTCTGGCCGATTTCACGCTGGTTACGGCGGAATACCGGGTTGGACGTCTCAAGGGTGTGATCGGCGTGATCGGGCCCACTCGGATGCCGTACGAAAAGGTGATCGCGATCGTCGACTATACGTCGACGCTCGTCAACAGTGTTCTCCGAGACTAGACCCGGATTCTCGCGGAGGTAAATGGCCGACTACTATGAGTTGCTGGGTGTCTCGAAGGGCGCCAGCACGGACGATATCAAGAAGGCGTACCGCAAGCTCGCCCTGAAATACCATCCCGATCGGAACAAAGGATCCAAGAAGACCGAGGAGCAGTTCAAGCAGGTGACCGAGGCCTACCAGATCCTCAGTGATTCCGAGAAGCGCTCGATTTACGACCGGTACGGGGACCAGGGACTGAGTCGGGGTGCCGCTGGCACAGGTGGATTCGGAGGTTTCGACTTCTCTGACGCGCTCGAGGTCTTCATGAGGGACTTCGGAGGGTTCGGGGGGCTCGACGACCTTTTTGGCGGAAGGCAACAGCGAGGCGGACCTCGCTCGGCGCCCCAGGGCCAGACCATCAAGGTCAGGGTGGGCGTTTCGCTTCATGAGGTGGTCACGGGCGTGGTGAAAACGCTGAAGGTGGCGATCCTGGACTCCTGTGAGCGTTGCTCGGGAAGCGGGAGTGCCGACGGAGCCAAACCGACGCTCTGCGCCACGTGTGGAGGGGCGGGGGAAGTGCGTCAGGCGCAGCGAACGGTGTTCGGCCAGTTCATCAGCGTCGTTCCCTGCCGCGCCTGCGGGGGCGAGGGTCGTGTCATCGAAAGGCCCTGCCTCGTTTGCCACGGTGAAGGACGGGCCCGCTCCGAACGGGCCATCAAGGTCGAGATTCCCCCCGGCGTGACGTCCGAGAACTTCATCACGATGCGTGCCGAGGGTAACGTTGGGCCACGGGGTGGTCCACGGGGGGACGTCCTGGTGCTGATCGAGGTCGAGGAGGACGCGCGGTTCGTGCGCGACGGTCCGCACCTGCGGTACGAGCTGCCCATCACCTTCTCGCAGGCGGCACTGGGGGATGAGGCCGAGGTGCCGACCGTGGATGGGACGGTCAGACTGACCATCCCGAAGGGTATCCAGAGCGGGGATATTTTGCGTCTCCGAGGGCAGGGGCTCCCAGAGCTTCATGGGCGCGGTAGAGGCGACCAGCTGGTACGGATTCTGGTTTGGACGCCGGACCGGCTGACGCCCGAACAGGAAGAGGCGATTCGTACGCTTCGTGACCTGGAGGACCCGCCACCCGAGAAAATCCGTGGAGATTCGGGCCGAAGCATCTGGTCCCGGGTCAAAGAGGCGTTCACCCAGGCGTGATCGGCGGCTCCCACACCTCCGACGCCACCCCCGACCGTTGGTTGGCTCTTTCGGTCGATTCCTACGCACCTATGGCGGCGGAACTGCTGGTGGAGCCACTGCTCGACCTCGGTGCAACGGGAGTCCAGGAGTTGGAGGGTCGACTGATCACCTATTTACCCCCTCCCGCCGATCCGAAAGCGTTTGTGAGTCGGGTCCAAGACAGGCTTCGCGAGGCCACGGGACTCGACGACCTCAGGCTGAGTTGGCACTGGCAGGACCAGCGGGAATGGTCCGTCCTATGGAGGCAGGGGCTGGGACCCAGGACGATCAACGACCGTTTGGTCGTGACCCCCAGCTGGTGCGAGGCCGAGGCTCCCGAGGGTGTCGTCGTGGTCACCATCGACCCCGGCATGGCGTTCGGCACCGCCGAACACGAAACGACACGGGGGGCTCTCAGGCTGATGGTCAGGGCCCTATCCCCCGGCGAGCGCCTTCTCGACGCGGGATGCGGTTCGGCCATTCTCGCGATTTCCGCTGTCCGCCTGGGTGCGCGTCATGTCCTGGCCGTGGATATCGACCCGTACGCGTGTGAAGCCTCCCGAGAGAATGCGGCTCTCAATGGCGTCGCCGACTCCATCGAAATCCAGCGCGCATCCGTGACCCCGGCTTGGCTAGAGGGGCTGGCACCCCTCGATGGTATTTTGGCCAACATTCAGGCCGGGGTTCTGGTGCCGCTTCTCGAGGGCTTCGCCGGTGCTCTGACTTCTGGAGGATGGCTGATCTTGAGTGGGATCATGGAGGAGGAGTGGTCTGGAGTGCTCCGGTCTGCGGCCCTCCTGAGTTTCAAGCTCGAGGATGTCGATGCCGAGGGGGATTGGCGTACGGGCTGGTTCACCCGGCCCATCGACTGACCGCAGCTTTTTTCGGCACCACCCTTCGACACCACACTAGGTACACCTCTGGATCAGTAGAAGCCAACGTGCCACGGCCATCGCCGAATTCTCGTCGACCCTCCTTCCCAGGCACCGAAGACTTTCCGAGGTGCGAGCCGAAACTGGCGAACTCGCTCGGGTGTTGGGATCGAGGCCGAGAACCCAAGTTGCGGGGCTCCACGGGGGGGGGCCGCCTGGCTCCGCCTTTGCTGCGCGACGCCAAGGTCCGATCACGGGATCGAGAACGCGAAAAAGGTCGGGGCGCGACCGAATCTCGGTCAGGATCCGTGCGGGACTGGGGAGGTGCCCGGTGGTCTCCTCCTCGATCGCCTCGACGAGGCCAGGGAGTGGAAGCGCGGGAGTGGGCGAACGACTCAGGATCTCCCTCGCAAGATCGGGTATGGTCTTCATGATCTCCTCGGGTGCTGGGAAGGGTGGCAGCGAGCCCTCAAACCTGTCCCGAGAATAGGGCTAGAGCGGTGGCGGCCCCATGGCTGGATGGGACCTTCTTGGATAGCTTCTCAGCCATGGCGGAAGATCTGAAAGCGAGGCTCCGAAGTGACCTCGTCGTGGTCCGCAAGGCGCGAAATCGGTTGGGCACGGTGGTCCTCACCACGCTCCTGTCGGAGGTGCGCAATCGAGAGATCGAGGTCGGGGAAGACCTGGATGACGAGGGGATTCAGGTCATCGTGGTGAAGGCGATCAAGCAGCGGCGTGACGCGGCGGAACAGATGCTGGAGGCAGGGCGTCCGGAGTTGGCCGAGAAGGAAACCGAGGAGGCCACCCTACTCCAGGTGTACCTTCCACCCGCTCTCTCCGAGGGCGAGGTCCAGGCACTGGTCCGGGAAGCGATCGATTCCGGTGCCACCGAAATGGGTGCCGTGATGAGCCGAATCATGCCGGAGATTCGAGGACGGTTCGATGGAAAAGAAGCGAACCGCATCGTGCGGGAAGTTCTCAAGTGAGTTCGGAACAGCTCTCCCACGCCCCCGCGGGATGAGCGAGCACGCCCTCACCGTGCTGGAGTTCCATCGAGTCCTCGGACAGGTGTCGGCGTTCAGGGTCGGCGGGCGTGCCGAGCGTGGGGCCGGCGTAACCGTGGGGAGCTTCGGATGATCCCGGACGATCAGGTCGAGGAGGTTCGCTCCCGCGCCGACATTGTTCAGGTGATCGGAGACATCGTACCGCTCAAGAAGTCGGGGAAGGACTACAAGGCTTGCTGCCCTTTCCACGATGAAAAAACACCGAGTTTTTATGTGGTCCCGGAGAAGGGATTCTACAATTGCTTCGGGTGTGGTGAGTCCGGTGACGTCTTCGCGTTCCTGATGAAGCGGCTCGGCCTCAGCTTCGTGGATGCCGTCAAGCACGTGGCGGGCAGTAGCGGAGTAGAGATCCGAGAGGTGAACCGGGGCCAGACCGGGGAGGATCCCTATCGTCACCTCCACGAAGCCAACGCATTCGCTCGCATGTTTTTCCAGAACTCGCTCTGGGATGAGACGACCGGACGCTCGGCCATGGATTATCTGCAGGAGCGAGGTATCGGCCGAGAGACAGCCGAACGTTTTGGCCTCGGCTACGCACCCGACGCGTGGCGGGGACTTCACGAGGCGGCGTCACACCACGGAATCGGAGAAGAGGTCCTGCTCGAAGCGGGCCTCGTTACCCGCAGTGAAAAGCGAAAGGATCCCTATGACCGTTTCCGTGGCCGGCTCATCTTTCCGATCGAGAGTCTCTCCGGGAAGGTGGTGGGATTTGGTGGCCGGGTGTTGGGGCCCGGAAGGGAGGGATCGCCCAAATACGTCAACTCCCCCGAGTCTCCGGTCTACCACAAAGGGGAAATCCTCTACGGGTTGAGCTGGGCGAAGAACACGATTCGCCGGAGGGAGACGGCGCTCGTGGTTGAGGGGTACATGGATGTCGTGTCCCTTGCGGCTGCCGGATTCGAAAATGTGGTCGCTCCGCTCGGAACTGCTGTAACTCCAGGCCAGGTGGCCCTTCTCCGCCGCTTTACATCGAGGGCTCACCTCCTTTTCGATAGTGACGCGGCCGGTCTCAAGGCGACCTTCCGAGCCGCCGATCTGCTTCTGTCCGGAGGCGTGCACCCGTGCGTTGTTACGCTCCCACCGGGAGAAGATCCCGACAACATCGTTCACTCCGAGGGTGCCGAAGCGCTCCAAGGCCACATCGACGGGGCCGTCGACGTCCTCGACCGAAAGCTCCAGATTCTGGAGGAGCGCGATCAATTCAGGAGCATCGAGCACATACGGGCCGCCATCGACCGGCTGCTTCCGACACTGCGTGCCGTCCAGGATCCCGCCATGCGGGACATCTACATCAAGAAGGTTTCGGATCGTACCGGGGTACGTCGGGACACGTTGGAGGCCGAGTTGGCGCGGGTCGCGCCCCCGCCCACGCCGCAGCGTGCAGTGCGCGGCCGCGAACACCGCCGTCTCTCCCGACCCTCCGTGCCTGAGATGGGCCCCGAGCGCGAGTTGCTGCTTCTCATGATCAAGGACCGTGATTGGATCGAGCGCGTTGGCGAGCGCCTCGGACCTCCAGACTTCGTGGATGTCCGGTATCGCGCCATCTTCGAGTCGCTCTTGGCGGACCATGAGTTGACGCACCCGCCGGAGAAAATGGTTCCTGAGGCCGCCCGCGTACTGGAGGTGCTGCTGGCCGATCCCGCGGAACTCGGCCGATCCCAGCGGGTTTTCGAGGAATCGTTGAGCAAGATCCTCAGTACTTTGTTGCAGGAGAGGCTCGACGCGGTGGACCATCTCCTACAGAATACCTTGGACGAGCAGCAGGAGACCCAACTCCTCGGCGAGAAAGACCGGCTCAGCAAGGAGCGCAGGGGGTTGGGGCAGGATTGGTCACCGACCGTACGCAGAGCACTCAAGAACAATCACCTATAGGGCCGTTATTAGGGCCACGCGAGCAAAGAGCGTTTCATGACACCACAGACACGGACATCCCTGAAGGAGCTGCAGACGCTGGATCAGGAGATCGTCGCCGTTCGGACGGCGACCGAGAGCTTCGAGTCCCTCCTGGAGGAGGTCGACGCGCCGGTGCTCCGGCTGGAGCAGGAGGTACAGGCTCTCGACAAGCGACTCACCGAGATCAGGCTCGAGGAAAACAGGCTCGAGCTGACTATCGAAGAGCGGCAGGTTCGGTTAGCCAAACTCAAAGAACGCATGGAGGCGGTCCGGAACGTGCGGGAGGAGGCGGCGGTGCACGCCGAACTGGAGATGGTCAGGCGGGCTCTCGAGAGTGAGGAACAGGAGGCCCTGAGCCTCCTGGACCAGATCAAGCGGTTGGAGGATCGATACGAAGAGGAGGAAGGGGCCTACCAGGAAGCCGTGACCGAAGTGGGGCCCCGCCGCGAGGAACTGGTACAGGAACAACAGGCCACGAAGGACAAGCTCGAAACGCTTGAGACCGACCGAGAGGCCTTCGCGGCAGGGATCGACCCGGGCGAGAGGCGGGTCTACGACAGTATCATGGCGGGGGCCAGAGATGTGGCGCTCGCTGAGCTCACTCACGACGGTGCTTGCGGCAACTGCTACAACATGGTTCCGCTCCAGATTCAGAACCAGATACGTCACACCGATACGATGTTTCGGTGTGAGGGTTGTGGAGTGATCCTCACACCCGAATCCGCGGAGGGGCTGGCTCGGGCCAAGGAAGAGGGAGAAAGGATCGAGCAAGCACTCAAGCATTCGACCGAGGAGCGAGACCTGGAGCGGGCTATCGTCGCCGAGGCGATAGCTCTTGAAGAGGCAGAAGAGGCTATCGCCCAACTTGAAGAGGCAGAAGGGGCCATCGCCCAAGAGGCCTCGGCCGCCGCGAAGGCCACCGAGGAGGCCCAGTCCGAGGAGGCCCAGATCGAGGAGGCCGCCGCGAGCGAGGTCCCCAGCAAGGAGCTGGTTTTCGCCGATATCGCTTCCGACGATGCACCTGCCGAGGCGTCGGCGGGCGAGGGGGCAGCCCCGGACCATGCTCAGGCCGACGGCTTGGTGTTCGAGGATGTCGCCGCTGAACATGTTCCGGACAAAGCGGCGCCCGTCGAGGATGCCATCCCGGACGAAGCGCGTGTGGCGGAACCGACGGCCGAAAATGGCGCCGCTGACGACGTTCCCGCCGGCGAGGTCTCCGTGGAGGTTTCCATCACCGACGATGCATCTTCCGAGGAGCGGCCGGATGAGGAGCCGCCGGACGAGGAAACCGAAAGCGAGCCGACCGATAGCCGGCCGGCCGATAGCGAGCAGGCCGATAGCGAGCAGGCCGAAAAGGAGGAGCCCGATCCTGGGGAGGATGCCGACGCCGAAGTCGTTGCCGAGCGGCTCGGTGCCGAGGAGTCGGAGCCGCAAGAACCGAACGCCGACGCATAGGCATTGCCGCTTCGGTGAGTCGCTGACGTGAGGAGAGGGTCGTGAGCCCCTCATCGGCGATCCCTGGGGTGAAGCCCCGGTGGGAGGAACCCGGCGAGGTACCCCCCGGCGCCGTACGGTCACTCCAGGAGGCGCTTTCCCTTCCCGAAGTCCTATGTGCGCTATTGGTGCGACGGGATCTGGCGGACCCTGTTCGCGCGAAGGCTTACCTACGGCCTCTCCTGTCGGAACTGGACGGCCCCCAAGAGCTCGCAGGGATGGCTCGAGCCACTGAAAGGGTACTCGACGCGGTGCGACGCGGAGAAACCATTCTCGTGCATGGTGATTACGACGTGGATGGGATCGCGGGTGCCACCCTCCTGACCAGGTGGATCCGCAGGATCGGAGGGAAGGCGATTCCCTTTGTGCCCCACCGTTTGCGGGACGGCTATGACCTGGGTGCGGCCGGGATCGGCGCGGCGAAGGAAGCCGGAGCGGGCTTGATCCTCACGGTCGACTCCGGGATTCGGGCCCATGATGCCGTGGCGGATGCGAACGCCGCCGGCCTCGACGTGATTATCACGGATCACCATACCCCGGCGGAGACGTTGCCACCGGCGCTAGCCGTCGTCAATCCGAATCGTGTCGACTGCGGATATCCGAACAAGGGCCTCTGCGGGACCGGTGTGGCGTATCGCCTGTGCGAATCCCTGGTCAAAGAAGAAGGAATCGACCCGGAGGAGCTGTACTCGTCCCTGGATCTCGTCGCGCTCGCTACGATTGCCGACGTAGTGCCTCTGAATCAGGAGAACCGCACCTTGGTACGGTACGGCCTCAAGGCGATGGCTCGGACGGAGCTGCCTGGCTTGAGGGCCCTCATGGTGCGAGCCGGACTCGGCGACGGACCGATCGATGCCGGGCAGGTTGCGTTCCGCATCGCACCGCGAATCAACGCCGCGGGAAGAATGGCGGAAGCGATGACCGCACTCGAGTTGCTGATGTCGGACGATTTGGCGCGCATCTCGGCGCTGGCCGACCGTCTCGAAGACGCGAACGAGCTGAGGCGTGAGGCAGAAGCGCGGATGTTGGAAGACGCCCTCGAGCAGCTGGAGCGTTCGTTCGACCCCGCCCAGGACTTCGGCGTCGTGCTCGAGGGGAAGGGGTGGCATCCTGGGGTGATCGGGATCGTCGCCTCGAGGATTGTCGAACGGATCCATCGCCCCACAGTCCTGGTCGCTGTTTCTGAGGCGCTAGGGCGGGGTAGTGCGCGATCGATTCCCGGGTTCGATCTTTTCGGTGCCGTCCATGCCTGCCGGGAGTACTTGGGTCGCTTTGGCGGGCACCGCGCGGCGGCGGGCATGGATATCGCCGCGGATCGCATCGACCGCTTCCGGGTTGCCTTCAACGCCGAGGTCCGAGAGCGCCTGGGAGGGGAGCAGCCCCGCCCGGTCCTCCGACCCGAACTCCAGATCCCTCTCGCAGCCATGACCGAGCGGCTTGCGCACATGCTCTCTTACCTCGGGCCGTTCGGAATGGGAAATCCAACGCCGGTGTTCCTCGCACGCCAGGTGGATCTGATCCGCCCGGCCACGGAGGTGGGGAAGGGCCACCTGAAGCTCCACATCACGCAAGCCAATCATAGCGTGGACGCCATCGGATTCGGCCTGGTCGCCCGAGTTCCCCCCGAGAGCCTCGGAATGGGTCCGGTGGACGTCGTGTTCAAGCTGAAACTCGGCGTCTTCAAAGGGCGCCGGCAGGTTGAGGCGCACCTCCTCGACGTACGCCGCTCCGAGTCGAAGGGATCTCCCGAGGCTCGTCCCCTGTCAGCGGATGCGGGAGCGTAGCTTGAGAATCATCGCGGGTCGATGGCGGGGGCGTCGCCTCAAGGCGCTTCGCGGGCGGGACGTCCGGCCCACCTCGGATCGGGTGAGGGAATCCTGGATGGCGGCGTTGGGTGCGGACCTGGAGGGCGCCACGGTGTTGGACCTGTTCGCGGGCTCGGGGGCGTTGGGCTTCGAGGCGTTGAGCCGGGGAGCCGAGAGGGTGGTGTTCGTCGAACGGTCCCGGGGCGCTTTGAAGGGGATACGAGACAACGCGGAGTTGCTCGGTGCGGAGTCCGAAGTGGAGATCTGCGGTGGAGATGCTATGGAGTACGTGAGACACCTCGAGGCTGGAGCCTTCGACCTCGCTCTTGCCGATCCGCCGTACGGAAAGGGATTTGCGGAACGCTTGATCGAGGCCTTCGGGGTGGTTCCGTTTGCCTCCCAGCTTTGGGTCGAGCATCGTAAAACGGATGCGACTCCCGACCCTCCTGGGCTCCGTCAGCGGAGCTATGGAGACACACTCATTTCCATCGTCGAGGCGAAAACATGACACGAGTTCATCCGGTAGTCGCCATCTATCCGGGCTCGTTCGATCCGATCACCAAGGGGCATGAGGACGTGGCTCGACGGTCCTTGCGCATCTCGGATCGACTAGTCGTTGCGGTCGCTCACACGGTCTCCCTGGCGAAGGGCGGCCTCTTCAGCGTCGAGGAGCGGCTGGAAATGGTCCAGGAGGTCTTCGAGGACGATGACCGAATCGAGGCGGTCAAGTTCGAAGGCCTCCTTGTCGACCTCGCCCAGGAGATCGGTGCCCATTTCGTTGTGCGGGGCTTGCGGGCTGTTTCCGATTACGAGTACGAATTTGAGATGGCCCAGATGAACCGGGAGTTGTGGAGTGGGTCCGAAACCGTATTCCTCACCCCAAATCAGCAATATTCGTTTCTTTCCGCGTCGCTCGTCCGTGAGGTCTCCCGTCTTGGAGGCGACGTCTCCCGGTTCGTTTCCGAACCGGTGTTGCGGCGGCTACAGCGGCGTTCGGCGGAGTGATTTTTCTGAGCCCGAAAGCCGTGGATTTCGGCCTCGAACGCGTGCCGGCGGGACTGAACGATGTGAAGATACGAAATCGTTAGTATTGCCTCAGTGGGGCGGTTTCTCTTATCGTTTTTACCCGTCCGGTACGCACACCTATCGTGCTGGGCGCCCA